>Ga0102940_1002564_pt1 | contig 10845 bp, 4 predicted proteins | sample SalPonR2_C_D1_MG_FD_78215 | JGI IMG/M metagenome (GOLD analysis project Ga0102940, IMG submission 78215) | Salt pond soil microbial communities from South San Francisco under conditions of wetland restoration - Salt Pond MetaG R2_C_D1_MG | ecosystem: Environmental > Aquatic > Marine > Intertidal...
AGACCATCAACTGGAAGCCGGCCTCGACCGGTGAAGGTCGCTTCGGCAAGTGGCTGGAAAATTTAGTTGATTGGAACCTGTCGCGTTCCCGCTATTGGGGTATTCCGCTGCCCATCTGGCGCACCGAGGACGGTAAGCAGGAGAAATGCATCGGCTCTATGGAACAACTGCAGCAGGAGATCGACAAAGCTAACGCCGCTTTGGGATTGGAGCAGCAGCTCCCCGAAGATCTGCACCGACCCTTTATCGACGATGTGGTGCTGGTTAGTGACGACGGTCAGCGAATGACGCGTGAGCTCGATCTGATTGATGTGTGGTTTGACTCGGGGTCGGTACCTTACGCACAGCTACATTACCCGTTTGAAAATAAGGATGAATTTGAGCGCGCCTTCCCGGCCGACTTTATCGCGGAAGGTGTGGATCAGACGCGCGGTTGGTTCTATTCGCAGCACGCGATTGCGGCTATGGTTTTTGATTCCGTAGCCTTTAAAAACGTGGTCTCCAACGGACTGGTACTCGATAAAAACGGGGTGAAAATGTCGAAGCGCCTGGGCAACGCCATTGATCCGTTTGATGCACTGGCCAATAAAGGGGCAGATGCCGTGCGCTGGTACATGATCAGCAATGCGCAGGCCTGGGACAACCTCAAGTTTGACCTGGCCGGCGTAGATGAGGTTTCGCGCCGCTTTTTCGGTACGCTCTTCAACACCTACTCCTTCTTCACCATGTACGCCAACCTGGATAATTTCCGCTATCAGGAGGAGGATGTAGCGCTGGAGGAGCGTCCGGAAATCGACCGTTGGATCCTGTCGTCCCTGCACTCGCTGGTGCGTAAGGTCGATGCGGAATACGCCGACTACGAAGCCACCAACGCCACGCGCCTGGTGATGAATTTTGTCGACGAGCAGCTCAGCAACTGGTACGTACGTCTATGCCGTCGCCGCTTCTGGAAAGGCGATTACAATGCCGATAAAATCTCGGCCTATCAGACACTCTATACCTGTCTGGAGACGGTAGCTATGCTGATGGCCCCGGTAGCACCCTTTTTTGCTGACTGGCTCTACCGCAACCTCAACGAGGGCAGTGGTAAGCGCCCGCAGGCCTCGGTACACCTGGTTGATTTCCCGCAAGCGGATATGTCCTTCATCGATGAAGCCCTGGAGCAGCGCATGGACTATGCGCAGCGCATTACCTCCCTCGTGTTTTCCTTACGGAAAAAAGAGAAAATCCGCGTGCGTCAGCCTCTGCAGAAGATTCTGCTCCCGGTACTCGACGATCAGTTCCGTGCCCAGATCGAAGGGGTAGCTGACCTGATCAAGGCCGAAGTTAACGTCAAGGAAATCGAGATGCTGGACGATGCCAGCGGGGTGATTAAGAAAAAGGTGAAACCAAATTTCAAGACGCTGGGTAAGCGCCTGGGTAAGGATATGAAGGTCGCGGCCAAAACCATCGCGCAGATGGGCGAAGCCGACATCGCCGCACTGGAGAAAACGGGCAAATACGTGCTGCAGGTCGAAGATCGCACCTACGAGCTGGGGCTGGAAGACTTCGAGGTAATGACGGAAGATATCCCCGGCTGGCTGGTGGCCAACGACGGAACTCTGACGGTAGCCCTCGACGTGACGATCACCGACGAGCTGTTGGCCGAAGGGATGGCCCGCGAGCTGGTCAACCGCATTCAGAATATCCGTAAAAACCGCGATTTCGAGCTGACGGATCGCATACGCGTGGTACTGGAAAAGAAAGACGAACTGGTACCGGCCGTGGAGCAGTTCGGCGACTACATCGCTCAGGAAGTATTGGCCGACGAATTCAAGCTGGCCGAAACGCTGGAGCAAAACGGTGAAACGCTCGATTTGCCCGACGATCTGGAGGCGAAGATCTCGGTGGAGCGGGTATAGAAGTGGGTTCTCTTCACAAATTAGAGGCTAGATACTAGGTAATCCAGTATCTAGCCTTTAATATCTAACTCTCTACCTCCTCCGCGGCTCGCTTTGAAAAAGTCAGGCCTTTCGGATCGGTGTCTACGTAAATGGTGTCGCCGGGGCCGTATTCGTTGCTGAGCACGAGCTTCGACAGCTCGTTGACCACCTCTTTCTGCAGCACCCGCTTCATGGGGCGGGCACCATACTGTGGGTCGTAGCCCAGGCCGGAGAGCAGGTCTTTGGCTGCTTCCGTGATTTCCAGGGCGATGCCTTGTTTGGCCAGCATTTTGCGCACCTTCACCAGGAGTAATTCCAGGATTTGGTGGATCTCTTCGCGCGTCAGCGGCAGGAACATAATCTGCTCGTCGATGCGGTTGAGGAATTCCGGACGCAGGTTTTCTTTGAGTTGCTCAAAGACTTCCTGCTTGGTGGTTTCCAGAATTTCGGTGCGGTGCTTATCGCCCAGGGCATCCAGGTCTTCAAAATTCTCCAGAATCGTCTCGGCACCCATATTGGACGTCATGATGATAATGGTGTTTTTGAAGTTGGCTTCGCGTCCCTTATTATCGGTCAGGCGGCCATCGTCGAGTACCTGCAGCAGGATGTTGAAGGTATCGGGGTGGGCCTTTTCGATCTCGTCGAGCAAGATAATGCTGTAAGGACGGCGGCGTACCGCTTCGGTTAGCTGTCCGCCCTCGTCGTAGCCAACGTAACCCGGAGGCGCACCAACCAGGCGGCTTACGGCGTGGCGCTCCTGATATTCACTCATATCGATACGCGTCATGGCTTTCTCATCGTCGAAGAGCACATCGGCCAGGGTACGGGCCAGCTCGGTCTTACCAACCCCGGTGGGCCCCAGGAAAATAAACGATCCAATGGGGCGATCCTGGTCCTGCAAGCCGGCCCGGCTACGCCGGATGGCATCAGACACAGCGCGTACGGCTTCCCGCTGGCCGATCAGGCGTTTGCCAATTTCATCTTCCAGGTTGAGCAATTTTTCACGCTCGCTTTTGGTCATTTTGTCAACGGGGATACCCGTCCAGCGGCTTACCACCTGCGCAATATCTTCGGCAGTCACTTCATCGTTGGTAAAGCGCTTGTCTTCGGGGAGCTTGTCGAGCTTTTCTTCGGCCGATTTCAGCATAGCCTCTTTTTCCTGAAGTTGTCCGTAGCGTATTTTGGCGACAGCCTCAAAATCGCTGTTGCGTTCGGCCCGTTCGGCTTGTTGCTCCAGTTGCTCAATATCCTTCTTGATGGCCTGTATGGTATCGACAATCTCTTTCTCGTTCTGCCAGGTGGCCCGCAGCGAATCGCGTTTCTCTTTGGCGTTGGCTAGTTGTTCTTTGAGGGCACCCAGGGCTTTGGTGCTATCTTCGCGCTTGAGCGCTTCCCGCTCAATTTCGAGCTGACGCACACGGCGGTCCCATTCGTCGATTTCTTCAGGCACGGAGTCGAGCTCGAGGCGCAGACGGGCGGCAGCCTCGTCGATTAGGTCAATCGCCTTATCAGGCAGAGCCCGGTCGGTAATGTAGCGATGCGAAAGCTCGGCGGCAGCAATTAGTGCTTCGTCGAGGATTTCAATTTTGTGGTAAACCTCGTAGCGCTCCTGTAATCCACGTAGAATGGAGATGGTATCCTCTACACTGGGTTCGTCGATAAAGACGGTCTGAAAACGACGAACTAGGGCTTTGTCTTTTTCAAAATACTTCTGGTATTCGTCGCTGGTGGTGGCACCAATGGTACGCAGTTCACCGCGGGCCAGAGCCGGCTTGAGGATATTGGCAGCATCCATGGCACCCTGTCCGCCCCCGGCACCGATCAGGGTATGGATCTCGTCGACAAAGAGGATCACCTCACCGTCGGCAGAAGTCACTTCCTTGATCACGCCTTTGAGTCGTTCCTCGAATTCCCCTTTGTATTTGGCACCGGCAATCAGCGCGGCAATATCGAGGGCGTAGATTTTTTTGCTTTTGAGGTTTTCGGGAACGTCACCCTTCACGATACGCCAGGCAATGCCTTCCACAATGGCCGTCTTACCGACGCCGGCATCACCGATGAGGATGGGGTTATTCTTTTTACGGCGCGACAGAATATGCAGTACCCGCCGGATTTCCTCATCCCGTCCGATAATGGGGTCGAGCTTACCGCTTTCGGCGCGCTCGTTGAGATCAATAGCGTATTTGTTAAGGGCATTATAGCTCTCTTCGGCGCTTTGGTCGGTGACTTTACGGCCTTTGCGCAGCTCATTAATGGCTGCCTTCAGGTTGGCTTTGGTGACTCCTTCTTCTTTGAGCAGGCGGGCACCTTTATCGTCGCCTTTAATAATACCCATCAGGATCAACTCGATGGAGATGTACTCATCACCGAATTCTTGGAGTAATTTCTTGGCCCGGCTCAGCGCCTTGTTGGCATCATTGGTGAGGTATTGCTTTTCGCCCCCCTCCACACGCGGATAATCGCGGATGGATTCCTCGATCTTGCGTTTGAGGGTAGCCATATTTACCCCGGCTTTTTGTAATAAAAAGTTGGATACATTCTCGTCGGTTTCGAGAATACCCTTAAGCAGGTGTGGGGTATCTACCTGCTGCTGATCGATCCCGGCCGCAATCTGCTGTGCCTTGAGGATCGACTCTTGTGCTTTTATGGTAAAGTTATCGTAAGTCATTTTGCGTAAGCAGATTTAGGTTATTAGTTGTGCTATTGATACAGCAAAATCAGCGCCAAGCGAGATTTACTGCTTTTTTGGCAGTGGCTTTCGCTAAAAACGGAAATTTTGACATACGTAAATGTCTTGTTAAGACAGTCTGACGTATCTACTGTAGAAAGTACAAAAATCTTGCTAGTGCAAAAAGCAAATCGATCAGCTTGTGGCCTAACTGCCATAACTTTACGAACGTGTCTATGTCCAACCTGGTACGATTGTTATTTTCTTATTACCTGCTACTTTCTACCTGCTACACATAGGGTTTTTCGGGTGTACTTCGTTATACCTATGATTTTTATCATGAAAACCCACCGAGGTATGGTTATAAATAATTGTGCGCAGGGTAGCCTGGCCCCTTTTCAGCCAACCAATACTATGCCCTGGGATGCTACCCGGGCCGGTCACGTACTGCGACGACTCGGCTTTGGTGCTACGCCCGAGCAAGTGCAAGCAGCCCTCACTGTGTCTCCTTCCCAATTAGTGGATACTTTGATCGAAGAAGCCCTTAATATGCCGCTACCACCCGAGCCGGAGTGGGCTTACTGGTCGCTTGATGACTATGATGAGGATAATGTGATGAATATGGCCGTACAACAATCGAGAGATTGGCTACTGCGATGGTTCCGCGATATGGCGGCTAACGGCCTGCGCGAGAAACTGTCCCTTTTCTGGCATAATCATTTTGTGACCCGCCTTGATGATTACATCTGTCCCTCATATCTTTTCCAGTATCACCAGCTACTGCAAGAATATGCTTTGGGTAATTTTAAGGTCTTTACCCACGAAATGGGGCGCACCCCGGCCATGTTAGTGTTCCTTGACGGTGCCCGTAATACCCGTTTCGAGGCCAACGAAAATTATGCCCGCGAGCTCTACGAGTTGTTTACCCTCGGCCAGGATAATGGATATACACAGCAAGACATCGAAGAGACTGCCCGCGCCCTGACCGGCTGGGTTGACCGGCAGGTGTTTTGCAGTCCGATCAATTTCGCACCTCATCTGCACGATGCTGGAGAGAAGACCATCTTCGGACAAACCGGTACCTGGGGGTATGATGATGTGCACGATATTCTCTTCGAGCAACGGGCTGAAGAAGTGAGTTTGCATATTTGTGGTAAGCTCTACCGCTATTTTGTCCATCCACAGACGGATGAGGTAATCGTAGCGGAACTGGCAAAGACTTTTCGCGATAATAATTTTGAAGTGGCGCCGGTACTGCGGCAGCTCCTCAAAAGCGAGCATTTTTTCGATACCTATACTATTGGTACCATCGTAAAGAGTCCGGTGGATGCCTATGTGGGGTTGATTCGCGATGGAGGCTTTCCCAGCGAAAACCCGGAATTGATTTCAGCGTTCCTCTATTTTGCCAGCCAGCAAGACCAACAGCTATTTGACCCTGTCGATGTGGCCGGATGGCCGGGAAACCGGTCCTGGCTTAACACTAATACCATTGCGCTACGCTGGGAGTCCATGGATTTATATGTGTATTGGGTTTTTGAGAATTATCCGGAGCGCTTACGCGAAATTGCGAAGGTTGTCAGTGAGGATTCCAATGATCCAGACGTGGTCACCAGGGCTATCATTGACCATTTTACCAGTCGGGGTCTGAACAACGAGGAGGAATATCAGGCCGCCCTCGATGCTTTTAAAGCCGAAGTACCCCAAAACTATTTTGACGAGGGGCAATGGAATCTCGATTGGGAGATTGCTCCGGCACAGGTAGCTCTTCTCCTGCGTGAATTGCTTCGTCAACCCGATTTTCAACTTCTTTAATGTATAGAACATTATGTGCGATCACCATACATCTTCTGACATGCGGCACGGGGCAGCTTTGGAACACGGCGATGCCCACCGGCAAGATCACCAACGCTGGAGCCGCCGCTCCTTCCTCCGCAACCTGGGTATGCTTGGATCGGGGACAATGCTTTTATCTAAATTACCCGTCACCGCCCTGGGAGCGTCACCCCTCACCCAGGCGTTGTCTAATACGGAGACAGACCGCATACTGGTATTGATCCGTTTAAAGGGCGGTAATGATGGCCTGAATACCATTGTACCGCTGGGGCAGTACAGTACCTACCGTAACGGTCGGCCGACCATCGCTATTCCCGAAAACCAGCTGATTGGCCTGAATGATCATTTCGCCATGCCAAATACCCTCGCACCTCTGGAACCTCTCTGGGAGGAAGGACGCATGAAAGTGGTGCACAGCGTGGGGTATCCCGATCAGAACCTGTCGCATTTCCGGTCTTCCGACATTTGGGCATCGGGTAGTGATGCCGATGTACTGGATGATAGCGGCTGGCTGGGACGCTGGCTGGAAACCACCTACCCCGACTTTGTCCTCAATCCGCCGGTAGACCCCCCGGCCATTCAGATTGGTGGCGCCGGTAACTTGGCCTTCAATAGCAAAGACATGGTGAATATGGGCGTGGTGGTCAACAACCCCGAGCAACTTGCTCGTATCGCGGAGGATGGTCAACTGTACGATCCGGAAGACGTGCCGGAATGTTACTTCGGCGAGCAACTGAGTTTTGTACGTACCGTCGCTAATAGTACCTTCAAGTACGCTCAGGTTATTCATGAAGCGTACGAACGGGCTAGCAATACCGTGCAATATAGTAGCCAATTGGGGCAACAGTTTGCCTTAATCGCGCGCCTGATTAAAGGGGGGCTGCGGACAAAATTGTTCATGGTCACCCTCGATGGCTTCGATACTCACTCAGCGCAGAACAACCGCCATCCACAGTTGATGCGACAACTGAGCCAGGGCGTAGAGGATTTCTACACCGATTTGCGAGCTGGACAACGCGACGAAGATGTGCTGTGCATGTCGGTCAGCGAATTTGGTCGCCGTATTGAGCAGAATGCTTCGGGAGGTACTGATCACGGAGCTGCCTCACCATTGTTATTATTTGGTGCGGGCCTTAATGGCAGTGGTACGGTCGGGCAGGGGCCCGACCTGGGTAATCTCGACCCGGTTGGTAATCTACCCTTCGAAACAGACTTTCGCTCCGTCTATAGTACCATACTGGAAAATTGGCTGTGCGTCAATCCGCAGACGGTCGATCAGGTGATGGGGCGATCCTTCAACCGGATTCCGGAGCTAGGGGTTGCCTGCATGACAACGTCCGTTTTTGGGGCAACCCAAACGACTCCCTTAGCGCACGAGTTGCTGCAACAAGGAAGTAGCGTAACCCTGCGATACTATTTGCCGACCGGTAGCCGGGTGCGAGCGCAATTGCTGGATATGCGTGGAAGAGTGCTGCAGGATCTCTCTCCAGGGATGCAGCCGGCAGGTTGGCATGATCTGCGCATTAATTTACAGCAGCACCGGTTGGCCGGTGCTATGTACCTACTGCGTATGCAGGCCGGGCAGCGGGTACTGACAAAGAAGCTTAATTCTTTTCGGAATTAGTCGACCAGGCCGATCTTGCGGGCGCGTTCTTCCCAGCGTTTACGGGCGAGCTCCTGCAGGTCGGCTACAGCGTCTGATTCATCCATGATCTCGAGGCCGAGTAGCGTCTCGAAGACATCTTCCATCGATACCAGGCCGACCAGGCTGCCAAAGTCATCGACTACGATGGCCATATGGGCCCGGTTTTGCGTAAGCGCATCAAAAAGCTCGGGCAATGGCTTGTCTTGATTGACAGCCAATACGTCTTTACGGATTTGGTGTAATGGCCACTCGTCATTATCGCGCACCAGGTTTTCCAGTAGTTCGTCTTTCAGAATGAAGCCTGAAATATTATCGGGCTGATTGTGATAAATGGGAATACGCGAAAAACGTAGCTTTTCGTGGGTATTGTAAAATTCCTGCAGCGTGATTTCTTCATCAGCCATAATCATGACGGTGCGGGGCGTCATGATGTTTTTCACCTGAATTGCCTCAAACCGCAGCAAGTTTTTGATGATGGTTGATTCTTTCTTGGCCAGGGCACCACTCTCTTCTCCGGCGTGGGTAAGGGCTTTAAAGTCGGCCCGGCTGAACACACTTTTATTCTTATCTTTCTTAAGCGTTTTGGTGATGCGCTGACTTAACCACACAAAGGGAAATAGTGCGATTAACAACACGTTCAGCGAGCGAATGGTAAATGGTGCCAGCTTACGCCAAAGATTGGCTCCAATGGTCTTGGGAATAATTTCGGAAAGCACCAGAATAGCCAGGGTCATGATCACGGCAATGATAGACTCGTAGCTCAACTCATAGAAGCCGAGATCAATGTAGTTCTTCCCGAATAATTTCCCGGCCTGTGCTCCGACACCGATAGCACCTGCCGTGTGGGCAATGGTGTTGAGCGTCAGAATGGCGGAGAGGGGCCGGTCAATATCTTCTTTAAAGCTCTCCAGGTCTATACCAATCTTAGTTTTAGCTTGCTTTTGCTGACTGATGTAGGCAGGAGTGATGCTTAGCAGCACTGCCTCCCAGACCGAGCAAAGGAAGGAAAAAACGATAGATACCAGGAAAAATATTATTAAAAGTACCATAATGAGGCAAAGTTAATCGAAATCCGCACCACAGCGTAGTTTGGAGCTAAAAAACCTTTTTTAGAAATAGGTGCTACCTTTTTATTGCTGATTGTCAGTGTTTTGTGTGGCTTGGTATAGTGCCGAATGTAATCGCGGACGAATGCCAAGCGTGTATAGTTTACGATTGAGTCGGGTGGGGTAGACCCGGTTCGACATAAAGATCAGGATTAACTCCTGTTCGGGGTCAGCCCAAACAAAGGTACCAGTGTATCCACTATGCCCAAAACTGCGCTTGCTTGCTTCTTCAGCAATATAGCTTGCCGCAGCATCATACTCGACCATTGGTTTATCGAAGCCTAATCCACGTCGATTGTCTTCTGCGCAATATTGGCAGCGCGTGAACTCTTCCACTGCCTGGGACGCAATAAATTGATAGTTGCCATACTGACCGTAATTCATATACATCTGAAATAATTTTGCCAGGTCATTGGCTGACGCAAAAAGGCCAGCATTACTGGATACCCCACCCATCATAGCGGCTCCTTCGTCGTGTACGGTGCCATGGAGCAGTTTCATCCGGAAAAACGTATCCTGTTCGGTGGGCACAATGCGTTCTTCTTCGTAAAACCGCAGGGGGTTGTAGGTAATCGTGTGGGCGCCAAGCGGTCGGTAGAAGGTTTCTTTGAGGTATTTTTCGAAATCCATGTCTGCCTTTTGCTGGACGATTTCGGGCAACAGGTAGAAGAGTAGTCCCGAGTATACATAGCCGGGCTTCTCATTAAGTGGCGATTTGCGGATGGCTTTGTAGATTTTGGCTTTATAATCGCGATGCAGCCACAGGGAGTCGGTGATGCGGACGGAATATTTTTCAGAGGGTTCAGTTTTAAAGGTATTCCAGCGAAAACGTTGGTCATTAATGCGGGTAGGCTCCCAGCGTTGACGCCAAGGATAGCGACCATGTCCTCTCAGGGTGCCCTGCCAGTAGGGGATCCATGGCCGTAGCCGGGCGTGATGGGCCAGCATTTGCCGGTAGGTAAGGTCGTCTTTATTCGAGCGGCGACGGAAGCCGTCAAAGTAGCGCGTTAAGGGCGCGTCTAGCTCAAACTCCCCCTTTCCATACCACTTCATTAGCGCCGGTAAAGCGGAAGAAACTTTGGTAACGGAAGCCAGGTCGTAAATGTCATTGGTTTGTACGGGCTGTTGTTTTCGATAGGTATGGTATCCGAAGGCCTTGTGATACACCACTTTCCCTTGATGAGCTACCAATACCTGTGCTCCGGGATAGGCCATCGAATCCAGGCCGAGTTGCACGATTTTCGAGATACTGTCCCGGAGTAATTGGGCATCCATACCCGTCGCTTCAGGAGGAGCGTAGCCCAAACGGCTAGCTCCCATGGCCAGGCCACTTCCGGCAGGAAATTGCTCGGACAGGTCAACGGGCAGTTGATTATCGATAGAGCTTCCGCCAAAAATTAACTGTGCCGCCAGGGATTGTCCCCAGTAGGCATCAGAAACCGTCAATAGGGCATCGGATTTGGCAAAAGCAGGGAACTGCTCCAGCCCCTGATGCGGCGTCATGAGTACTGCGATGGTTGGTGCCGCCTTTTGCAGCGCTTCTATGGTAGCCCGCCGGTACATATAGGGGAGGGGTGTGCCCCGGTATACGTCGTCCTTAATTACGATAATGTGCACGTCATAATTTTGCGCTCGTTCTCCGACCCAGGCTTCTGCTTTGGGGGTTCCCAA
>Ga0102940_1002567_pt1 | contig 10835 bp, 7 predicted proteins | sample SalPonR2_C_D1_MG_FD_78215 | JGI IMG/M metagenome (GOLD analysis project Ga0102940, IMG submission 78215) | Salt pond soil microbial communities from South San Francisco under conditions of wetland restoration - Salt Pond MetaG R2_C_D1_MG | ecosystem: Environmental > Aquatic > Marine > Intertidal...
GCTCCCTACGGTCGGTTTCCTCACAATTGTATATTTTCAATTGTGTTCGTGAGCTCCCTACGGTCGGTTTCCTCACAATTGTATATTTTCAATTGTGTTCGTGAGCTCCCTACGGTCGGTTTCGATTAGTAAAATCCTCATTTTCATCTGATATTGTATATTTTTATTGGTCAGATGCAGCTCGTCTTAAAAGCATCTGGTTAACCTTTGCAAACAATTATGGCTCGGGTCAGACTTCGCAACCGAAAAACTGTAAGTTTTGAGCTCATGACCACAGGGAATAACCCTTTAAAATGAAGCCTTCTTACAAGCCACTCGTAAAAATACATAGTTTTCTTTCTGATACTAATTACTATGAATGAACAAGATTAAAACTATGCACTGTATCATTAGAACGTTTGTCAAACAGATTTATTTATATTAAAACTATAATTTTTACTGATACCATTGATAATGCTATTATTTCGATGATTGAGTAAATATTTTAAATTATAACTAAATTCGCGCTTATTTGTAATAAACGGTTGCTTAATTACTTTAACGAGCAAATAGTTTTTTGGGTTACATGTTTTAACATAATAATCATTATTTTATAAATCATGAAATAAACATCAAAGCTAACCTTATTATTTCACTTGCTTATTTGGCAAAATTTTCTTTAATGATCGGCTGGAATTAATAGTAATCATATACATTACAGGTACAATTACAAGAGTAAGAAAGGTTGAAAAAGACAAGCCAAATATTACAGTCCATGATATTGGACCCCAGAATATTACCATGTCGCCACCAAAATATATATCAGGTTTAAAATCACGCAATAATCCTGCAAAATCAATATTTAATCCCACCGCAAGCGGAATAAGTCCGAGAATGGTAGTAATTGCAGTGAGCAAAACAGGCCTTAATCTTGTTCTCCCCCCTTTGATTATGACTTCTGTAGTTTCATTAACCGACAACATTGCATTTTCTTCAATGCCTAATTCAATCCTGCGCTTTTTCTTAAGCAATTCAATATAATCAATAAGTACAATGGCATTATTAACCACTATACCGGCCAGAGAAACAATTCCGATTCCTGTCATTACAACAACAAAGTCCATTTCAAAGGTTGCAATACCTCCGAAAACACCAATTGTACTGAATATCACACTGGCGATGATGATTGCAGGTTTTATTACAGAGTTGAATTGTGTGACCAGAATCAACAAAATTACAGCTACAGCAATCAGTAAGGCCGTCATTAGAAATGACATAGATTCTTGCTGAGCTTCCTGCTCTCCTCCGAATTCGTAACCATACCCTTCAGGAAAGTTGTATTCATTAAGAATTGAAGCCAGTTGTTCATTTATTCTTGTGGCATTGAAACCTTCAATGACATTTGAAGAAAGTGTTATCACTCTGGTCAAATCTTTTCTTCTAACAGAACCGTATGTGCTCTTATATTCTATATCGGCCACAGCAGAGAGGGGAATTCTAATAGTTTGCCCATTTTCGACATAGGATATACCGATATTAAGCAAGGATGAGGAATTATACCTGTATTGTTCTTTTAGCCTCATGTTAATAGGGTATTCCTCTTCCCCAATTTTAAAGTCAGAAACCTCTTTCCCAAATAGAGCTGTACGCAATGTATTAGCTACTTGAAGGGTAGAAAGCCCATATCTTCTTAACTTATCCCTGTCAAGACTCACCAACAATTCTGGCTTACCAATTGAAAGGTCCATTGATATTCCTTCGAGTCCTTGAATATCTGCCTGATCTATATCGCTTATGACAGAGTCGGTTACATTTAGCAGAGTTTCAAAATCATCTCCGGCTATTTCAATGCTAACAGGGTCACCTGCGGGCGGGCCCATTCTATCTTTTTCTATTGACAGTTTAACCCCAGGATACCTGTTCAACAGGTTATCACTCAACTCTTTCATAATTTTTGATGTTTCAATCCCGTTACGGTCTTCGAACTCAACGAAAGTAACAGTTGTGAGTGCTTTATTTGGTGAGTTTCCGGCTTCGAACTGTTCATTTCCCACACCCACGGTAGTAAGCACTGATTTGACGATGTTTTTGTAAGGATCAATAATTTCGTCAACATCATTTTCTAACACCTTCATAAAATCATTCGTTGCTGTAACATCTGTTCCAATGGGCATTTCAACTACAATGTTCACATACGACGGCTCGTTTTCAGGAAAGAATGTAACATTCACGTCCCTGGCCTGGAAAAAAACAATAGCAAATACCAATAATAGAAAAGTGCCAATAAAGAAGAATACTGGATTCCATTTTCTAAGGGCAAATCGAAGTGATTTGGCGTAAATATTATCAAGCCATGAGAGAAACACATTTTGAAACCAGTCTTCTGCCTTATAAAAGAATGCGACATTCAGTAGTCCGATAATTCCAAATATTGCCAGAAGAGATCCTGGAATCCGTATATTTAATAAGTATAATATAACGCCCATAACTGTCATTGCCAAAGCAACGATAAATCCTCTTTTCCTGTTCGGCATATTATTTCTTCTGTCAGGACCGGTTTTGATGAAAGTAGCTGAAAAAACCGGGATAATAATCAGGGCTACAAAAAGGGATGAAGTAAGCACTATAATCAGCGTTATTGGTAAGTTCTTCATAAACTCCCCTGTTACCCCGCCCCAGAATGCGAGTGGCAAGAATGCTGCTAGTGTTGTAGATGTTGATGTAATGATGGGATATGCAATTTCGCCTACGGCATTTTTTGCCGCTTCGAATGGTTTTTGTCCTTTATCAATAAACCTGTATATATTTTCCACCACTACTATTCCATTGTCGACCAGTAATCCCAATGCCAGAATAAGTGAAAATAAAACAATGAGGTTAACTTTAAAACCCAAAGCATTTAATATTATAAAAGAGAGGAACATGGACAATGGGATGGCAAGACCTACAAAGAGGGCATTTCTCGTTCCAAGAAAATAAAACAGGACAATAATCACGAATATTACGCCCATGATCATGCTATTTTCCAGGTTACTTAGCTGCATTCGGATCATTTCGGACTGGTCATTCGTGAGTGTTACACTCATCTCAGCCGGTATATCATTACTATCTCTTACATCATCAAGGATAGCAAAAATTTTATCAGTAGCTTCAAGCAGGTTTTCACCACTTTTTTTAATTACCTGTACACTAACAACTGGTTGTTTATCAAGCCTCGTATAAGTTTTGGGTTCTTCATAACCATCAATAACTTCAGCTATGTCGCGAAGGTAAACCACTACGTCGCCCTCTCTTTTGATGATTACATCTTTTAATTCTTCAATATTTTCAAACTCTCCGACTGTACGAACTGATCTTCTGGTATCTCCAAGCTTTATTTCTCCCCCGGAAATGGATACATTTTCCTGTGAAATGGCAAATTCAATATCATCGAAGGTGATTCCATAAGATTCTAATTTTAGGAGATCTACATTTATTTTGATTTCCCTTTCATCGATACCACGTATTTCTACTTTGGATATTTCAGAAACGGATTCGACTTTGTCCTCTAACAGTTCCGCATAATTCTTCAATTCTTCTACACTGTAATCACCTGACAGGTTTATATTTATAATTGGGAATTCTGAAAAATCTATATCCTGCACAAGCGGGTCAAACATCAAATCTCCCGGAAGTTCGCTTTTTGCTTTATCTACGCCGTCTTTAACATCCTGAAGGGCCACCTTAATATCCACGTCTGTATTAAATTCTACAAATATCATTGATGCGTCCTGGGCAGAGGTAGAACGTATTTCGTTTATTCCAGATATGGATTCCAGTTCTTTTTCAATGGGCCTTGTGATAAGGTTTTCAATATCCAGTGGCGGATTGCCTGGATAAGTTGTTTGTACCAAAACAGTTGGAAGAACAATATCAGGAAATAATTCTTTCGGTAAATTTCTATAGGAAAAAATCCCAAAAAATATAATAATCAGCGTTAGCAGAAATATGGTATTCCTGTTTTTAAGTGCTGCTGTGGTTACCTTGAACTCTCTTAAATTTGATTTACTCATAGGAACTATAAGTTAGTTATTTTGATGGATTCACCATTGGATACCATGTTATATCCCTGTGTGATAATGTTATCTCCGGGTTGCACACCTTCTGTGATTTTAGTAACATCCTGCACTGTTTTTCCAGGCTTGACATATTGTTTTTTTGCAATATAGTCGTCACCATTTTCAACTGCTTTAAAAAGAAATATACCCTGGAAATCTTCTTTTAAAATGATGGATGGGACGAGAAGAGCAGATGTATCTGCATAATCCTGAATGCGTAGTGATGATAGCATGTTGGGTCGTAATTTTTGCTCCGGATTGTCTAGCAGTACCTCAATTTCGAAAGTACGGGTAATTGGATCAATGACGGTTCCTATTCGTGATATAGGCCTTTTGATGCTCCAGTCTGAATAATTAGCAAAAGATATTTGTACAGTATCACCAATGTCAACAGTACCCAAAAATGACTCCGAGATCATCGCGGTAATTTTCATTTTGTCAAGATTTACCAACCTGATTAGAGGTTTTCCGGGCGATGCCAGCTCTCCAGTTTTAACCAAAATATTATCAATTACACCACTATAAGGAGCCTTTATATAGGACTTTTCCAGTTGTGATTGTAATGTTTTCAGCCTGGCTTCAAGGGATTCTTTTCTGTTTTTTGCTTCAAGAAACTGGACTTCACTACCAATTTCCTTCTCCCATAACTGTTTCTGCCTTTTGAAGATGTTGTTTGCAAGTTCCAGATTGGTTTTGACCTCATTTATATTGCGCTGAGTCATTTCAGTATTAAGTTTGATCAATAGGTCATTTACTTCTACTTTATCACCTTGCTTTACATTGATCAGACTAATCTGGCCATTTACTTCAGGACTTATCATGGCATCTTCAACAGCTTCGATAGTTCCTGTAGCATTAAAAAAGCTATAAAACGCTTCTGGTTCCAATGATTTTATGTTCACTGGCTTTTTAACATGCGTTGATTTTATTTCTGGTGCAGTATTCTGTTCACTTTTTTTTGCATCGTTACCAGAAGGGTTACATGCATATAAAAAAATTATTGATATAAGGACTAATACTTTCTTCATAGTTTTTGACTTATAATTTATTCATTAGAACATCAAGTTTTAACTTCGAATTCAATAGATCAACCATTGCTGTATAATAGTTATTCAGTGTTTGCAAATATTGATCATTTACTTGCGTTAGTTCAAGGCTGGAAGCTACTCCCTCGTTATATTTATATTGTGTATTTGTTATTATTTTCTCAGCAAGAGCCATGTTTTTTTTCTCACGGTTATATTGTTCAAATGCATTCGCCAAATCATATTTTGCTTGCATAAAGTCAACTTTTAACCCTTCAGCAGCAAATTCTTTGTTGTTAACGGCTTTTTGATGTTCGATTTTTTTCTGCGCTAAGCCAGCGGCGCGTTGTCCACTACTAAAAATTGGCATATTGAAGGAGACTCCTATTGCTGAAGCCTCAAACCAGTCTTCATCGGTATCAAAAAGAGAGAATTCGTCTCTTTGAGCAGTATAATCAAGTGAAAAGAAGGCTGATAGGCTAGGCAAAAATTCAGCTCTTTTAGCCTTCATATCCATTTGGGCAAGTTTTTCCTGATCGGACAATATTCGGTAGTTTATGTTTTGAGATATTTTCAATTCCCTGGAAATAAGTGCCTGGTATTCCAAAGCAGAAACCAGATCGGGTAAACTATCTGTGAGCATAATTTTTTCTTCAAGATTTACTCCCATTTGATATTTTAGAAGGCTTTTTGCGGCAACATGCTGTCTTTTCATAGATGACACGGCATTCTCTAAATCAATCAATGTTATTTTGATCTGGTCTACTTCATTTTCTTCTACAAAACCTGCTTTATATAATTCATTAGTTTCATTATAAGTAGCTTTCATGTTTTGCAAATTCCCCTTAATTGCCCGAAGCGAATTACGCGCCAGTAAAACAAGGTAATATCCCTGAATAACAGACTCTTTTACTTGTTGCTCAGTAAGTTTCTGATTTTTCATAGAAAATTCGCGGTATAACTTTGCTGTTTGCAATCCAATAAAATACTCACCACTAAAAATTAGCTGAGAAGCTGATACACCTGCAGCAGCATAATGTTTTGTTCCAAATTGTACTTCGATTTTCTGTGTTGGATCATTGAAAAAGTCTGGAATTAATGTGGTTGCAAGACTAAGATTATTATTATAATTTGCAGAGGCATTCACCTGAGGAAGACCAGTAGCTGCAGTTTCCCATATGCGTTTTTGTGCTGAAGTAACATCAAGCCTTGCATTTTGCGCATTTAAATTATTTGCTACAGCATATTCTACTGCCTGATTAATTGAAAACCCGGAGGTTTGCTCCTGATCCTGCGTGTGACCCGTGCTTAGTGTAAAAATTCCCATAAGTATTAATATAGCAGTTCTCATTATTGTCTTAATTTTTAATTGCTTAAAATTCTGTAATAATTAGTGCTTGCAAGAAAACGTCAATAGCTGCGTTATGCTCGGCTTAAAAGCAACTGCGTTACCTTTGCAAACAGTTAAGGCTCGGGTCAGTCATCGCATGCCTTGCTCTTGCCGCCTTCTTATCAAGCACGGCTAAAAAACAGGAGTTTTCTTTCAGGCACTTATTAGTTAGTAACATGGTAAAAAAAATAAAAAAGCTAACATATATAACAGGTTACTCGCAGTAAACATGGTATTAAACTTACTTTGCCCGGTTCGTCTTTTACGATAATAATTATCATATACGTTGCATAAATATTGATTAATAGCTATCATACTTGATATATTGTATTGTTAATTATTTTTTACATTCAACTCTTCCATTTTCTTATTGAAATATGAAAGTCCGTCGGAATTGCAAATTCCGTGAATATGGTATTCGAAAACTTCATCAATAAACCTGGCATTGGAAACTTCATCATGACTAATTAATTCTGATGAATACATCATCTCTGTTCTTGCCATATGCAGCCGTGAAATTAGGTCAATATCCAATTCTTTACGGAACAGTCCTTCATTAATGCCTTTTTCTAAATTCCTGTGAATAATTTCATACATGCGATCTCGCTTATAACTCATCCAATCATTGTATATTTCCGGATAATATTTTTTTAAGTCCAGATAGAATGTTGGACTATGAATTGACTGACTCATATGAATTTGCTTATTAGCATGTATTAATTCATCGATTGCATTTAAATCGTATGAAATCATTTTATTCATGATCTGCTGGTGCATCTCTTTTTCATAATTAATCACATCTCTTATTAAATTATTCTTATCTGAAAAATGTTGATAGATAGTTTTTTTTGATACCCCTAGTTCTCTACTTATGTCATCCATGGTTATACTTTTAATGCCATACTTACTGTACAGAGAAAGCGCTCCATTTAACAATCGCTCTTTAATATTTTTAAAGGTTACCATAAAAACTAAAATATCTTAAATAGTTTCCTGCTTGATTATAGTACGATTAACAATGATTTTTTCTAAATGTTCATTATGATTTTGTTTATCAATAATAAAAAATAATTAAACAAATATTTTTTTAAAAAATGTTATTATGCAATCCTTACTTTTAAAAATTGACCGATTGGTGTAAATTGCAATTATGTCGTCAGATTTTCGTATTTGTAAGCTAATCTTAGGTTATAAGAGCTTTTCATATACTTAGACTGTAAAAATAAATTTGCATAATTCAATTATTTCTATAATAATGTGTTGTATTCATAACTATAAAAAAAGTTAATATGCAGAAATTAGAAGTATATCATGATCAGTTAAAGCCAGAACCGGCGATTAAAAAAAGTATCATTGATTTTCTTTTTAAACACCTGGAACAATATGGTGATCCATGGGAAGATATTGAAAAAGCTGTGGATTATTCGTTAAAAATGAATGAGAGTTTTGGTGGCTTCATTCTTGTTTCATACGAAGGGACTGAGATTTCTGGTGTAGTTGTAGTCAACAAAACAGGTATGTCGGGATATATTCCAGAGAATATTCTTGTTTATATCGCTACACATAGCGAGATGCGAGGAAAAGGAATCGGAAAATTCCTGATGCAAGAAGCCATTAATCATGCGGAGGGAGACATTGCCTTGCATGTCGAGCCTGATAATCCTGCAGGGTTTCTATATGAAAAAGTTGGTTTTGCCAGCAAATACAAAGAAATGAGGTACAAGAAAGTCTGATAAGAAAAAAAATTGCACCTGTGTGTAGAATTTATATTAAAAAAGATAATGGCTTATATAGAACTTGACAGAAAAAAGCTTGAACAAAATTTTAGTTACCTTGATAAATTATTCAAAAAGCATGGTATAAAGTTTTCGGTAGTTACTAAAATGCTCAGTGGCAATCGTCAGTACATTAATGAATTGCTTAAACTAAATATTGATCAGGTTTGTGACTCACGGGTCTCTAACTTAAAAACTATCAAAACGATTCGTCCTGATATAGAAACAATTTACATTAAACCTCCGGCCAAACAGTCTATTAGAAGTGTAGTGCAGTTTGCAGATATCAGTGTTAATACTGAAAGCCAAACAATTCAATTGTTATCGGAAGAAGCTCAGCGGCAAAACAAAACTCATAAAATCATTATTATGATTGAGCTTGGAGAACTGAGAGAAGGAATAATGGGGGAAGATTTCATGTCGTTTTATGAAAAAGTCTTCAAGCTGGACAATATAGAAGTAATTGGAATCGGGACTAACCTTACCTGTCTTTACGGGGTGTTACCAAATCACGATAAATTAGTCCAGCTATGTCTATATGAACAATTGGTTGAAGCAAAGTTTGGCAGACAAATACCCTATGTTTCTGGAGGATCTTCAGTGACAATTCCGTTAATTTTTGAAAAGTTACTGCCAAAAGGGATTAACCATTTCAGGGTAGGAGAGACTTTGTTTCTTGGTACAGATCTTTATAACAATACCACTATAAAAAAAATGCATTCAGATGTATTCAAGCTATTTGCAGAAATAATTGAAATTACAGAAAAACCACTCGTTCCTATTGGAGAGATGGGGCAAAATGTTGAAGGCAATACATTTGAGTTTGATGACGACAAGAAAGGTAAGCTTTCATTCCGTGCAATAGTGGATATTGGTTTGTTGGATGTTGAGGAGGGTCAGATTGAGCTGGTTGATAAAGATATTGAAATGGTTGGTGCCAGTTCCGATATGTTTGTGATAGATCTTGTTGATAACAAGAAAAATTATAAAGTTGGTGATTTACTTGAATTCAAAATGGATTACATGGGAGTGCTGCGCACAATAAACTCCAGATATATTGCAAAGCGGGTTTTATAGTTTCTTAATCTGTTTAAATGATAATTTCAAGAACGATGTCTATTTATAAACCTGTAATTTGCTTTCTGAGAAAGTTTTATCTGTATATACATCAAAAAAGCCCCTTTGAACAAGGGGCTTTATATTTGGTGACTCAGCTGAGGCTCGAACTCAGGACCCCCTCCTTAAAAGGGAGGTGCTCTACCAACTGAGCTACTGAGTCATCCAGTTTTTGCTTTTCTAAAGCGGTTGCAAAGATAAAAACTTCAATTTGATAACCAAAGCCTATTTCCTAAAAAACTAAAATCTATCGGGGGTTAATCTGTTTAAATTTGAAATTTCGATCATATAATTTCACTCCAGTTAATCTTCTCAGTCAAATAGAAGCTATTATAGTAATAATATATATTACAGAATTACAGTGTTTTAAATATTAATTAATATTTTTTTAAAATACTGTGTAATATTTTTCATGCCCATTCGTCTTCCGGTTAAGAAAATCAGTTTTAAGAATTATTAATTTAAATATTTGACATTATGAAACGTTTAGCATTATTAGTAGCGATAGTCTTAGCTCCATCAATAATTAATGCTCAATCAGAGATTATTGACAAGATTATAGATAAATATAGTGGACAGGAAGGAGTTACTGTAGTAAATATCAGTTCGGAATTATTTGAACTCATGAATGGACTTGAGATAAATGATTTGGATAAGGCAGAGTTTCCTCAAGACAAATTATCTACGGTTAAAATCCTTTCAGTGGAAAACGCTGAAGCATTGAGTGGTAGTAATTTTTACGAGGAAGTTACAGAAGGCATAAATACGTCTGATTTTGTGGAAGTGATGACCGTGAAAGATGGTTCGGAAGATATTAAAATGTGGATGAAAACCAAGGGAAAGCAGATACAGGATTTCTTACTGGTAGTCTCCTCTCCTGATGAAGGGGTGGTCGTTTATGTAAAAGGGGATTTTAATGTGGGCGATATAAATGGTATGGCACAACAATTTGGTGGATTGGAAGATATGGATGAGTTTGAAAACATGGAAATTGATTAACTTTGCCTTAAACCTATGTTTTCATGCGATCTTCTGAATTTAAAAAACTGGTAATCCCCCTCAGTTCCCGGCTCTACAGATTGGCTTATGGATTGCTCCAGAGTAGGGAGGAAGCTGAGGATGCAGTTCAGGAGGTGTATATAAAATTATGGAAGATGCGCAGTAACCTACATAATTATAACAGTCTTGAGGCACTCAGCGTAAGTATAACGCGAAATATATGCCTGGACTATTTGCGCAGAGAAAAAGTTAAAAGAAATATTTATCAGACAGAGGCAAAGGAAAAAATTGATGACCAAGATCCCGCATCCGAATATGAAGCAAAAGAAAGGGCTGAAAAAATTCATCAAATAATTAACCAGCTTCCTGAGCCCCAAAGATCGCTGGTATATTTTAGACATATCGAGGGAAAGGATTACGATGAAATTAGTAAAATGATGGATATAACTGAAAA
>Ga0102940_1002570_pt1 | contig 10822 bp, 9 predicted proteins | sample SalPonR2_C_D1_MG_FD_78215 | JGI IMG/M metagenome (GOLD analysis project Ga0102940, IMG submission 78215) | Salt pond soil microbial communities from South San Francisco under conditions of wetland restoration - Salt Pond MetaG R2_C_D1_MG | ecosystem: Environmental > Aquatic > Marine > Intertidal...
TCCTGGTACTGAAGCTGGGCGTCGGCCTCGGCGGATTTGGCCTTGGCCTGCATCTTCTCGATCTCGGCTTTCCATTCGTCCAGCCGCGCGTTGAGTTTCTGTTGATAGGCTTCCTTCTCGTCCATGAGATATCCTCCTGTTTTTGGGTGTCTGCCGGTCTGCGGCATCCCTCAAGAGGTAAGAAGGGTTTGCGGGTGGATCAATGAGGGGGGTCAATTGGGGGGGCATCGTTCGTCTCCCCCCCCACAAAAAAGACCGGCGCAAAATGCGCCGGCCTTGCGTTTCCGAACTGACCGGAGGTCAGTGGAACTTCTTGATCTCACCTGATTTCAGGCGCGAGAGGTAGCTGTCGAGTTCGCGCTTGACGATCGGCATCAGGAAGTAGAGCCCGATGATGTTGACCACGGCCATCGCGAAGATCGCGGCGTCCGAGAAGTCGATCACCGGGCCGAGCTGTGCAGCGGCGCCGATCACCACGAAGAGGCAGAAGATCGTCTTGAACACCAGCTCGGTCGTGTTGCCCTCGCCGAACAGGAAGGTCCAGGCCTTGAGGCCGTAATAGGACCAGGTGATCATCGTCGAGAAGGCGAACAGCACCACCGCGATGGCCAGCACATAGGGGAACCAGCTGATCGCGCTGCCGAAGGCTGCCGATGTGAGGCCGACGCCCGATGTGTCGCCCACTGTCTTGACGCTGTTGCCCGCCTCGTTGAGCAGGTAGAGACCGGTTTCCGGATCGGCCACAAGCTGCTGGGTGATGATGATTACCAGCGCCGTCATGGTGCAGACCACGACCGTGTCGATGAACGGTTCCAGCAGTGACACGAAGCCTTCGGTGATCGGCTCCTTGGTCTTGACCGCCGAGTGGGCGATCGCGGCCGAGCCGACGCCCGCCTCGTTCGAGAAGGCGGCCCGCTTGAAGCCCTGGATCAGCGCGCCGACCATGCCGCCAGCCACGCCAAGCCCGGTGAAGGCGCCCGCGAAGATCTGGCCAAAGGCCCATCCGATCAGGTTGTAGTTCATCGCGATGATGATGAGCGCGGTGCCCACGTAAAGGATGCCCATCAGCGGAACGATCTTTTCGGTGACCTTGGCGATCGACTTGATCCCGCCGACGATCACCGCAAAGACAAGACCGGCAAAGACCAGCCCTGTGATCCAGCCGGGATAGTCCCCGACCACGCCGGTGATCTGCTGATGCGCCTGATTGGCCTGGAACATGTTGCCCCCGCCCAGCGCGCCGAGGATACAGAAGATCGAGAACAGTACCGCCAGGATCTTGCCCCCCGGCAGGCCCCGTTCGGCAAAGCCCTTGGTCAGGTAATACATCGGCCCGCCCGAGACGCGCCCGTCTGCGTATTCGTTGCGGTATTTCACGCCCAGCGTACATTCGGTGAACTTACTGGCCATGCCCATGAGGCCCGCGAGGATCATCCAGAAGGTCGCCCCCGGCCCGCCGATACCGATCGCCACCGCCACACCGGCGATGTTGCCAAGGCCCACGGTCCCCGACAGCGCCGTGGCGAGGGCCTGGAAGTGGCTGACCTCGCCCGCGTCGTCGGGGTCGGAGTAGTCACCCTTGATCAGCGCGATGGAATGGCCGATCACGCGGAACTGGATAAAGCCGAAATAGAGCGTGAAGACCGTGGCCCCGATCACCAGCCAGGCCACGATCCATGGAAAGGACGTGCCCGGAAAGTTCGAGAAGATGAGGCTGACGAACCAGCCCGTGGAATCCGCGAAGATCTGGTTCACCGTGTCGTCCACAGATTGCGCGAATGCCGGGGCTGCGCCTGCAAGGCTCAGTCCGGCTGCGGCCAGGGCCGCCCGTGTTGCTTTAGGATACATCTGAAAATCCCTGTTGTGTTGGTGTCTGGCGTTCATGGAACGATGGTGCAGGGCACGGGTGCGGTCTGCACAAGCGCGCTGGCGACCGAGCCGAAGACCCGCGCGCCCAGAGCCGAGTGGCCGTCGCGCCCGATGAAGATCTGCGCCGCCTTCTCGTCCTTGGCGATCTCGCACAGGACATCGGCGATCTTGCCGTAACGGATGACGCTTTCGATCTCTGCGCCCCGGCCCGAGACCTTCTTGACCACCGGGGCCATGAGGGCGGTTTCGGCGCGCTCCAGTTCCTCGCGGCGGCGCTTGTGGCGCTCTTCCAGTTCGGTGGGGGTCAGAAAGGAATAGGGCGACCATTCGAGCACATGCGCGATCAGCACGGTGCCGCCCTGCGCCGCAGCGCGTTCTATGGCGAAGTCGAGCGCGCGATGCGCCGCTTCGCTGCCGTCAAAACCAACGACGAATGTTCCGGACATGTTCAAGTACTCCCTCGTTCTGATGTCTCTGCCGCTCTGTGGTTGTTATTCCGCGGCAGAATGACGCATCATAGCATGGAGTACTGGTTATCTTTTCCCCAAATTTCGTATTTGGCGGGCGTTTTCACGGCAAATGTCGTTTTTTGCAGATCATTTGGATTATTCTGGCCGGAAATGCCGGCCCTGCTCTTGACCTGCATCTGTTCCGCCCAAAGGACCGGCGGCGCGCCGCCGCCCTGACGCGGACCCGAACGGCGCAGCGCAGGCAGTTGTTGAAGTCGCAGGGCAATTCGTCGCATAAATTGGTCTGACCAAGGAGGCGCGCCATGGACATACGCAGGATTACCGGGGATTTCTCGGTCAGTCCCCAGATTTCGCCGGGCGATATCCCGGACATCGCAGCGGCTGGGTTCCGCTCGGTGCTCTGCAATCGCCCCGATGAAGAGGAACCCGGCCAACCCGATTACGCGGCGGTGGCCGAGGCGGCAGAGGCCGCGGGGCTCGAGATCCGCTCGGTACCGATCCCGCTGGGACCGACCACGCGAGAGACGGTGAGCGACTTCGCCCGCGCGCTTGACGAGATGGAGCGCCCGGTGCTGGCCTATTGTCGCTCGGGAACGCGCTGCGCAATGCTCTGGAGCATCGTGAGCTACGGCGCGCTGAGCGGTGACGAGATCATCCGCAGGGCGCGTGAGGCCGGCTATGACATGGCCGGGCTTGTGCGTCAGATCGAACGGGGCTGAGCGGAGCCATGACCGACTGGATCGCGATGGGCCGCGACGGCGCGCATGTCAGCGCCCATGCGATGCGCGGCGCGCAGCTGATCGCAACCGCCCGCGCCCCCGACGAGGCCGGCGCGCTGGCGGCGCTGAAATTCGACGCCGCGCAGCAGGTCCGGATCGGCGATGGCGCCCCCGACCCTCTGCCCGCACCGGTTCTGCCCAAGGTGGCGGGCGCCGCCCTGCCGGGTCTTGTTCAAACGACTCCGCCCGATGTGATCGGGGCGCGGGTGCGGCTGTGGATCGCGGGCCTGCTGGCGCGCCAGCCCGGCTGGGACGGGGTGGTCTGCGCGCTGGAGGACGGCGTCAATCACTGGATCCAGATCAGCGCGGGCGAGGCCGTGAGCGCACAGAGCTTCCTTACGCCGCGCCTTGTGGCGGCTCTGGGTGGCACCGCCCCGCCCGCGCCCGATGCCATCGCCGACAGCCTGAGCCGCCCCGAGCGGCTGGCCGCGCATCTGAGCGCCGCCGAGGTCTCGAACCGCCCCGACGCCATCACCGGCCACCTGCTCGGGGCCGAACTGGCGGCCGCGCGGCCCTATTGGCTCGGCCAACAGGTCGCCCTCATCGCGCCTGACGGCGCCGCCTCGGGGATGCAAACCGCGCTTGGCGATCAGGGCGTTCCGGTCGAAATCCACAGCCGCGAAAGCCTGCTCGCAGAGGGGCTCGGCGCGCTGGCACGCGCCGCTCAGCTTGCCGACTGAGCCCTTCTTCTGTTTCAAAATATCCCAGGGAGCGCGAGGGACTGGTCCCTCGCCCCTGCCCTCTCAGCCGCGCCGCAGCCCCGAAGCTGCGCGACAGGGCCCAAACAGCGCCGCCAGCAATAGGATCACCCCCGAAACGCTGGCGATCATGCCTGCGGCGCTGAGCGCGTGCACGCCACCCAGCCAAAGCGGCCCGTAACCCGCCAGCACATAGCCCAGCACCGCCGACAGGGTCGCAAAGCCGATGCTCCACCAGATCTGCGCGCCAAGGCGGTCGGTCATCAGCCGCGCGGCGGCGGGCGGGCAGATGAACATGGCGATCACGATGATCGAGCCGACCGCATCAAATGCCGCCACCGCCGCCATCGCCGCAAGGCCGACCAGCCCCACGCCAATGGCGCGCACCGGCAGGCCGAGCGTGCGGGCGAAGCCCTCATCAAAGGTCGACAGCACAAGGGGGCGCCAGAACAGCAGCACGGCCCCCGCCACGACCAGCAGCGTCAGCACGATGCGCGGTAATTCGGGCGGCAAGGCAGCGAGCGCCTGCGCATCCCAAAGCGAGTCCCAGCCCGTCGCCTCGAGCCAGATCAGGCTTTCGAGATTGCCGTAAAGCGCGTGCTGCACGTCAAGATGCACGCCCGACGTGTCGCTTTGTTCCAACAGAAGCACACCGGCGGCGAACATGGTGGTGAAGACCACGCCCATCGCGGCGCCCGGCTCGATATGGCCAAGGCGGCGGATGGTCTCGATCAGCAGCACCGAAACAAGCGCCGCCGCGCCCGCGCCCAGCATCATCGGCCATGCGGCCACGATTCCGGTCACGAGGAAGGCCAGCACGATGCCGGGCAGCACCACATGGCTGATGGCATCCCCGATCAGCGCCTGACGGCGCAGCAAAAGGAAGTTCCCAGGCAGCGCGCAGGCGATGGCCGCGAAGGTGCCGATCAGGATCGGCGGCAGCGAGAGGGCAACAAATTCTGCGCCCATCATCGCCCCGCCCCCGGCGCGATCGCGCGGCGGCGGCGCAAGAGCGTTGCCAGCACGCCCCGGCGCGGCGCGGCCAGAAGCGACAATACGAATAGGGCAAAGGCCAAGAGTACGATGAGCGGCCCGGTCGGCAGGCCCGGCGCGGTCGCCGACAGAGCCGCGCCGCCATAGCCCGAAATCCCGCCAAAGAGACCCGAAAGCGCCAGAACGTGGTCGACGCGGTCGCTCCAGAACCGGGCGGCGACAGGCGGGATGATGAGCAGCGCGACGATCAGGATCAGCCCGACGATCTTGAGCCCGATTACCGTGATCGCCATGGCAAGCCCCATTGCCGCCAGTTCGGTGCGCCGCACATCGAGCCCCTGGGCAATAGCGAAATCGGGGTCGAAGGCGGCCAGCGTCATCGGGCGGCGCAGTACCAGCACGAGGCCCAGCACCAAGGCCCCCGCAAGCGCGATCACCAAAGCATCGCTGCGCAGCATGCCGGCGGTGGACCCGAGCAGGAAGGTTTCAAGCCCCGCCTGCCGACCCGCGCTCATGGTCTGGATCACCGTCAAAAGCACCACCCCCGCGCCGAAGAACACCGACAGCACCGCGCCGATGGCGGCGTCCTCGCCAAGGCGGGTGCGCCGGGTCAGCCAACTGACGCAGAGCAGGCCCAGCCCCGCCGAGGCCGCCGCGCCAAGCAACAGCCCCGGCAGCGCGCGCCCGTCGCCCCCGGCCATGACCATAAGAATGAAGGCCAGCCCGATACCGGGCAGGGTGGCGTGGCTGACCGCGTCGCTGACCAGCGCGCGCTTGCCCAGCACGAGGAACACGCCCGTCACCCCTGCCGCGATACCCAGCAGCCCGGCGCCCAGCGTGACCAGCGTCGCGTTATAGCCGAGCTGCAGGAACAGTGCCTCAGTGAGCATCACGCGCACCCGCCGCCCCGGCCGGGTCCAGCGCAAGACGCCCGCCATAAGCCAAATCGAGGTTTTCACGGCTGAAGGTGGTGGCCACAGGCCCTTCGGTGATGGCGCTGACATTCATCAGGAACACGCGGTCGAAATAGCCCGGCACGGTGGCAAGGTCGTGATGCACGGCGATGACGGTGCCGCCTTCGGCCACGATCTCCTTGAGGACGGCAATGATGGCGCGTTCGGTGGCGGCATCGACCCCGGCGAGGGGTTCGTCGAGCATGTAGAGATCAGCCCCCTGCGCCAATGCGCGCGCCAGGAAGACGCGCTGTTGCTGGCCGCCCGAAAGGCGACCGATCTGGCGGTCGGCGAAATCCTCCATCCCGACGCGGGCAAGGCAGGACATGGCCCGCGCCAGATGTGGCGCGCGCACGCGGCGCAAGAGGCCAAGTTCGCGATACATGCCCATCAGCACCACATCGAGCGCGCGGGCCGGGAACTCCCAGTCAATCGCCGCGCGCTGGGGCACATAGGCGATGCGGTGGCGTTGACGCGCAAGCGGCTTGCCCCAGCAGGTCACCCGCCCCGAAAGCGGCGCCACGATGCCCAGAGCCGATTTCAGGAGCGTCGATTTCCCCGCGCCGTTGGGACCGATGATCGCGGTCATGGCGCCGGGGTGAAAGCCGATGCTGACATCCCTGAGAGCAGGGCTGTCGCCGTAGGACACGGTGAGGCCGCTGATCGCCAGAGGGCTGGTCGGCGCGGCATCGGCGCGCACCGGGATCACCGGGGATTGGGCCTTTGGGCGGGTGCTGTCGATTTTCATCCTCACAATCCCGCCTGCAAGAGGCCATCCATGCCCCGCGCCGGAGGTTGCCCGCCCAACGCGGCGGCGATGGTGGTGACGTTATGGTCGATCATGCCGATATAGCTGCCCTCGTAGCTGCCCGGCACGCCCATCGCGTCCGAAAAGAGCGACCCGCCGATCCTGACCGCATGGCCCTGGGCGGCAGCGCCTTCGGCCAGTGCGCGCATGTTGCGATCCGAAACGGAGGTTTCGACAAAGACCGCGCCGATGTCGCGTTCGGCCAGCAGGCTTGCGAGGGTGCGGATCCGGTTCAGCCCGGCCTCGGATTCGGTCGAGATGCCCTGCACGCCGATCACCTCGAAGCCGAAGGCGCGACCGAAATAGCCGAAGGCGTCATGCGCCGTCATCAGAACGCGAGATGCGGGCGGCACGGTGGACAGCACGCCCTGCGCGTAGACGTCGAGCCGGTCGACGCGCGCAAGGTAAGCATCGGCATTGGCGGCGAAGGTGTCGCCATGGGCCGGCGCAAGATTGGTGAGCGCGTCGCGCACCCCGCGCAGCACATGGGTCCAGAGGGCGGGCGCCATCCAGACATGGGGATCAAAGCGCCCCTCGTATTCGTCATGGGCGATCAACTGGGCGCGCGGCACGGCCTCGCCCACCGCGACGGCGGTGCCGCGGCGCGAGAGCTTGAGCAGCATCTCTTCCATCTGCGCCTCAAGGTAGAGCCCGTGCCAGAGCACCAGATCGGCCCGCGTCAGCGCGACGATATCGCTGCGGGTCTGGCGATAGGAATGCGGATCGACGCCAGGGCCCATGAGCGCACGCACATTGACCAGATCGCCGCCAATATTGCGCGCGGCGTCGGCGATCATCCCGGTGGTGGCCACGATATCAAGTGCGGGCGACGCGGCCCGAAGCGGCGTGGCCGCAAGCGCAAGGGCCGATGCGGCCTGACCGATAAGGCGGCGTCGGGAAAGGCGGGTCATGGGAGCTCCGTTGGTTGCGATCGCTTTCGGGGACTATGGGGCGGGAGGGGTATGAAGTCAATGCAATTGCGAGTTATTCGCAATTGCAGGAAGGGTGCGCGCGCTTGCCAAGCCTTTCGGCGCATGCGAGTCTGGCAATGGGTTTTTCAGGACATGGCGGCATGCCGATGCAGGGCTTCGGACAGGATCACGTCACGCAGTTGCAGCAGGCCGATGGCCTGCGCAATGCGGGCATGGATCTGGACATGGACTGGCTTGGCGCGCTGCGGATGAACGCCCCGGCGATCACCCGGTCGGCGGCCGCCCTGCCCGCGCGACGCGTTGTCACGGGCCGCGAACGGGCGGCATGGATGTGCAAGGCGGTGGCCTGCATGGACCTCACCACCCTGTCTGGCGACGATACCGCGGCGCGGGTCGCGAGGCTTTGTGCCAAGGCGCGCCAGCCGCTGCGCCCGGACCTTTTGGAGGCCCTGGGGATGGAGGGGCTGCGCGTCGGCGCGGTCTGTGTCTATCACGAGATGATCGCCCCGGCCCTCGAGGCGCTGGAGGGCACGGGCATTCCGGTGGCTGCGGTGTCCACCGGGTTTCCGGCGGGATTGTCGCCGATGCGTCTGCGGATCGCCGAGATCGAGGCCAGCGTCGCCGCCGGGGCGCAGGAGATCGATATCGTGATTTCACGCCGACGGGTTCTGGAGGGGCGCTGGGACGCGCTGCACGACGAGTTGAGGGCGTTTCGCGCGGCCTGTGGCGCGGCGCATATGAAGGCGATCCTTGCCACCGGGGAGTTGGGCGGCCTGCACAACGTGGCGCGCGCGGCGATGGTGGCGATGATGGCGGGCGCGGATTTCATCAAGACCTCGACCGGGAAGGAGCCGGTGAACGCGACGCTGCCGGTGACGCTGGTGATGTTGCGGATGATCCGCGACTATCACGAGAGGACCGGATGGCGGGTGGGCATGAAACCGGCGGGCGGCATTTCAAAGGCAGGCGAGGCGCTGGCCTATCTTGCGATGCTGCACGAGGAGCTGGGCCGCGACTGGATGTCGCCCGGGCTGTTCCGTTTCGGGGCGTCGTCCTTGCTGGCGGATATCGAGCGGCAGCTTGAACAGCATGTGAGCGGGCGGCCCTCGGCGGCCTGGCGTCACGGGATCGGATGAAGTGAGCGGGGACAGGGACATGAGCGTGCGCGAGGAATATGACGGCATGACCTTCGGGGATGCCCCGGAAAGCGCCGCCGAGGCGCTGGCCTGGCTGGTCGATCAGGGCGACCGTTTCGGACAGTTCATCAACGGCGCCTTTGGGGTGCCGGGGGCGGGCTTCGACGCGGTGAACCCGGCCAGCGGCGAGGTTCTGGCGACCCTGTCAGCGGCAACGCCGGACGATCTGGACAGCGCGGTGAGCGCCGCCGGGAAGGCAGAGCGCAAATGGGCAAGGCTGGGCGGGGCCGGACGGGCCAGGCATCTGGATGCGCTGGCGCGGGTGATCGCCAATAACGCGCGGCTCTGCGCGGTGATGGAGGTGCTCGATACCGGGCGGCCCATTGGCGCGGTGCGCGACGATGATCTGGCGCAGGTGCAGCGGCAATTCCAGCATCACGCCAGCCTGGCGCAGTTGATCGACGATGAATGGCCGGGGCGCGCGCCGCTGGGTGTCTGCGCGGTGATCCTGCCGTCTCGGATGCCGCTGGTGGTGCTGGCGCGAAAGCTGGCCCCGGCGCTGGCGGCGGGCAACAGCGTGATCGTGAAGCCGTCGCAATGGGCATCGCTGAGCGCGCTGCTGTTTGCTGATCTGTGCAGTCAGGCAGGATTGCCGAAAGGCGTGGTCAATATCCTGACCGGCGACGCGGCGCTGGGCGAGCGCCTTGCCTGCCACGCGGGGATCGACATGGTCGGCTTTGCCGGGTCGCTCAGTGCGGGGCGCGCACTGCGCCGCGCGACGGCGGGGTCGGGCAAGGCGCTGTCGCTGGAAGTGGACGCCGCCGAAAGTTTCGTGGTGTTCGACGATGCCGATCTCGATTCAGCGGTCGAGGCGCTGGCGCAGCGCTTTGACAGCCCGCATCGCCTGCTGGTGCAGGAGAGCGTGGCGGAGCGGTTTCAGGAAAAGCTACGCAACCGTATGGAAAAGCTGCGGGTCGGTGATCCGCTGGATCGTTGCACCGATATCGGCGCGATGGCCAACCCGGCAGCGCGCGGGCGGCTGGCCGATCTGATCGCCCGCGCGGGGGGTGATCTGTTCGTGCCGGTGCGGCCCTCGCCCGGCGGGCAGTATCACCGACCGGCCCTGATCACCGGGCTGGCGCCCGCCGATCCGGCGATGCATCTTGATATACGCGGCCCCGTGGCGGTGGGAATGAGCTTCAGAACGCCGCAGGAAGCGCTGCAACTGATCAATAACACGGGCCATGCGGGCGCGGTCTCGCTTTGGTCGGAGACGCTGTCGCTGGTGCTGGATCTTGCGCCGCGTCTGGCGGCGGGCGTCGTCTGGATCAACGCGACGGGCCTGACCGACGCCGCCGCGCCGCATGGCGGACTGCGCGAAGCCGGGTTCGGGCGCGACGGGGGATGGGACGGGTTGGCGCACTATACGGCGGCGAATGTAAAGCCCAAACCCCTGCCCCGGCTCGAACCCTTTGCCAGCGCCAATGGCGCACAAACAAGCGAGCACGTGCCCGAGGTCAGCGACGCGACGCTGTTCATTGCAGGGCGGCAGGTGCGCCCCGGCGGCTATTGCCGCAATGTGCATGACAAGGCGGGGCGCATATTGGGACAGGTCGCGCTGGCCGGGGCAAGCGATGTCGGCGCGGCGGTGGGCGCGGCGCATAACGCCGCGGACTGGAGCCGCAGAAGCGGGCGCGACCGGGCGCGGGTTCTTATGGCCATGAGCCATGCGCTGGCCACGCGGAAGGAAGATTTGTCACATCTTATCAATAGCTTGACAGGTGGGCGAAGTGGCGAAAAGGAGATCGACACCGCGATCGAACGGCTGTTCGCCTATGCCGCGAAGGCCGACACGATCGCGGCGCGCGCACCCGGCGTGCCGATGCACGGGCTGGCCGTGGCCGAGCGCGCGCCGGTGGGTGTGATCGGCGCGATCTGCCCGGACGAGGCGCCGCTGCTGGGGCTGGTCTCGGTCTTGGCGCCGATCCTGACCATGGGCAACCGGGCCGTTCTGCTGGCATCCGAAGCCTATCCGCTGATCGCGCCCGAACTGGCGTTGATCTTTGAATGCCTGCAAATGCCCCCCGGTGCGGTCAACCTGCTGACGGGGTGCCATGCTGACCTGGCCTCGGCGATGGCGCGGCATATGGAGATCGAGGCGCTGTGGTGTTTCTCGTCAAGCGA
>Ga0102940_1002571_pt1 | contig 10820 bp, 9 predicted proteins | sample SalPonR2_C_D1_MG_FD_78215 | JGI IMG/M metagenome (GOLD analysis project Ga0102940, IMG submission 78215) | Salt pond soil microbial communities from South San Francisco under conditions of wetland restoration - Salt Pond MetaG R2_C_D1_MG | ecosystem: Environmental > Aquatic > Marine > Intertidal...
ACCCCGACACCACCGCGAAATTCAGTGATCGCCAAACGCGAGATTCAGTGATCGCTCACACGGGGTTGTCGATCACCGATGGTTGTGTGACGATGCTCATGTCGTCCTTTCGTTCGTGCCGGATGAGGGACGGCAGTCACGAGCCCGAACGGGCGGACAAGACAGTGATGGGCACCTGTTCGTGCAGGCTCCTATGAGGTCACGTTCCGCTCGAACACATGCTTGTGCCGAAACGTGATCCTGCAGCCACCGGGCCGACGAATCCCTTTGAAGTCACGAGTGACGGACAGTCAGGTGAAGAGTCAGACCCGGCGGCCGCAGGATCACACTCCACATTCTCACTGTCAGGTGACGGCGTTCGGCGCACTCACGTGGTCAGCACTGAGGTGTCCACCCGCACTCGTCAGGTCCACGAGCCGAGTCGGTCGAAGCCAAGTCCGATGAACAGTCGCTCAGATGCGACGTTGCCATCGGTAATGGTCGCTCCGACTTCGAAGACCCCTGCACCGGTCAGCGATCCGAGGCATCGTCGTACCAGAGCACCTCCGAACCCGAGCCGCTTGCGTGTGGACGCCACCACGACAGGGTCGATGTAGTGAACGTCGTTCACAACAACCACGAAGGCAAACGCCACGAGATCAGATCCGTCGAGCATGACGTACGAGTGCGGACGGACGATCGATGCGAGGTAGTAGTCGATGGCGCTGAGCGCATCGTCGAGAGACTCGCCTTCGTCGTCGATCGTGTTGCGATAGGCGTCCAGCATCAGCGCCGCGAACGAATCCCGCTGCTGCTCGTCGGGATGAATCGTCGGGAGCGGGGCCGACGTCGCGGCGACCTGGATCGGGGACATCCGATACTCGCTGCGCGTGCGCGTCACCTGCTCACTCCCATCGGCGTCATAGCGCGATCGTAGAAGACGGTCGGAGCACTCGATATCGCCGCACGTAATCTCGACTCGACGCGTCAGCACAGCGTGCGATAGCGGCCCCTATCGTGCACCCGATAACACCGAAGGGTTGACGCCTGCCGGACGCGTTCGGTGGTCGCGTTACGTGCGGCAGTCTCGTGGATTCGACCTACTCGGCTTCGCCGGAACGCGGGCGCGGGCCCGAGCGTTCCGGAGCGCGATCATCGCTCGGGTGCGGGCTGGCTTCGAGCGAGCGAATACGTGCCGTTCATGAGCGGGTGCGGAGCGTGCGGCTGGTCGTTGTTCTGATCGACCACCATATGGGTTACCATATGGTTATGGCTCGACGTGAAGTGCTCGTTCAACTCGACGACGAACTCGTCGAACAACTCGACGCATTGGCCGCCGGTCTCGGCACCAACCGATCAGAACTGTTGCGCCGTGGCGCGCAAGCCCTGCTCGACGCCGAAGGACTCGCGGCGGCCGATCGCCAGCTTCGCTCCGCGTACGAGCGTCAGCCGCCGACCCCCGTCTCGTCCAGTCCGCTCGACGACTCGCTGCTCAGACCACTCCTGCGTGGTAGCGCGTAACGACATCTTCTGGGCTGACCTCGGTCCGCCTGCTGGTCGCCGACCTGTGTGCGTGTTGACCCGGGATGCCGCTCTTGCGGTCCTGACCTCGGTGACCTGTGCGCCCATCACACGCACCATCCGAGGAATCCGCTCCGAGGTCGAACTCGGTACTGAACACGGCCTGCCCGAAGGTGTGCGTCATCAGTTGCGACAACGTCATCACCATCCCGCTCGACGCTCTCGACGAACAGCCCGTCGGCCACCTCGACGAGTTACACGCGCTCGCGTCGACGAAGCACTGCGCTACTCGCTCGACATCGTCTACTAGCCAGGATTTGAGCCGCACGATCTGATCGGCTGTGACCGAGCGAACGTGCCGATCAAGAGTGCAAAGTCGCGTGGCCGAACGTCGGCGATAGCGGGCTGTTGGTCGCATCTCTGTGTCGGCCTCGCAATACGTTGGAGCGGAGAACGTTGGCGAACGCATGCGGCCGAGCTTGCGGCGGAACATCCCGGTGCTGGCCTTTTGCCTCGTCGGCGGGCTGTTCGGGGTGCTCGTCGATGATGTTCCTACGATTGGGCGTCGGGCTCATGTTCGCCGCGACACTCACCCCGTTCTTGTTGCTGCTCCTCACGACCTGGTTTCGAATTTGGCAACGGCGTCGTGCTCACCTCGGTATTGGGCCGGGCGCGCTCATTTCGCGTCGAGGAGTCAACCTTCAGGCTGCACCCCCTGGCGGTGGGATACTTCGGGAAGCCGACTGCGGTCGAACTTCGGTCCGCGGCTACCACCCGGACGGTGTCGCTTGCCACCGAGCCGACGTGACCATTCCGACGTAACGTCCTTGTGCGCAGCGAATCCTGCCCGGCCATCGAGGTTCTGAGCGACCTCAGAGCAGTCCGTGTTGCCGAGCAGCGTGGACCGCTGGCTTGCGGCCGTCCACGCCCAACTTGCGGTAGATGGCCTTGCAATGCGTCTTCACCGTGTTGAGCGAGACGAACAGCTCACTCGCGATCTCGCGTTGGGAGAGCTGCGAGGGCAGATAACGCAGGACGGCGAGCTCGCGTTCGGTGATCTCCTCGACGAGTTCGGTCGACGGTTCAGCTCGCACGCCGAGCCGGTGCCGGGCTTCGAGGCGGGCGAGTGTTGCGCCGACGATGCCGGCGTCGGGGCACCGGTCGATGGTCTGGCGTGCTTCACGGAGCAGCTGTGGTCCCGCCGGGTCGTCGTGTTCACATGCTGTGTCGCCGATGAGGGCGAGGACGTACCCCAGGGTGAAGGGCTCGGGTGCTCGCCGGGCGAGTTCGACCGCTTGCTCCGCCATGGCGGCCCGTTGTTGCGGATCGGAGGTGGTGCACGCCAGCACGGCGTGCGACATGGAGAGATGCGGCGACTCCGCGACGCTGTGGCCCCGGGCGTGTTCCAGGCTCGCCGCCGCGTGCTCAGCTGCCGATGACCGGTTCCCCAGCTCCATCTCGACGACGGCAGCGAACCCGGGCGCGATCGTCAGCGCATAGTCCGACGGCTCGGACGCGCCGAGTTCGCGGGCGATCGCGATGTACCGCAGCGCTTCGTCGAACATCCCGGCCCACGTGTATGCGGCGACCAGCCCGATCGCTCGGGTCGACTCGGTCGGGTGATCCATGCGCTGGGCGATCGAGATCGCGTCACCGAGGAGACCTTCGGCGAGGTGCACCATGATTCCGAGCGACGCGGTGAGGTTGGCGTCGGTTTCGTCGTCGCACTCGACGGCGATGTCGTAGTAGTGACGAGCACCCGCGAAGCGGCCCGTCGCGAGGTTGATCCAGCCGCGCACGATCGCACTCGGCGAGTGGCGTTCGGGGAGGTCGCCGAGCTGATCGAGCAAGCGGAGCACGGTGAAGATCTGTCCGCCGTTGAGCAGCGCAGTGGCGTGGATCGCGATCAGATCGCCGGCTGCGACGAGATCGCCTCCCGCGATGTAGTGCTCGATGGCCGTGTACATGTCGCCGCGATCGTGATGCCACGATGCGGCAGCGAGGTGCAGTTCGGGAAGACGATCGGGGATCTCACGGTCGGCCTCGAGGCGAAGCAGGTCACGCAGGAGGTGGTGATACCGGAACGTGGTGCCCGTCCGGTCGAGACCGATGAACAGCTGGTTGGCGGCAGCGGTACGGGTCAGCCATTGACTGCCGTCGGTCGAACCGGTCACGGCGTCGATCAGCGGACCGGTGAGCTGATCGAGGATCGACGTCTCGATCAGGCGTCGGCGCTCGTCGGGTGGGATCGACGCGAGGAGTTCGTCGGTGAGGTAGTCGACAACGAGTTGATCGTCGCCGCGGAAGCCGGCGATGAATCGGGACGTGTCGTCGACGCCTGCGAGCGACAGTCCGGCGAGGACGAGCCCGGCCGCCCACCCCTCGGTTCGGTCGCACAACGTGAGCAACGCCTCTCGATCTAGAGACGAGGTCCCGAGCAGGCCAGCCGCCTCCTCGGCGTCGAACCGGAGATCGGACGCGCGGATCTCGGTGAGCTGCCCTCGGACGCGGAGTCTGCCCAGTCGGAAGGCCGGGTCGATGCGCGTTGCGATCACGATTTGGACGTGGTCCGGGCAGAGGTCGATGAGTCGTTCGACGCCGTCGTGGATCGCCGTGTTGTCGATGACGTGGTAGTCGTCGATCACGATCACCAGCCGGTTCGAGCCATCGGCCAGCGCATTGACCAGCGCCGGGACGACCGAGTCGGGCGACCCTCCGGTCGAGACGATGGTCGGCTCGACCACGTTCCTCACGCCCGGTCGAGCGCTTTCGATCGCCCCGACGAGGTACGACCAGAACCTGACGGGATCGGCATCGCTGGGCTCCATCTGGACCCAGACCAGGTCGTCGTCGCGATCGGCCAGGGTTCCCGCGAGGAGCGTTGACTTGCCCGACCCGGCCGGGGCACTGACGAGCACGAGCCGGTGACGTTCGGCGACCGCTCTGTCCAGCAGTGCGTCCAGGCGGGCGCGCCGAACCAGACCGACCGGCACCGTCGGCACCTGCAGTTTCGTGGCGACCAACTCGCCTGCACCCTGTCCGACCATCACCGTCGAATCTAGCGACGCCCCTCGGATCCGAGTCTGGGGCGAATCACCCGGGTGAGGCGGCCGGGTGAGCGATGACGACTCACCCCGTTCAACGGGATCGTGATCCCATGACCGAACGACGGGGACCCACCCGCTATGAGATCGAGCTCGGTGGCCAAGCCTCCGAACGCGTCCTCCGGCCGGTCAGCGACGAGTTCACGGTGGAAATGACCGAGGCGGGCACGACTCGCCTGGTCGGCGACGTTCGCGACTCGTCGCACCTCAACGGGCTCCTGGCTCACTACACCTCGCTCAACATCGAGGTGGTTGCGCTGCGTCGACTCGATCAGCACACCAGTGCCCCATCTCAGCGTGAGATACCGAATCACCACCTCGAAGGAGAACGGTCATGACCATCAGCACCCCCTTGGCGTCGGCCGATCAGACCAGCGACACACCGCGACGCACGTGGAGGCTCAGCCGCATCGGCGGCGCCGCAGCACTACTGGCCGCCGGCACGTTCGGCTACGGCATCACGATGTTCGCGACGTCACTCGCCGACTACACCGACCCCGATGCGACACCAGCCGAATCGGTTGACTTCCTCGTCGACCACCAGGGCCAGTTGCTCGCCTGGTACATCGGCATCTTCATCGTGTTCGGCGCCGCCCTCGTCCCCATGGCGCTCGCGCTCCGGCAGCGACTGGTCGATGCCACACCGATCCTTGCGAACACAGCGGCGGTGTTCGCCGGCATCTGGGCAGCGTTGATGTTCGCCACGGGCATGATCTCGAACATCGGGATCGAGGCCGTCGCCGACCTCGCCGACACCGACCCCGACCGCGCCGCCACGGTGTCGTCGGCGATCGACGTCGTCACCAACGGCCTCGGTGGCGGCAACGAACTCGTCGGTGGCATCTGGATCGGCCTCGTCTCGATCGCCGGACTGATCACCGCCCGCCTGCCCCGCTGGCTGAACGTCGTGGGCGCGGTGACGGCAGTGGCGGGCTTCGTCACGGTCGTGCCCGCCTTCGAAGCCGTCGAGATGGTGTTCGGGCTCGGCTCGATCGTGTGGTTCATCGGCATCGGCGTCGTGCTGCTGACACATCAGGAACAACCCGAGACTGTTGACCTCTCGTCGACGGCTGGCGAGATCGAGAGCTCGCCGTGAACGCTGCTCAGGGCGGCAACGACGTTCGACCCGAAAACCGAAGACATCTTCGGGCCGGATCACGGGCGCACCCTCGAGCCCCTCACGTACCAACCCAAGGAAGGACACGCACGAAATGATCAACGTCTCAGGAATCACCAAGCGCTACGGCGACCGAGTCGCCGTCGACAACATGTCGTTCGACGTCGCTGCTGGCACCGTCACGGGCTTCGTCGGCCCCAACGGCGCCGGCAAATCGACCGCAATGCGCATGATGGTCGGCCTCACCCGGCCCGACGTCGGCAAGGTCCGATACGGCGGTGTCGAGTACACCGACCTGTCGCGTCCAGCCCGACTTGTCGGCTCCGTACTCGACGCCCGAGTCATGCACCCCGGGCGCAGCGCCCGCAACCACCTCCGGGCAATGGCCGCAGTGGCCGGGATCTCCGCAACGCGGGTCGACGCGGTCCTCCACGCCGTCGGCCTCGAAACGGCAGCAAAGCAGCGAGCAGGCGGCTTCTCGCTCGGTATGCGCCAACGCCTGGCTCTTGCTGGCGCACTGCTCGGCGACCCCGAGGTCCTGCTCTTGGACGAACCCGCCAACGGACTCGACCCTGACGGCATCCGCTGGCTCCGCACCTATCTCCGCGACTTCGCCGACCGCGGCGGCACCGTCTTCGTGTCGAGCCACCTCATCAGCGAACTCGCGATGTTCGCCGACAACCTCGTGGTCATCGGTGGCGGAAAGCTCCTCGCCGCCCAGCCACTCCACGACATCACCGCACTCAACGACGTACACGTCGTCGTCGAAACCCCTGATCCTGCCGAACTCATCGCTCTGCTCTCCGCCGATGGCACCGCTGTGGACACCGTCGGCCGCCACCTGATGATCCGCGGGACCACGAGGACGCGCGTCTCCCAGTTGGCGTTCGACAACCGGATCCAGCTGACCGAGCTGACCGAGACGGCGAAGTCGCTCGAAGACACCCTGCTCGACATGACCAAGGCGTCCGCCGAGTTCGCAGCCGCCTGACCACCACACACATCCCGAACGATCGCCGCAAGGAACCAACCAATGACCACCATCACGCACCAACCCACCGACCACAGACCAGCCGCCGATCAACCGGCCGTACGGACACGGAACGAAACGCTCAAGGCGTTGCCCACGACACTCAGGAGCGAGTGGATCAAGCTCTCGACGATCCGATCGAACACAGCCATCCTCGCTCTGACCGTCGCACTCAACGGTTTGGTGTCGTGGGCCATCGCCAACTTCGTCACCGACGAAGGGGAACTGTTCGTCGACAAGGTCTTCGCCTTCTCAACCCTGTTCACCGCCGTGTTCGCCGCCGTGGCAGGAATTCTGATCTTCAGTTCCGAAGCTCAACACGGCACCCTGGCCCCAACGCTGACGGCTCAACCTGCCCGACTCGCTCTCGCAACCGCCAAGACGCTCACGGCTGCCGCGTTCGGCGCCGTGCTCGGAGCAGCCGGCCTCGCCGCCGGGCTCGTCGGCGCATCAGCCTCCGACATCGAAACAGGCGATGCCTCGAGCATTCTCGGCACCAGCCTGTGGGCGGTCCTCTTCGTGTCGCTGGCGTCGGTGCTCGGTCTCGGAATCGGCATGATCGCCCGCCACAGCACCGCTGCCATCTCCGGACTCCTCGTCTGGTGGCTGGTCGTCGAGAGCCTGCTCAACGCATTCCTCGATCAACGACTCTCCCGCCTCCTGCCGTTCGTCGCCGGCAACGGACTGCTCCCGCTCGACGACCCCGCCGCCAGCACCGAAGCGCTCGGCGCCACGCTCTCCAACACCGAGAACGCCCTCGTCTTCGGTGGCTACGCGACTCTCGCGCTCACTATCGGAACCGTGCTGCTTTGCCGACGAGACACCAACTAGTCAACCAAACAACATCAGTCCGCCGGCGCGCAGCGAGACGGATCGTCGAAGCGGCAAAAGAGAGCGCCCGATGACGAGAGCGCGGACGCCACGACCATCTACGAGATCGAGCCCCCGGTCGCTCAGAATGTCCATGAGCGAGCATCTCGAAGCCGCTCCTATCCGGCATTCTGATCAGACCGATCAGCGCATAACGCGCGCTCGATAGTCCAACCACCGGTTCGATGACCGCGCCGCATCGCGGCCCTTACGTGACACGAGATAATCCCGCTCGTCGATCGGGTTGAATCTATTGGATAAGTCCAATAGATTCGAGGACATGCCATCCGACCTGGTGTCACTTGCGGACGCGTCGAGCATCCTGGGGGTGTCGTCGGAGCGCGTCCGTCAGCTCGTCGTGGCCGGCGATCTGCCGGCGCAGCGGTTCGGAAACGCGTGGGCCGTTCCGATGGATGCAATCGTTGCTCGCAGGCACTCGGCTCGGTCTGGTGGCCGACCGCTGGGGGCTGTTCGGGCGTGGCGCGAGCTCGTTGACGGTGACATCGATCTGGGTCGGCCGGGTCGCTACCAGCGACGAGCAGAGGTCGTGCGCTGCGAGATGGGTGAGGCCGACTTCGAGTCACTTCCTGGTGCGGTGGGAGCGCTGATGGGTGGCGTTCGTGCGGCCATCGAGTTCGGGGCGTCGCTGATCGCCGCTGACGATCGCGATCTCTATCTCTCTCGCAGTGCGTTCGGTCAGCTGGATGCGCTCGTGGCAGCGGTTCCAGACCCGCTCGGCCCGATCCGTCTGCGAGTCGTCGATGACGACGCGTGGGGGATCATCTCTGGCAGGGAGTTCGCTCCACGTGGTGCCGTCGCCCTCGACCTTCTGGACTCACCTGATCCACGGCACTGGATTGCAGCCGAGGGCCTGGTTGCCGATGCCTGACGACGTGGCGGTTCGACTTCCACCGCTCGCCGGTCGACAGCAGGAGTCGTGGCGCGCCTTCATCGAGCTCACACCAAGACTCGGGGACCACTGCCTGCTGGTCGGCGGACAGATGGTCTTTCTGCTCGAGGTCGAACGAGGCTCACTTGACACACGACCCACCGATGATGTCGACATCGTGGTCGATCTGCGGGTGGAACCGGCAGGCCTCGCCCGAGTTCATCAGACACTCATCGACGCAGGCTTCGGCCAAGTGCTCCCCAGCGCCGACGGCATCGCTCATCGCTACACGCGCGCCGGCGCGACGATCGATGTGCTGGCACCGGACCGGCTCGGAAGCCGAGCCCGTTTGGCGCTTGGCGGTGGCCGCACGATCGAGGCGCCCGGTGGCAGCCAGGCTCTCGTTCGCAGCAGTGTGGTCAAGGTCGAGCTCACCGACGGCTCGACGGCTCGGGTGCGTCGTCCAACCGTGGTCGGCGCACTCCTCGGCAAGGTCGCCGCGGTGACGCAGATCGTTGCCCAGACCTCGGCCGAACGAGCGAAGCACGTGCGAGATGTCGACTCACTTGCGCGCTTGCTCGGCCCGACGGATCGCGAACAGGCGCACCTCACCCGTAAGGAACGGTCTGTGCTCGAACGAATGGCCGAGTTGCCCGACCTCGGCGCGCTCGCGCAACGTTCGATCGTGTTGCTCACGAGCCGGCCCGCCCGTGACACGTGGACGTCTCCAGATTAACGAGCGACGCAGTTCCCGCAGCGCGCTGGGTATGGTCCGTCGTCAATCGTTGGATGAACCGCACGTAACGGCGCCCAAGCCGAGTGCAGATCCCGTTGCAGCCGACGGCGTGAAGTCCTCATCCCCAGCCACGACCGGATTCGGGTGCGTCTTTTCCCGCCGCTGCACGACGATCGAGGGGCCGTCGGCGGGATCCGGTGACGCTGATTTGGGTAGCGTTTGGGTAGCAAACGCGGCGGAACTACCCGGATTTCACGCCGCTCGGCGCACGACCAGGCCCCGGAAACCCTGATTTCACGGGCTTTCACGATTCGCCCGCACCAGCCGGACGGGCACGGGACGATTCCTGAACCGTGCGTCGCAGGTTCGATCCCTGCCAGGGGCACAGCTCGCAGAGGCCGAGTCGCTGAGGGGCTACGACGCCGTTCATCTCACAAGCGCACTCCTCGTGGGCGCCGCAGTATTCAGCAGCAGCGACCGAGACCTGTGCGAGGCAGCCGAACGGCAGGGCCTCCACATCGCCAACCCCACTACAGACGTGATCCAATCGGTCCGTCGGCAGAGACACGACCGACAATCTCGTGCGGGTGATCGCTCGCGTACGTGTCGCTACGAGCGGTTTCGAGCGTCATCGAACGCCGTGAACATGCAGCGCCCTTGCAGCTGTCTGAGCTACCACAGTGCCGCGTGGAGCTGTCGCGGCCGGTGACTTCCGGGCGACATTCGGACGAGCGGCGTTGCGACGGTGACGTTCCACGAGTCGAACGTCTCGAGGAAGCCGTCGAGGATTGATCGTCGCCACCCGAGTCGTCGGGATCGGGCTCAGCTCGTTTCATAGGTCCAGTCCGGCTGCTTGCGCCGCTGGTCCTCGTCGAGCACGAAACGGTCGCCGTCGAGGTCGACGATCTTCGTGATCTCCAGTCCGCGCGGCGGGCGACGTGCGGACGGATCGCGCATGTCGGACAGCAGGCTGCGCACCACCCGTTGCTCCTGCGCGGGCAGGAAACACCGAGACGCGTCGGTGACGCTCGCGAGCCGTGCGGAGATCTCGCCGTACACGACGCCGTCGACGATTCCATCGAGTCGGGACAGGAGGTCGGTGATGGCGAGACAGCCGAGCTTGCATGCCGAACACTGTCCGCACGACTCGACGCCGAGAAAGCGGGAGACCGCGTGCGCCAACTCGGCTGGATCGGTCCGATCGTCGAACACGATGAACCCGCCGGTGCCGAGCCCGCTCCCGACCGCTTCCAGGTGTTCGTAGGTGAGCGGCGTGTGGATCGATTCGCCGTGGAGGACCGGGTTGGAGATGCCCGACAGGACGTACTTGACCGCCCGTCCCGGCGGCATTCCGCCTCCCAGCTCGGCGATCACCGTGGAGACCGGTGTGCCGAGTTCGAACTCGCCGACGCCATGGCGAACGGTGTCCCCCGACACCGTGCAGACCATCGTGCCTGCCGATGCGGCGGTCCCGAAGCCCCGATACCAGTCCCCTCCCTTGGCAACGATCGACGGGATGGTCGACAACGTCTCCACGTGGTTGACCAGTGTCGGATTCGCTCCGTCGGGACGGT
>Ga0102940_1002572_pt1 | contig 10819 bp, 7 predicted proteins | sample SalPonR2_C_D1_MG_FD_78215 | JGI IMG/M metagenome (GOLD analysis project Ga0102940, IMG submission 78215) | Salt pond soil microbial communities from South San Francisco under conditions of wetland restoration - Salt Pond MetaG R2_C_D1_MG | ecosystem: Environmental > Aquatic > Marine > Intertidal...
ACACCCAGCGGCATCGTCGGCACTGGGAACAAGGGCTTCTCCGAGGTCACGCCCAGCGGCATCGTCGGTACCGGCAACAAGGATTTCTCCGAGGTCACGCCAAGTGGCATCGTCGGCACTGGGAACAAGGATTTCTCCGAAGTCACGCCCAGCGGCATAGTCGGTACCGGGAACAAGGACTTCTCTGAAGTCACGCCCAGCGGCATCGTCGGCACTGGGGTAATGACATTTGACGCTGAGAATAACTACTTGCGGTTTCAGAAATGGGCAACCCAGGTTAATCCTGCAGGATCTTCACTTGTGGTTTACGGACCTATTGAAGCGATCCTCGAGAACAAAGTGGTTGCGTTAGGGCAGGATGTGTTTCTTACAGGCCCCAGCATGCGGACAGATTTGAGCTTGGGACAAACGGTTGCCGTATTTGGTGTCGCTCGTGAGGATGGCATCGATGCAACTAAAATATTGAGAGTGACTGAACCGCATGTGGAGGGTAGTTCAGCCGTTTATCTGTCTGGCATCGCCACGGGACAGGCACGGCTGGATGGTGCATTCAAGATAGGGCGGATTTTAGTTCAGATTGGAGAAGCTGGAGTAAACCCATCGGTTTATGAAGTGAAATCGCTAGACTTCGTAGAGGTCACCGGTATTAAAATAGGAGGCATCGTTCTAGCGGATACCGTGAATTCGCAAGAATAGCTAATCACAGGCCAAATGCCTTACCAAAAGTGGCGCCTTAGGGCGCCACTTTTTTTATTTAGACGATCGATCCGATTTCCTCCGGCTCGTCCATTGTTTCGAAATAGTAAATGCCTACACCGCAACGGGCTTTTGCTTGATTAGGCAAAGCCTGTTCATCGACCAGATGCTTGCCGAGCCAATCATCTACCAATTCCAAGTATGAGTCGCCTTTGGATGCAACGATTTTCTTAAGTTCAGGCATTGCTTCGATATCAATCCCGTCGGCCCAGGCGCGAAATTCAAATAAACGCTCATCCCGATTTTGCTGCGTTAGATAATTCTTTGTCATTGTGTTTGCCAGATCATGCAAACATTCCCCGAAGCGCTGTACTTGGAACTCATCAATGCCAGCGGGCGAGTACTGGCGCTTTACCGCTTTCCATATCCCCTGCTCATGCTCTTTGACGCAGCCAGCGCGAGCCAGTTCTCGGAGCATAGCTCCAGGTGGAACATCGCCGCCAATCTCACGTACTAATGTCGAAAATGACAATTCGTCATTATCAGAGTCAAAAGCTAAGGCCTTTGGCGACCCCTTTCGCCCAAGATAGCGCGGATCGGTAAACCACTTTGCCAAAACTGAGACGGGCTTGCTCAACTCGGACTTGAGTTCCCAATTTTCGTATCGCAACCGTTCCCGAAGTTTCTTTATTTCTTTCCGATTTAAACCGGTCATTACCGAAACTCTAGACATGTTTGTCTTCCGGCCTCGAAGCCCATGTTCATCACTAGCCACCTGAACAAATGCGAGTTTGCTTATTTCTGCAAATTCTTTGTAACTCACACCGATCCCAAGCATGAATCTGGCGACGGGAACCATGAAATGCCGGCAGGCCTTCAAAGCCAAGGTTTGCACTGACGAGCTCATAAGAAACTCCAAACGAATCTTCCACGGCACAGACTTGCTGACCGATATTTCACTTGTCTAAACAAAGGCACTCGCCTACCCCAACAACTCCAGCAGCCCTTCGAGATCAAGTATCTCGACACCCAGTTCTTCTGCCTTCTTGAGCTTTGAGCCGGGATCGGTGCCGGCCACGAGGTAGTCTGTTTTCGAGGACACGCTACCGCTGACTTTGCCACCCGCGCTCTCTATCTTTTCGCGGGCTTCGTCCCGGGTCATGGACGCCAGGCTGCCAGTCAAGACGAATGTTTTTCCATCCAGCGCCGAACCGCGGCTTGACACCTCTTCGACCGGCCAGTGCACGCCATGTTCCACAATTGCGCTGATGACTCGCAGATTCTCTGGCTGGCAAAAAAACTCGTGCACGTGTCGCGCCACCACCGGTCCCACGTCGGGGACGTTTTCCAGCGCCTCGACATCAGCGGTAGCCAGGGCGTCAAGGTCCCCAAAATGGCGGGCAAGGTTCGCGGCAGTCACCTCTCCGACTTCCGGAATTCCGAGGGCAAAAAGAAAGCGCGGCAATGACGTATTTTTACTTCGTTCTATTGCCTTCAGCAGATTCCGCGCCGACTTCTCGCCCATCCGCTCGAGGCTCGCGAGCGGCTCCTCGTCGAGGGCATAGATATCAGCCGGCGTCTTGATGACATGCCCGTCGGCACCCTGCTCCACCAGTTGCTCCACGACCTTGGCGCCAAGCCCCTCGATGTCCATGGCGCGCCGCGACGCGAAATGGCGAAGCTTCTCCTTGCGCTGCGCGGGACATACGAGGCCGCCCGAGCAGCGCGCCACTGCCTGGCCCTCGGGCCTGACGACGTCAGAGCCGCAGACCGGGCATTTGCCGGGCTGCTTGATCCGCCTTGGACGGCCTTTGCGCCGCTCGTGCAACACGCGTACCACCTCGGGAATGACGTCGCCCGCCCTGCGCACGATGACTGTATCGCCCACCCTGACATCTTTCCGTTCGATTTCATCCAGGTTGTGAAGCGTGGCGTTGCTGACCGTCACGCCACCCACGAACACCGGCTCGAGCCGCGCTACCGGGGTCAGTGCGCCAGTGCGTCCGACCTGGAAATTCACGTCACGAACGATCGTGGTCACTTCCTGCGCCGGGAACTTGTAGGCGATCGCCCAGCGCGGCGCCCGCGACAAGAAACCAAGCTCCTGTTGCAAGGCGATCCGGTCGACTTTGAATACCACGCCGTCGATCTCGTACGGCAGCTCATCCCGCCGCCGGGCGCAGTCATCGTAATACTCGAGGCATCCTTCGACGCCCCTGACCAGCCGGCTGAGCGGCGATATCCGGATGCCCCACTCCCGTAATCTTTGCAGAATATCGCTTTGCGTCGCGGGCATGGCGCCGCCCTCGGAGTAGCCGATCCCGTAGGAAAAGAACTCCAGCGGCCGGTTCGCCGCAATGCGCGGATCCAGCTGCCTGAGCGTGCCTGCCGCCGCGTTTCGCGGATTCACGAAAGTCTTGCTGCCCTCCCCGGCCAGCCGGGCGTTCAGCGCGCGAAAGCCCGCCTTCGGCATGTAAGCCTCGCCGCGGACTTCCAGGCGCCTGGGGTAACCTTCACCGCGCAGCCGGAGTGGAATCGAATCGATGGTGCGCACATTATGCGTGATGTCTTCGCCGGTTCTGCCGTCGCCCCGCGTAGCGCCGCGCACGAGGCGGCCGTCCTCGTAGAGAAGACTGATAGCTGTTCCGTCGAGCTTGGTTTCCGCGAAATAATCGACTTCGTCCTCCGTCTCGAGCCGCTCACGCACCCGCCGATCGAAAGCCTGTAATTCTTCGGCCGAAAATGCGTTATCCAGCGACAGCATCGGCATCAGGTGTTGCGCTTCCCCGAAACCGGACACTGGCGCGCCGCCTACACGCTGAGTGGGGGAATCTTCGGTGCGCAGGTCGGGATGCGCCTGCTCGATCGCCTGCAGCTCGCGAAACATCTGGTCGTACTCGACGTCCGGGATCTCCGGGTCGTCCAGCACGTAGTAGCGGTAGTTATGATATCGAAGGCGCTCGCGCAACTCCGCGGCGCGCTGTGCCGCCTCCGACTGCGGAGCGCTCACGAGCCTTCTGCGGGTTTCCCGTTCGCCCCGCCGGTGCCCAGCTTGCTGCGCCGCTGATATTCGACCACCTGTTCCCGTAGCCATCCGGCCTGCTGCATGGTCAGGGCATTGCCCTTGTCGTCCAGGACCTCGCCGTCCAGCCGTTCCGCCAACCGTCGTGCACAACTGAACATCGCGTCGAGCGCTGCGAGCGGCTCCCTCGGCCCTGGCAGAACCATGAACATGGAAACGCCCGGGCAGGTCATTTCGTGCATCCGGTCGATTTCGAAGCTGCCGGGCTCAACCAGGCTCGCCACCAGGAACCGGCTTCGCCGTCTTTCGTCCAGTTCATGGAAAGCGCCAAAGCGACCATATTCAAGGCCTTCGGCGGAAAACGCCTTGATCAGGCTGGAGCCGTGAAAACCCTCGGGCCGCCTGGCGCGCAAACGCAAGGCGACGATGAACTGCTCACCTTCGGGTGGCAAGGCGGAATCTTCCGCCGTCGTCGAGGCTTCCGCTGCCGGCTCGGCGCTTCCCGCCGCGGACGCCCGCCCCCGCGCCTCGGGCTGGCGCCCCGGCGTCGTTTCCGGCGGTAGTTCGGGCGAGGCGTTCCACGGCTGGTCGCGCGCCCCCAGGCGCGGCTCCCTGCGCTCGAGCCCGTCATCGTCATCGTCGCGATCACGACGGCTCCAGAGGTAGACCCCGATGATCAGGGCCACGCCCACGGCGGTTAGGATCCAGCGAAGCTCAGGCAACCGGCTGCTCCCGTGGTGACTATCCGACCGCCATCTGGACGGCCTCGTCAATGTCCACCGATACGAGCCTCGAGACGCCAGGCTCGTGCATCGTCACGCCCGTCAGGTGGCTCACCATTTCCATCGTGGTCTTGTTATGAGTGATGATGATGAATTGCACCTTGTCCGACATCGACCGGACTATATCGCAGAAACGCCCGACATTGGCGTCGTCCAGCGGCGCATCCACCTCGTCGAGCATGCAGAACGGTGCGGGGTTCAGCTGGAAAATCGAGAAAACCAGGGCGACCGCTGTGAGTGCTTTTTCGCCGCCCGACATCAGGTGAATCGTGCTGATCCGCTTGCCGGGCGGGCGCGCCATCACCGTCACGCCCGCCTCTAGCAGGTCGTCGGCATCCAGCTGCAAATACCCGTGACCGCCGCCGAACAGCCGCGGGAATATTTCCTGCATGCCCGCATTGACCCGGTCAAAGGTCTCCTTGAACCGGCTGCGTGTTTCCCGGTCGATCCGCCGGATGGCATTCTCCAGCGTATTGAGCGCGTCGTTGAGGTCAGCCAGCTGCGTGTCCAGGTAGCCCTTGCGCTCTGTCTGCTCCCTGAGTTCGTCGATTGAAGCCAGGTTGATGGGGCCGAGGCGCTCGATCTTCGCGCTCAATTGCTCGAGACGCTCTTTCCAGGTCTCGATGGCGGCATCCTCCGGGAGTTCGGCGAGGATCGCCTCCAGCTCGAATTCCGTGGCTGCAAAGCGTTCGGCGGCAGCCTGGCGGCGCACTACGGTCTCGCGCGCGCCCAGCCGCAGCGTCTCCAGTTCCTCGCGCAACCGCTCGACCTCCGTCTCGCGGTTGCTGCGGGTCTCCTGCAATCCGGTCAGTTCCGCATCTAGCGCCTGCACCTTGCGTCGGGCTTCGGCGAGCTGCTCCTCCGTACGGACGCGCTGGGAGAGTTTCTGTTCCAGCGCGCGTTCCCGTTCGGCAAGCGGTTCGACGCCCGACTCCAGCTGCGTTTCCAGCTCGCTCTTGCGCGCGCTGAAGCGTGCCATCTGGTCCTGGAAACGCTGCATGCTGAGACTGGCGGAATCCAGGCTGGACCGGCGTGATTCCACCCGGATCTGGATGTCCTGGGTGGAAGCCCGGTCCGAGCGGGCCTCCTCGCGGGCGGCCTGCACCACGGCCTGCAGTTTTTCTCGCTCGCCCTCCATGGCCTGCCGGCGGATTTCGGCATCGTTCATGGACTCTATGCCTTCCTGCAGCCGGCTGCGGCTGCGGCGGATGGCGGTATCCGCCTCCTCGAGCTGGGCGCCGATTTCTCCGGCCTCCTGTTCCAGCGCCTGCAAGCGCTTGCTGGCCTGTTCCATGCGGGAGCGCTCGGTTTGCAGGGTTGCCTGCAAGCCAGCCGCGGCGCGATGGGCTTCCGCGGCCTCCTGCCGGACTTCGTCCCGTGACGATTCCAGCATCCCCAGCCGGGCCCGGATCTCTTCGTAACGCGCCGAGAGTTCTTCGACCTCGTAAGCCTTGCCACCCACCGATGCGCGCAGCTCGCGAATCTCCTGTCCCCGCGCGATGACACCGGAGTGCGGGTCGTCGGCGCGGTTGACGCGCAGCCAGTTCGAGCCCAGCCAGACACCTTCCCGGGTGATGACCGATTCGCCCGGCGCCAGCCCTTTTCTCACTTCCAGCGCTGCATCAAGGTCGTCGACCGCCCTTACCCCGCCGAGCAGGGCATCGGTGTCCGCTCCGCCCTGCACATATTGGGCGAGCATTCCCTCGCTGGCAGCACGTGCAGCGCCCGTCTCGCGCGAGTTCATCTCCACGAAACATGCATTGCCCTGGGTCAACCCGTCGAGTGCCGTCGTCACCTCGTGCAGGCCTTCCACGCAGACTGCCTCGAGGTAATCGCCGAGCACGGTCTCCACCGCCTTTTCCCAGCCAGGGGCAACCGAGATTTTCTCGGCCAGCCGAGCGCGCTCCGCCAGTCCCTGCTGCGCCAGCCACTCGGTGATGCTGCCGCCCTCTCGTCCCAGGGCGGCTTCCTGCAGCGCCTCCAGCGAGGCCAGCGTGCCCCGCAGAGTCTGCAAGGCGCTGCGGCTTTCGTCGAGCTGGGAGACCAGCTGTGCCTCCTGCTCGCGCAAGACGAGTATCTCGTCCCGCACGGCGATGTCCCGTTGCTGCGTGCGCTGCTCGATTTCGCGCGCTTGATCCAGCTCGCGGGCGAGCTGGTCGAGGTCCTCTCCCTCCGCCTCCTTCGCAAGCCGGCTTTGCTCTTCCTCGAGTCTCTGCCGCCGCTCGGCCAGGCGGCCGTGTTGCGCCTCCAGCTGCTCGATCCGGGCGCGCTCGACTTCCACCACTTCCCGGGTATCGCTGGACTGCCGATTGAAAGTTTCCCAGCCCGCCTGCCAGTCCTGCATCGCCTGCTCGGCGCTGCGCAGCGCCTCCGCGGAGGCCGCCTCTTTCTGCCGGGCAGCCTCCAGTTCCGGTCCAAGCTCGCCAAGGACCTGGTTCAGTTCCGCCAGCAGGCCCTTGTCACGATCGATGTGCTGGTGAATCTCCAGCAAGCCCTGTTCCGACTGCTCCAGTTCCTGGGTCTGCCGGGCACGCAGGTCTTTTGCGTGCTGGATGGCCTGCTCTTCGCGCGCTATTTCGGCGCCGACACGGTAGTACTCGCCCTGCACGGCGTTGAGCGCATCATTGTCCTCGCGGTGCCGCTCGCGCGCCGACGTCAGCTCCGCTTCGACGCCGCGCAGCCTGGCCACGGCTTCCTGCAGGCGGGTCTCGCGCTCCTCCACCCGGCTCTTGTGCCCGGCCTCTTCGTTCTGCAGCTCGCCGAGCTGCAGCGCCAGCAGGTCGGCCTCCAGCCGGCGTTCCTGGCCCTTCATGTCCCGGTAGCGCTCCGCGGTGCGCGCCTGCCGCTGCAAATGGCGGATCTGTTTCTCGACCTCCTCGCGAAGGTCGTTCAGACGCTCGAGGTTTTCCCGGGTGTGACGGATGCGGGTTTCGGTCTCGCGACGCCTTTCCTTGTACTTCGATATGCCCGCGGCCTCTTCGAGATACATGCGAAGCTCTTCCGGCTTCGCCTCGATCAGGCGCGAGATCATCCCCTGCTCGATGATCGCGTAGCTGCGCGGCCCCAGGCCGGTGCCCAGGAACAGGTTGGTGATGTCCTTGCGCCGGCAGCGCGAGCCATTCAGAAAGTAACTCGATGTGCCGTCGCGCGAGAGCACGCGCCGCGCCGCAATCTCCCCGAAGGCCGCGTACTGCCCGCCGGCGCTGCCGTCGGAATTGTCGAACACCAGCTCGATGCTGGCCGTGCCTACCGGCTTGCGGGCGGTCGAGCCGTTGAAGATCACGTCCGCCATCGAGTCGCCGCGCAGGTGCTTGGCGGAGCTTTCCCCCATGACCCAGCGCACCGCGTCGATCACGTTGGACTTGCCGCAGCCATTGGGCCCCACCACCCCGACCAGGTTAGCGGGGAAGCGGATCGTGATCGGATCGACGAAGGACTTGAAGCCGGCCAGCTTGATCTTGCTGAGACGCATGCAGAGAGCTTTCCAGGGGGACCGAAACGGGTGAAAAATCCAAGTCCGCTAGTGTAAAGTAATTCTCCTTCAATTCCAGCTGCCGGCCGGGCTGCCGGGGTCCCGGCAAGCCTGCACAACAGGAGCCTCCACGTGTCCGACTTGCGCGCACTCGGTGCGGAATCCACGCCCAACAGGGATCTCGAGACCTTCCCGAACCCGGCTCCGGAGAACGACTACACCATTCGGATCCGCATCCCGGAATTCACCTGCCTGTGCCCGAAGACGGGGCAACCGGATTTCGCGGAGATCCTGCTGGAATACGTGCCGGACCGGCAGTGCATCGAGCTCAAGTCGCTCAAGCTGTACATCTGGAGCTTCCGCGACGAAGGCGCTTTCCACGAGGCCGTCACCAACCAGATGCTGCGCGATCTCAGCGCCAAGCTCACCCCGCGCTTCATGCGTGTCACCGCGAACTTCAACGTGCGGGGCGGCCTTTACACCACGGTGGTGGCTGAGCACCGGCGGGAGGACTGGTTTCCGCCGCCGGCCGTCGAGCTGCCATGAGCCTTCACAGCCACTCCCGGGGCTGGACTCGAGAGGCGAAACGGGCTAAAAAGTAGGGTTTGGATCGTCGGACGAGCCACTGCGGCGCCAGTCCGGAAATTGTACTGTTTTTCGCCATCTGCCAGGAGGCAAAGATGCCCGCGAGCAAGAGCATCAAGAAGAAGTCGGCTGCCGCCAAGCCACGAAGCGCCGGCAAGCCTGTTTCCAAGAAAAAGGCACCCGCCAGGAAGGCGTCCGCCGCGAAACGCAGCCCGGCGAAGAAGACCGCGGGCAAGAAAAAGGCCGCGCCCGCCAAGGCCGCTGCAACGAAGAAAAAAGCGTCCGCCAGCAAGGCGCCGGCGAAGAAGAGTGCCGTAAAGAAAAAGACGGGCACGACGGCTAGGAAACCGGCCGCGAAAAAGAAGGCCGCCACGGCCAGCAAGCCTGCTGCCAAGAAAACGGCAGCTAAAAAGACGGCAGCCAGGAAGCCGTCTGCGAAGAAAGCGCCGGCAAAGAAAGCCGCAGCAAAAACACCGGTAGCCGGGAAATCGGCGGCCAAGAAACCGGCGACGAAGAAAGCGCCGGCGAAAAAGGCCCCGGCGAAAAAGGCGCCCGCGAACAAGCCTACGGCCCAGCGGACCGCCGTCCGAAAGACTGCTGTAAAGAAGTCCACGGCGAAGAGATCAGACTCGAGAAAGGCCGCCGCCAAGAAGGCTCTCGCCCTGCAGCCGGAAAGGCCGGAGCCGAGTTTCGCGTTCTCCGGTCCGCTGAAGGAGTTCAAGCCCTACCAGCCGGCGCCGGGCGAGGATTACATGAGCGAAGGGATGCTCGCCCATTTCGAGCGGGTGCTGCAGACCTGGCGCCAGGAACTCATGGAAGAAGTGGACCGCACCGTGCATCACATGAAGGACGAGGCGGCCAACTTCCCCGACCCGAATGACCGGGCCACGCAGGAATCGGAGTTCGGTCTCGAGCTGCGCACCCGCGACCGTGAACGGAAGCTGCTCAAGAAGATCGACCAGGCCCTGGAGCGGATCGAGGAGGGAAGTTACGGCTTCTGCTCGGAGACGGGCGAAGAAATCGGCCTGCGTCGCCTGGAGGCGCGGCCGGTCGCGACGCTGACCGTCGAAGCGCAGGAACGGCGAGAGCTTGCCGAGAAGCAGTACCGGGACCGCGACGACCGCTGAACCCGGCGGGCGCCGCGACGGGGCCACCGGGACGCCCGGAAAGCCTTATCGCGGCCGTTTCGCGCCCTCTCCCACGGGACCGCTCCACTTCGGTTCGCTGCTCGCCGCGGCGGGCAGCTGGCTGGACGCGCGTGCGGCCGGGGGCGAGTGGCTGCTCCGTATCGAGGACATCGACCCTCCGCGCGAGCCTGCGGGCGCGGCGGAGGAGATACTGCGAACCCTGGAATCGGCAGGCCTCTGGTGGGACGGGCCGGTACTGCGGCAAAGCACGCGCGGGGCCGCCTACGAGGCCGCGCTCGAGAAGCTTAGCCGGGAGGGCTGGGCCTATCCCTGCACCTGCAGCCGAAAGCAGATCGAGGCGGAGAATACCCGGCGGGGCCTGGCCGGTGCCCGCCTTTACCCTGGAACCTGCCGCCGGCGCTCCGGTCGTCCGCCAGCCGGGACGAGCTTCGCCCTGCGGCTTCGAACGACTTCCGCGAGGCTCCGTTTCATAGACCGCCTGCAAGGCGAGTTCGGCCAATTCCTCGAGCGCGAGACCGGTGATTTCATCGTGCGCCGCCGGGAGCGATACTTCGCCTACCAGCTGGCAGTGACCGTGGACGACGCCGCCCAGGGCATCACCGATGTCGTGCGCGGCATCGACCTCCTCGACTCGACGCCACGCCAGCTCTGGCTGCAGCGCCTGCTCGGTTTTGCCGAACCCCGCTATCTGCACCTGCCGGTGGTCGCCTTCCCCGACGGCCAGAAACTCAGCAAGCAAAGCGGCGCAGAAGCGGTGAATCCGGCGGCCGCGGGCGCGCTCGCCTGGGACGTGCTGGAGTGCCTTGGCCAGCATCCCCCCGCCGAGTTGCGCCGCGCGCCCGCCGCAGAGCTCTGGAGCTGGGGCGTGAGCCACTGGAATCCGCAGCAATTGCACGGGGTACGCAGCATACCGCCGCCCTGAAAGTTTTGGCTGCAGTGCAAAAAAGTGCAAAAATCGATTATCTTAGGGACTTTAAATGCACGCCGCGCGTCTCGCGGGGCAACCACGAACGGAAGCAGTTATGAGCGAGCCACGGATCATCAAGAAGTATCCCAATCGACGCCTCTATGACACCGAGGAAAGCCGATACATCACGCTGGCGGACATCAAGCG
>Ga0102940_1002576_pt1 | contig 10811 bp, 9 predicted proteins | sample SalPonR2_C_D1_MG_FD_78215 | JGI IMG/M metagenome (GOLD analysis project Ga0102940, IMG submission 78215) | Salt pond soil microbial communities from South San Francisco under conditions of wetland restoration - Salt Pond MetaG R2_C_D1_MG | ecosystem: Environmental > Aquatic > Marine > Intertidal...
AAGTTCGGCGTAATTTCTGTTCATCTTATTTCCTCTGTGATCCTAAGGTTGCAGAAATCAAGAAATTTGGCCTGGCCCTGTGACAAAAAAGCAAATCCGAACGTTGCGTTATTCTAATTGCTGATTTCGTCTTGACATTAAACCCATATTATCAGATTATTAGACAAGAGTACATTTTTCAATGATTTTATTTAGTGGGTGACCGAAAATCCCCTGTTTGGGATAAGCCTTGCCCATCAGCTATGGTTACACAGAGCTCTGTTAATAGTTGGAACTTGTGGAACACCCAGGCTGATCTGTACATCTTTTCTTACCGTGTGCTCGAAGCAAACCCAGGAGAATTCAGCCATGAAAGGAATCAGCAACAACCCGGAAATTTTCAACAAACTGTCCGCCAGGCCGGAACCACCAAAAAAGGACGACCACTTACCCCAAAAGGGGTTTGGAGCTGTGATGGCTGAACACCTGGATCAATCGTCTGAATCCTCCCCAGCCAGTAAAGCAGGCCCGGCCCTTGGTGAACTCTTTGCTCCTTCTCCCCTTGGGTTCAGCAGCAGAAACCCGGAGAGTGTCCCGGAAAGAATCGGCACCGCCCTGGACCTGCTGGACCAGTATGCAAAGGGGCTGGAAGACCCTTCCACAAGTCTTAAGGAGCTCTACCCCGTTCTCGAAGATATCGGCGAAAGAACAGAGGTGCTGGCAGAGGAGATCACCGCCGGTGCACCGGGTGGGGGGGAACTGAAAGAGACCCTTGACCAGATCATCACAATGGTAAACGTCGAGCAGGCAAAAATGGAACGGGGGGACTACACCCCCGGGTACTGATACCGGCGCCTGTTGTTTTCACGTGTCATGCCTGCCATAAACATCATCAAACCTGACAATATCATCCTCACCAAGATAGGATCCTGACTGCACCTCGATGAGCTCCAGGGGGATGGTTCCCGGATTTTCCATCCGGTGCTTGTCTCCAAGGGGGATGTAGACGGACTGGTCTTCCCGAAGCAGTATCTTCTCCTCGTTTCTGGTGATCAACGCCGTGCCGGAGACCACGGTCCAGTGTTCCGCCCGGTGGTAGTGCTTCTGCAGGGACAGTTTTGCCTTGGGCTTTACCGTGATGCGTTTCACCTGGAACCTGTCGGAAACATCAATGGTTTCATAGCTGCCCCAGGGTCGGTATACTTTTCGATGGGAAACGGCTTCCCTCCGCCTTTTTTTTCTCAATTCCTCCACAATGGTTTTAACATCCTGGACCTTGTCCCTTGCCGCCACCAGAACCGCATCATCGGTGTCAACCACCACACAGTCCTCAATACCAACGGCCGCCACAAGCCGGTTCTGGCCGTTGATGTATGAATTTTTCACATCGGAAACAAGGACATCCCCCTTGACAACGTTGTGGTTTTGATCTTTTTCTCCGGCCTGGTAAAGGGCGTCCCAGGAACCAAGGTCACTCCACCCGGCATCAAAGGGAATCATGATTCCCCTGTCTGTTTTCTCCATGACGGCATAATCGATGGATTCCGACGGAGAAGCGGCAAAGGAGGCCATGTCCAGCCGGAAAAAATCGAGGTCAGCCACCCCGCACCTGACGGCCTGACGGCACGCCTTGACAATGCCCGGCACATGCTGCTCAAGCTGTTCAACAATCAGTGAGGCCTTGAACATGAAGATACCGCTGTTCCAGCAGTATTCCCCGGATTCGACGTATTCCACGGCGGTTTCTGCATCGGGTTTTTCAACAAACCGGTCGATCTCAAAGCTTTTCATGGCGGTATCCACGGATCGGCCCTTCCTGATATATCCGTATCCTGTCTCAGGACCTCCTGGAACGATGCCAAAGGTTATGAGGTGACCTTCTTCGGCATGGTTCTCACCGGCCTTGACCGCATCATCAAACGTTTCCCTGTTGCTGATCACATGGTCAGCAGGAAGCACCAGCAGAACAGGATCACGGCCCTGGTCAAGGAGATATAAAGCCGCTGCGGCAATGGCAGGCGCCGTGTTCCTGCCCGCCGGCTCCAGCATGATGGAGCCGGAGCCGTCCGTGACGCGTCTCATCTGTTCCGCTGCCATGAACCGGTGCTCTTCATTGCACACCACAACGGGCTCTGAAACATTTTCAGCCCCGTTCACCCGCAGGATGGTGTTTTCCAGCATGGTGTTTTCATCAACAAGGCTGATCATCTGCTTGGGAAACAATTCCCTGGAAAGGGGCCAGAGCCTGGTGCCGGACCCTCCGGCAAGGATCACTGGAGTGATCATGCTAACTCCTTTTTTATTGGGCAAACGATCGGTCAAAGAGGTCTTCAAGGGCCTTGACAGCATCCTGGGAAAGATTTCGTGTGCCAGTGCCGGCAAAGGTCTTGTGGGAAATAATGGGAGTCACCTCCTGCCATGCATTGTTTATCCAGGAGAACCAGGCTTTTCTGTCCTGTTCGTACACAAAAACGGGGCGGTTAAAAAGCCTTGCAAGCTCCACGGCCCAGCCTGTTCCCCCTTTGACGGTGTTGTCGGGAAGTATCCAGCCCACAACAAAGACCTGGTACCCGTTGTTTACCATGTGAAAGATCGACTGGATCACCCTGCGAATCTTGGAAACCCTTGAAAAGTTCCGTGACATGCGGGCAGAAACAATATCCATGCTAACATCCCCCTTTTCCAGTTCCTCGGCTGTGAGCACCTGGACCCCTGAGTTACGCTCGATATTATGCCCTTCAAAGGAGAAATTAACCTCTTTAATGCCATACCGCTCTGCCTGTCTGCCGAATTCTGACTCAGCTCCCCTGTGTCCGCCGCTGTACAGTGTAATCTGTGATAGATCGGTCATTTTATTCTGCTCCTTGTTGAATCATTGAAATCAAATCCACCATGCAAACTGATTGTGGACCCAACGCTGCCTGAAAAAGGGTAAAGAAAGGTTCTTCCATGGAAAAACTTGAGAATCGAGTATATCGAAACAATTTTGTTTTATCAACACCAAATCAGCAGAACCGACAATTCGAATTGCCGACATTCCTTCCCCACTGTTGACAAAACCGCTGTTTGGTTATAAGTAGAATGGTCATGGACACCCACGAAAAAAAATATTTAAAAGACTACAGGCCGCCGGAATACTTTGTTGACAGCATTGATCTCACATTTGACCTTGCAGAGGAGCAGACCCTTGTCACCTCCTTCATGAAGATCAGGCGCAACCGCCAGACTGCCGATGAGACAACCCCCCTTGTCCTGGACGGTCATGACCTTGACGTACGCTCTGTGATAGCCGGGGACATGGTGCTCCTCCATCACGAGTATGAAGTGGGCAGGGAGTATTTCAAGCTCAACCGGGTTCCCGAGCAGTTCACCCTGGAGGTAACCACCCGTCTGACACCGGAGAAGAACACCTCCCTGGACGGGCTTTACAAATCCAGCGGCACTTTCTGCACCCAGTGCGAAGCCGAGGGGTTCAGAAAAATCACCTGCTTTCCCGATCGGCCCGATGTCATGACACGCTTTTCCTGCATCATCACGGCAGACCGGGACAGATATCCAGTGCTTCTCTCCAACGGCAATCTGGTGGCCCGGGGAGCCCTTGACAACAACAGGCACTTTGTCAAGTGGGAAGACCCGTTTAAGAAACCAAGCTACCTGTTCGCCCTGGTGGCAGGGAATCTTGTTTTTGTTGAAGACAGCTTTACAACCATGTCCCGCCGCACCATTGTTCTCAGGATATACGTGGAAAAGGAGAACATTGACAAGTGCGGCCATGCCATGAAATCCCTCAAGCAGGCCATGAAGTGGGATGAAGAGCGGTTCGGCAGGGAGTACGATCTTGATCTTTACCAGATCGTGGCGGTCAACGACTTTAACATGGGTGCCATGGAGAACAAGGGGCTGAATATTTTCAATTCCAGGTATGTGCTTGCCAGGCCTGAGACGGCTACGGATACGGATTTTATGAACATCCAGACGGTCATTGCCCATGAGTACTTTCACAACTGGACCGGCAACAGGATTACCCTGAAGAACTGGTTTCAGCTGAGCCTGAAAGAGGGGCTGACCGTATTCAGGGACCAGGAGTTCTCATCGGATATGAATTCAAGGGGGGTAAAGCGCATAGAGGATGTCAAAAAACTCAGGGCGTTTCAGTTCCCCGAAGATGCCGGCCCCATGTCCCATCCGGTCAGGCCGGAAGCGTATATTGAAATGAACAATTTTTACACACTCACGGTTTATGAAAAAGGGGCCGAAATCATCCGGATGCTGTTCCAGATCATGGGAAGATCCCTTTTCCGCAAGGGGATGGACCTCTATTTTGACACCTTTGACGGGTGTGCCGTTACCACGGAGGATTTTGTCAACACCATGGAAACCGTGTCGGGCATGGATCTTTCCCAGTTCAGCCAATGGTACAAAACCCCTGGTACACCAACGGTGGCCATGACAAGGTCCTACGATGCTGGGGCAAAACAGCTCCGGGTCGACCTTTGCCAGACCCCCGGCAACAGCAGCACCGGGCAGAACGGAAGGCACCCCATGCACATCCCCGTTAAAACCGGGCTTGTTGATAAAAACAGCAGCGGAAACACAACAGGCCCCCGGGAGATGTTCCACCTGACAGAGGAAAAACAGCGGCTGATTTTTGAAAATGTCGAACCCGAAACCCTTCCCTCACTGTTTCGGGAGTTCTCTGCCCCTGTGAAATTCGAAACGGATTTTTCAAACAGCGAACTTGCCGTTTTGATGGCCCACGACACCGATGAGTTCAACCGGTGGGACGCCGCCCAGCAGCTTTTTTTACGGGAGATAAAAACCATCGTTCACCGGCTTGAAAATCAAACCCCCTGTCACCTCTCCGATCATGTGACAGAGGCGTTTAGATCCCTGCTGAACGGCGGGCTTGCGGACAGGGCCCTGATCGCCAGGACCTTGACCCTGCCGTCGGAAAATGAAATCGGGGGCTCCTTTGATACGATTCCCGTTGATTCCATTCACAGGGCCAGGGTGTTTGTAAAAAAAAGCCTGGCAGAGGGGTTAAAGGATGATTTTCTCGCCGTTGTTTCCCAATGCAGCGTTTCTGAAGCATCGGACCTCTCCCCGGCGGCCATGGCGGACAGGAGCCTTAAAAACCTGGCTCTTTCGTACATCGGCGCCCTGGATCAGCAGGAGGCAACAGAAACCGTTTATGAGAGATTTATCTGTGCAAAAAACATGACCGATGAAATCGCCGCCCTCTCCATACTTGTTGACATCGATTCCAGCCTGACATCCAGGGCCCTTGATACATTTTACAACAAGTGGAAGCACGATCCCCTGGTGCTTGACAAATGGTTTGCTGTCCAGGCAGGCTCCGTTCTGCCCGACACCCTGGAGAAGGTAGAACAGCTCGCATCCCACAGGGATTTCTCCCTGAAAAACCCCAACAGGATCCGTGCCCTGACAGGAATCTTTTCCACAAACAACCCTGTGAACTTCCACCGGGCCGACGGAGGGGGGTACCGCTTTGTTGCCGGTCACATTGCAGCGCTTGACCCGAAAAACCCACAGATCGCCTCCCGGCTGGCTTCTGCCTTTAACCACTGGAAACGCCTGGATGTCGGAAGGCAGTCGCTGATTGAAAAAGAGCTTGAAAAAATAATCACAGCCCCTTCCCTCTCCAAAGACACCTACGAAATAGTATCAAAGGCGCTGGGAAGATAAAATGCCGCTCCATTGACCCTTGATTCCCTGTTTCCCGTATCAGGGAGTTGCTGAAAAAAGAGGGGAACTGCTCCACCGGCTGGTTCTCTCCCATCCATACCTGTCTTCCCAGCCCTGCCTTCTGTCGTGGAAATTCACCCGTCTGTCAAGTCCAGGGAACCCAGGTCCAAGATCAAGAATACGCCTGTCAATGGGGGCCCTGCGATCGGTGATCGCCCTGCTTACCTTTCTCTTTTTTGATGATTTCATAAAAACACACTCCCACCTTATTCATTGATTTACAGAAAACCGAGCCCTTGTTAAAGGTTCGGCCCCTCTATCCCTGAAAACAGTGAACACCACTGGCCAGGGGATTATCCAGGACCCGGATGAAAGCCAGCACCTGCAGGTTTTACCCTCCATAATTGCTCTTCCCCAGGTCAGGGAATGATGAGATTTTTCAGAATCAGTCCAAAAAACGAATCCGCCTCTGATTGGAAAAACCAGCCGAGATGCCCGGCGCAGTATCGGCACACGGCAATTCTCCAGCCAAACCCCGGGAACCAGGTAAATTCCGTTGTTAACGGCGAACATACGGCACAACCATGGGCGGTGTTGTAACAGACCACCTCAAACACAAGGCCGTGGGGATTGGCAAAGATGTGGTCGTGGGAACCATTGACAACAATCCCCTCGCGGATACTGGATATGCCGTTTTGACAGAAAGCACACAGCACCTCTGGTTCAAAGGCTTCCACTTCGTCGCTTTGTGCCTGTTCAGCAGAATCCAGGTCGGCACCTTCTTTTTTCAAAAGATCCAGTATGGTCATAGTCACCAGGCTCCTTTGAACCGCCATGGTTCACAGATTCACAGCAAAAATCGAGGTCGAAACCGTTGAAAAAAACACTTGACAAACCTTACCACCAGAGTATAATTTTCCAATGAACATTATTCATTTAATTTATAAGGCTCACCACGATGCGCGCCACTGCTTTCCAGAACGGCCCTCTATCCCATGATCCAGACGGGGTATCCCCCCGTTATTTCTGCATTTCCAATCAGGTCCGGTCCTTTTATCTATCATACCACAACACAAGGCAAGATCAAGCCTGTCTTTTAAAAAATGCCCATGCTGGCTCAACGAACTTGGCACAAGGTCTGAACAGGCAGCATAAGCCTGAAAAATAACGTTTTCTGTATCCGGCAGATAACAACAAACCCAAAAAAACAGGGCTTCCCAATCAGATTAAAACCGCCCATATGTATTGTGGTTTAAGCCGCTTTCTTCGTTTCGTCGCTGGGCAGATATTTGAGAATATGCTCCAAGCAACGCGCCTTGAATACGACTGAAAATCCGAAGGCATATGTTGGAACATTTTAATCTGATCATGGGCCGAAGGAGAAAAATGATGAACAGAAACATCTTCATAACAATCTGCATAGGCATTATCATGGCCATTCCAGGAGTTGTCTGGTCTGATGCCCACACAGAAACAGAGAAAAAACACTGTATTTACAATGCTGCCATTGATCAGCAGATCGCATTTTACCAGGCAAGGCTCTACCTTCTCGATTCCGAATACCGTATTCTGTCGGAAATCGGCCGGGACGCAGCCGCAAGAATCGCCTATCTGCGCAAGAACAAAAACCGCATGGTCAACGATATGGTCAACCTGGGTATACATATGAAAACGAAAAGAATCTATTGTCACATAAACGCCCTGGCCCAAAGAGAAGGAATCTTTGCCGGGGCATACCCACCGCCGAATTAGCATTTTGAACATTTTCATTCGCCGGATACAGATCAACAATCCAACCGTTTTTTTTCGGTCTCCAGATAGTAGAGGGCCCCACCAACGGGTGCAAAGGAAAGAAAAAGGATATTCAGCCAGGGAACAAGAAACCACAGTCCAAAACCGACATGGAACAAGATATGCTGCCGGAAAAACAAAAAACGCTGCCTGAAAGGAACCATACGTCTTGCAGGAATCAGGTCTGTGTTATCCCAGGCAAGAATTGCCGCTGCAGCAGCCGACGACACAACGGCAACCAGGGGACCAAAAGGGGTAAAAAAACCAGCCACCGTGACAGCAGCCAGAAAAGCCATGGGCAGTATCACCCGGGGGATCTCCTGCTTTAAAAGAAACAAGACCAGTGCAGGCAAACCACTCTGCCAGGCAGATTGTTCCCCGCCTGTCACCATTTTTTCGGTAATCCTGGACATAAAATCCATAATAAAAAGGGCAAAAACAAGCTGGGCCAGAAGATAGGAGAAAACGCCGGAAACAAGAATCAACAGCAGTGACACCAGCCATGAGACCATTTTCCACAAAAGGACAAGCCAGTTTGATTCCGGCATGGCCCACACGAGGTTTAAAAGTTCCTGGTGCCAGTAAAGAACCACCCCTGACAGTGCAACGGCAAACAGAACAACAAGAAGAAGCCTGGCCATACCGAGGAAGAGCAGTTTTGGGGTTTTAAGGCCAACAAGAAGCCCTTTCAGGTTGTATTTGAGACCTTTTAGCAGATCCATTCAGAGTGTTCCCTTTATCATATCAGCGCCGGGGTTTTATGATCAAGACCCCAGCGCTGTTTTCGTTTTGCAGCCAGGTTTGTTTGAGTCATGGGAATATAAAAAACAGCTCACCCCCCAATGCCTCCTTGCACTTAAAAGAAAAGTATACTATTAAAACAGAATTTTCAAGAGCGTTTTTTCCATGGAAAAGGTGGCAGGTTCCATGGTTTTTACAACAGTGCAGAGAAGGCCTGCCCCCATGGATAATTAGAATGATTGTAAAACGGAGCGATGCCTTGACAATCTTTTATGTAGATGGTGAATTTGTTCCCCATGACAAAGCGGTTATCCCTGTTGATGACCTTGCTGTTCTGAGGGGATTTGGTGTTTGTGATCTCATGCGCACATACAATGGAAAACCATATTTTCTGGATGAACACATCAAACGCCTTGAAAATTCGGCAAGGGAAATCGGCCTGGCCCTGCCCTGGAAAGGCAGTGCCATCAAGGCAATCGCCCTTGAGACCTTGAAACGAAACCGCCACATCCAAGAGGCAAACATCAGGATCATCATCACCGGCGGCTCAAGCCCGGATTTTCTCACTCCCCAGGGGCGTTCCAGACTGATCGTCCTGGTCTCCCCCATACCGGAACTTCCCCGGGAATGGTACCGGAACGGAATAAAGGTGATCTCCATCTCGTCCCAGAGAAACGTACCGGATGCAAAAAGCATTTCCTATATTCCAGCCACCATGGCCCTTCAAAAGGCAAAAGCCGAGAATGCCCAGGAAGCCCTGTACGTTGACAAAAACAACTTCGTCCAGGAAGCCACCACAAGCAACCTGTTTGCCTTCATAAACAAGCGACTTGTCACCCCTGAAAAAAATGTACTAAAGGGAATCACCCGCAAGACCATCCTCGCCATCACAGAGGAGATGTTCACAACAGAATTGCGAGAGATCTCCATGGAAGAACTGCTCGGAGCAGAGGAAGTTTTTATCACCGGCACCAACAAGGGAATTGTGCCGGTTGTGCAGGTGGATGAAACCATCATAGGCAACGGAAAACCCGGGCAGCACACCCAGGAGATTGCCGAGGCGCTGGATAGGTATCTTCAGCAGTAACAACACCTGCCCGGCCATGGTGCCGGTCATTATTTTTGACCCAGCCGGTTCAAGGCGGCATCATACTCCTGAATCCGGTTTTCCCAGGCGTGTTTTTCCATGAACCGGGACAATTGTTCCTGCAGGGAAAGGTACGCGTGGTAATGTTGCAGAGCCTGTTCCAGGCGAAGGACAAGATCCTCAAAACCGGTGTAAATCACCTGATCCAAAAGGGTATCCGGCATGATCTCAGGATAGGAAAGCCTGTCTGGCAACAGGGGAAAGCACCCCATGCGCACCGCCTCCACAATGGAGATGCCGAAATTTTCCTGGATGGCAGTGCTCACCACCACAGCCCCTTTTTTCAGCCAGTCAAGATAGGCCTGTCTATCTTCAGCGTACCCGAATACCACCAGCTCCTCTTTAAAATGCGAGGCTGCTTCGCTGAACAGTTTAGGCTTTCTCGGGCTGTGTTCTCCAAGCAGGGCCAAACGGAAGGGAATCTTTTTTTTCTTGATCCGGGCCAGGGCCTTAAAAAAGGTTTCCGGGTCCTTGTCATACTCCCACCGGTGGTTCCAGACAATCAGGGGTGGCGACGAATCAGCGGTTTCTTTCTCAATCGTTCCTTTTGGAAACCGGCATCCTGGATAGATCACGTCGGATTTTTTTTCGATCTGCTCACACACCCATGAAGGAACGGCATCCGGCCGGGTTCTTGTGTACCGGTCAACGGCGGACAGAAAACCCTTCCGCTGAAACCGGGAGTTGAACAGAACCTGATCGGCACACAGGGCCGTTGTCATATTGGTAATGCCAAACTGGTAATCCCTTTTTTCTCCGGCAGACAGGGGGTAGGTAAACTGATTTTCATGGAAATAGACCAGAACCGGCGGGAGGCTTGGGCCTGACAGGGCCATGAAATCGCTCAGGTTCATCATGTCACAGGCAATGATCCCGTCATACCGGTTAACATTGTCAATGCTTTTGTGGAAATAGAGCGCTGCCCCCTGCATCCGCCATTTCCAGAATTTTGCAGGAAGAGTGAAAAGATCGATCTGGTGGCTGGAGTGCTCCTGCAGGCCCAGGGCAAAATCCCTGTGGGAACCGCCAAAAAATGGTTCAAGAAAAAGAAACTTCAATGGTTTTCCCCCAGGCTCCCCGAGAGACGGATCTGAATCCGGGAAGCCGGTTCCCCCTGCCCTGCATGGCTTGTACCGGCAGGACAGGGGCTGATGGTTTGATGCAAAAAGGCATTTTATACCCCAACGGGCAGACAGGTGCAACTGTTTTCGAGGCTTGATCGTGGCAAATTATTGCTTTTACCAGCAACAATAGTATGATAAATAACATATTTAATAGCATTTGAATTGAATCTATTTCTTTTTTATATGAAAGTCGTGGTGCGCCGGCAGCCGATTCGGGGTGTTGCCCTACGCTCATGGAGCCAAGGCTCCTCTTCGAGTCACACAGCCCGTCCATGGGCTGCTCCGAGGTGAGCGGCAGCTGTCTTGAGCATCCGTGCTCACAG
>Ga0102940_1002579_pt1 | contig 10804 bp, 24 predicted proteins | sample SalPonR2_C_D1_MG_FD_78215 | JGI IMG/M metagenome (GOLD analysis project Ga0102940, IMG submission 78215) | Salt pond soil microbial communities from South San Francisco under conditions of wetland restoration - Salt Pond MetaG R2_C_D1_MG | ecosystem: Environmental > Aquatic > Marine > Intertidal...
AAATATTTTATCTTATCTGTGCCTTTTAATCTTGAAGATTTTGATTTTCTTCTACCTGATCTAACCTTTCTAGATTTAACATTTAAAGTATTCACACCTTCATCTATTTCCTCATCCAATCCCATCATATGAACAATATCTAAAAATTGTTCTTCTGTATCTTTATCAAATTCTTCATCACCTAATGATATAATCACATCAAATATTTTATCTATTAAATTATCAATAAGATCATGTGTATCAGGTGATACATTTTCTGAATCAAGAGAATCAAATAATTGACCAACTTCAGTAAAAAAATGATCATATATATTATAATCAAACTCAAACTCTTCATATTTTTCAGAAACTATATTTTTCATATGTTTTTTGAATTTTTCAGTCATTTATATTTCCTTTGATATTTAATTTTCACCTAACCATTTTATATAATTTTCTTCTGCTTGTTCCAATGCCTTACAAATATCTTTATCAAAACCAGGAATATATTCATCATATATATCAGTCACCGACCAATAATTATTTGGTTCAGGGCATAAACAAGCATTGATCACTCTTAATCTATTCAAAAAATCATTTGATAACATATAATTCCTCATTATTATGGTACTTTGCTCCAATTATTTTTAGCTCTTAAAGCAAAATTTACTTGTTTAAGTCTTGTAGATTCACTATTTGATCTATTTTCTTTCGATAAAAGACGCTTTCTTTCCTTCTTTAAATCATTAATAGACCACCCATCCCACATGTCTTTTTTAGAATCAGGGGTTTTATAATTAATATCCCATTTTTCATTTAAAATAGTGTAAATTTTATCAATTATTTCAGACATTTTTAATCCTTATCATTTGTTTTAGGATTTTCTTTTCTCCACCCATCTTCTATTTCTTTGAAAAATTTTTTCTTTTCTTCTCTGCTTAATTGATCAGGTTCAGTAACATCATATTTTTTAAGCATCTTTTTGAAAAATTTATCATATTCTTTTCCATCACCCTTTTTTTCATTTAAATATTTATCTATTTTTTTCAATATTTTACTCATTTATACACTCTTTTTTTGTCTTCCGGTTTTAAAAACGCCTGGTCTTCCTTCTTCTTCCCATTCTTTAGGATTTTCTTTTTCCATTTTTTCCATAATATAGCATGTTGGCCAGTAACAATTATGATCCATAATGTCCCATAAATAGCTATTTTTGTCCAATTAAGTTCTGTTATACCTACACCATCTAACAGTTTATCTATTTCAAACCACACTTGTAATGTTGGAAATATTGATAATGCCGGATATGTTTCACTTTTCCAGAATTTTAAAAAATTTTTCCAATCCTCGTTTATTTCTTTGTTTTCTTTTAATGATTTTATGCTATCTATTGATTTATAATCTGTTTTAAATTGTTTATTAAAAATTTTCAAAAAATCGTCTTCTATATTATTATCTTTTAATAGTTTAATAAAATCATTAAAGGATCTTTTAAGAACTGGTTTCAATCTATCAATATTTTTCACAGCTTTATAAACTATATTAGAAATTGATAAATTTTCACTAATATAATAATTAAATTCCATGTTGCTTGTCCCTTATTTAAATTAAAAATTTTATCTATTTACATCTATTTATAAAATGATGATATGATAATAATAAATATATGTATAAAATGTGGTATGAACATTAAAAAAGGAGATATAAAAACCATGTCAAAATACAGTGAAGATCCATCAGATAAATTAATAAATTCTAAAAAATTAAAATCATTATTTGACCTGCCAGATGAAATATCAGAAGAAAACTTACCTGACAAAACAACAGAAAAAGATATAATGGAAGAATCTAAAGATATTAATATAGATAGAAAGGACCCAGATGATATAATATATGATAATATAGATAGAGCTAATAGATTATTAAACAGAATAGAAGTGGAGACAGAAAATGGTTTAACGGCCAGATTAATGGAAGTTGCATCGGCTTTAATAAATTCTATTACCCAAGCGTCTAATTCTATAGTTGGGTCTAGTCAACATGAAGATGAACAAAGGTATAAAGAGAGAGTACTAGAACTTAAAGAAAGAGAAGTAATGATAAAAGAATCATTAGGGAAAGGAGGGGGTAATAGTACTGTAAATAATGTTTTAGTAACCAGCAGAGAAGATTTATTAAAAATGATGAACAAACAAAATGAAGAAATTGAAGAATAACCTCTAATATATAAAAGGAAAAATTTATATATGTCTAAAAAAATCTATATAATTGACGCAAATGTATTAATTGACTCACCAAAATGTATAGAAGTTTTAAGAAACGGAGAAGAAAACGAGATATACATACCTCATGTAGTAATAGAAGAGATTGATAGACTCAAATCAAAATCTATTAGATTAAAACCACAAATAAGAGAAGTCATAGATGAATTAGAAAAACATATCAATGATATACATCTTTTTGGAAAATCATACGATGCCAACCAAAACCCTGATAATATAATACTTTGTTCTATCAAAAGTGATCCAAATTTAAAAGATCATGGTATACTTGTTACAAAAGATAAATTATTTAGAGTTAAGGCAGAAAATGCTGGTATACAGGTACAAGATTATAACTCATCTAATCCATTTAAATCAGAATCAGAAAAATATATAGGGTTTGTTGATCCTTTTACAGAAGAATATGTTGAAAATTGTTTCTTTTATAAAGAAGGGAAATTATTTCAATATAAAGAAGGTGAACATATAATAAAAGAATATGAACAAAAATTATGGAAATTAAAACCATATTCAAAATGGCAAAATGCTTGCATGATGTTATTAGCAGATGATACTATACCCCTTGTATCTATTCAAAGTCATGCTGGTACAGGGAAAACTATATTATCATTAGCAGCTGCATTAAACTCTGTTCTTGAGAAAAAAGTATATTCAAAGATACTCATTATTAAACCAAATATAGAAATAGGCAATGAATTAGGTCATTTGCCAGGCAATATAAATGAAAAAATGGATCCTTATTTCAGACCTATTGAAAAACTTTTAATGAAATTGCATAAAATAAGACAGGCTAACAGAATATTCAATCAAGAAAATGATAAATGGACACTTAATGAAAATATTATTGAAATGATACCTATAAACTTTTTAAGAGGGTGGGACATTGAAGATACTTTTGTTGTATTTGATGAGATACAAAACATTGAAAGATCAGAATTAAGAACAGTATTAAGTAGAATGGGTAAAAATGTTAAATGTGTTTGCACAGGTGATGTTAACCAGCTTGATAATAAACATTGTGATAAAAATAGCAATGGTTTGAACTGGATAATTAAAAAATTCAAAGGTGAAAAGGAATACGCTCATATTGTGCTTGGAGGAAAATATTCTAGAGGCCCAATCGCTGATATGGTTATAAGAAAAAACTTGTGAAAACCTCAATTGTTTAAAACCCAATAAAAAAAGGTATTAAATGATATTCTGTACCCATCAGAGTACAAAAAAATTTAATACCTTTTTAGTTTTTCCTCAATTTTTTATATAAAAATTTAGGTTTTCCTCAATTCTGTTTTTCAATATAATCACTAATAACTTTATTAATACCAATATTAACAAACATTTCTATTTCTTCTTGTGTTAAATTTAATTGTACTGATAAAGACCCATCCTTTTCTTCTGTAGTATTAATAACTTCCATATTAACCACCTTTAATTTTTTGTTTTTATAAACCCCTTTCTAACTTCCATTAGTATATTACCAAGAATATTATAATGGCATTGGCTTGCACATTTTATACATGTGCAATGGCCCCAATAGTTATCATGCCATGTATTACACTCTATTAAAAAAGAAGGATATGTATCTATTAATTTGTTTTGAATATCAATATTCTGAATAAATTTATTTAAAACACCTATATTCATAACAGATTTTTTAATATCGTCCCAGTTATTTTTCATAGGTTTATGTCTAGCAATTCTTTTGACTTTGCCTGGATTTCTCTCATTTAATAAAATATCAAAGTCTTTTGAATTTAACATTTTATTACATTGATAAAAATGTTCTACCGTAGGATATGATACGTTATCATAAACAATATCAGATTTATAAAAATTACTTAAAAAAGAATATTCATCTTTAAAACTCATTATTTTTGGATATTTGATATCAAACATATTATACCTTTAATAATCTAGGGTGTTTATGGTATGGGTATTAACCAAAGCCATTTGTCTTATAATCCAGGATATTTATCCATTAATTCTACAATCATTATATCCATCCTATATCTTTTAAAAGTTCTTGTTGAGTATGATGTAGTATATTAACATCATTTTTATTCAACCATTTAAAAGAATCCACTTCAGGAAAACCACCTTTAACAAAGGAATGACATTTAAATTTAGAGACGTCAATGTATTCTCCTTTAGGCAAAAAAGAATAAAAACCAATGAGAGATTTATTTTTATTATTATATTTATAATGCCCTGTAAAATATAATGGTAAATGACTTATATCAATACCAGTTTCCTCTTTAAATTCTCTAAATGCTGTATCTATGTATCTTTCATTACCATCGACTAATCCTTTAGGTATTGACCAAATATCAAAAGAATTTGTAACATGGGCAATCAAAGTTTCATTTAAATGATTTATTAAAGCTACCCCACATGTAATTTTCAAAATTATTCACCATTATGTTACATAAAAAAATAATTTAGCAGCATCATTATCATCAGACAGTTTAATAAAAGTACCAGAAAAAACAGTATCATTACTATAACCATCAAAATATTTAGAAAGCGGTTGATGCTCTAATATCATATAATCACTAATATTATAATGTTCATCATTAAAAGGTATATATGGTTCGGAATCTTTATCATGTTCAATTTCTATCCATTTATCATCACCATATATTTTCATTATATTATCATTCATATTCATTGTCATATAAAGATCACTATACATTATATCCCCTTTTTAAATCAGAATCTTTTATCCTTGATCTAACAATTCTATTCAGTTTTTTTCTTTCCTTTCTTTTGAATGTTTTACAACAATGACATTTCACACCACCGCCTGGTGCAGTTTTATCTAAAAGTCTTCTAAATTTATCTGCCATAAAGCCCCTTTAAATCCTTGTTAGAATTTTAACAGAACAATACCCAAAGATCATTATATTATCATAATAATTCAAAAATGTCAAAGATTAATTTTTGAATATTTCTAACATATTTTTTGTTGATGCCAAGGCATCATCTTTAATGATTTTTAAATTATACTCAATGAGTTCCTTTGATATCATATTATCTGCTTTATCTTCTGCCTCTATCCTTTTATAAAAATGAGAACTATAAGAATTTGACCATATATTAATTAAATTTTCAATATATTCGATAATCTCATCATCATTCATAGAATCTTTTAACATATACAATGCATTAAATATAGTTAGAAAATTTAACAAGCTTTGATTGCCTTGTAAAACAAAATTAATATTTTCTTTATTAGACATACTTTACACACCTCTTTATAATGATTTGAATTCCTCTTTAAACTCACTTAATTGCAATTCTAATTCTTTTCTAATAACATTTAACAGTCTTTTGTTGCCATATCTCCTAGATAAATCTACATTAGTATTACCACAAGTGTCTTGCTGCCCAAAATCATCACATTCTGATAAAAACAATCCATATTTTTCATCACTTTTATATGCATCATTACTATAATGACCATATCTTTCTTTATTTATCCATTCATTAATGTTATTTAAAGCTACCTCTGTTTTTTTAATCAGATTTAACAAATATTGACCCGTTTCTAATTGAAGTTCTTCCATTCTGATTCCCCCCATTTTATAGTTTATGTGTTCTAAGTCAACTTGCTTCTTTGATTTATTCACTAATATATCTAATTCTGAAATAATAAAAAAACCTTTTTCGAAATTGTTTATAAGAGATAATATCATATCCTTTTAAAAGTGTCAAAAGATATTTTAAAACCCCTTTAATAAGTTGGATAAAGACCTTTTATCCACACTATATCCTTTTTTATCAAGAATATCAATACAAGGCTTCATTGCCTGCATGTTATTTTTAAATGTATTTTCTGTTAACACTTTCCCTATGGTTTTTAGCATTTCATCTTTTGTAGCATTATTTTTAGTTGGTATTAATTCATTTAGAAACATTTTTTCTTGATATGAATTTTCATCATACTTGATATCCAATGTAATATCAAGATTTTTTATATATTTTTTAATCACATTAATGCATTCTTCATCAGATAATTTTTTACCATCATCGATCCTATCAAACTCACCTGATAATGTTTTCAAAGTGGTTCTATTTGCCTTTGATATATTCCTATCTTTTAACATACTTTTTATTTTATCGTGTAATGTCATTCAAATATCCTTTTATTTTTTTAGAAGCAATCTCCATTTACCAAGATAATTTTTTGCTGAAAAATGTATGCCTACGTTTTTATTAGCATCATAAGCCAGTACATTATTTTTATTTAATACTAATATACCACCAGCTGGTCCATAAATAGCATCACAATTACCTTCATCTAATTGTTTTACAGCATTTACAAAATCAGTTTCCTTAATAACATCATAATTAATATTAATATGTTTCATTATTTTTTATACCTTTTTATTATTATGTTTCTAGATCATAAACAAAGGATGCTAACTTTTCTAAATGGATTAAGATATCTTCAAGACCATTAGAATGGCCATCCATATTTGCCTGACCATATATCATATCTTTTTTTGGATGGTTACTAAGACCAACATATTCAAGAGCATCCTTTTTAAATTGCTCTTCTAATCTTGCCTTGTCCTCATAATACTTTTCTTTTTTCATTTTATAAATTTCATTACTTGTTTCATAATCAATTTTAACATTATGCCCACAATGAGAACAAAAATTTGTGTTCTCTGAAAAATAAAATGTACCACATTTTCTACATTTTTTTTCTGCTCTATAATTAAAAAAATCTTCTTTAACTTTGTATTTTTCAAAATCCATAATATTTATTCCTTAAAATGATTATAAACATTAATACCTGTAAGAGTACCATTATCTTTTATTTTCTTAAAAGAATCAATAAAAAACTCTCTCTCATTGCTTTTCATGTAGGATTTTATTTGTCCACTATGGAGGCCAACAGATTTAGAAATTTTTGATTTACAGCGTTTACAAGTAACCTCATTTTTATCATCTGTGGATTTAAAAGATTTAACTTTGGTACCACAAACAATTTTTCCATCCATCTCATAATGAACAACAGCCATTTTTTATCTCCTTTATTTTTGATTATGGTGAATAATACCATAAACCATGGGAGCTGTCAAGGATTATTTCAGAGAATTTTTATAATAGTATTACATGAATCTCATGGCGTTGTAGGGCATATGTCTTATGAATTGATTCTTGTGGTCAAATTTTAAGATTTGGGATAAATTAATACCCTTATATCCATTTTCATTCACCCTGTCTTAAAAAGGAAATTTAACTTTGTCAAGAGATTAATTAAAAATATTTGTTAGGTCATGCTTATTAACATGTCAATAATTAAATTCTATCACCCAGATCAACATCTACAAATCTATTGCATCCAGGGCACTTGACACTTACAAGAGCTGCACCTGTACCAATATCAAAAGTTGTATCATGGTTATCAATCCAGAAACAAAAATCCCATTGTTCAGTGGTTAACATCACATCTTGGATTTCATGGCAGTGAGGACAATCAAAAGAAAAACTTACTTCTCCGACTCTTTTTGCTAACATATTAAACCCTCCTTTATTTTTGATTATGGTAAATGATGCCATAAATTATAGGAGTTGTCAAGGATTATTTTTCATAATGCATTCTTGTATCAACATAATCTTCATTTTTAAATTCTGATTTTAAACGGATATCTAATTGATGGACACTGGATATATCACCGATGTTCAAAAAAATGGGTCTTGTTCTAGTTGAATATATATCGTATTTTACACTCCTTACATCCCCATATCCGTCTCGTTCAATAAAAAAACTATCAAACCAATATCTAACAGAATGCCCGTTTTTATATACTATCTGAACAAGAAACACATATTTTTCTTTATTTTCAGAATCATCCATAATTTTCCTTTGATTTATAGATCATCAATTTCTAACCAACCGCCGCCAATTTCTAATACTGGTTCACTATCATCTACCCATACTTGAGTATCAAGAACATGAAAGATTTCACCCTTAGCAAATATAATACAATCTAATTCAGGGTCAACCTCTTCTAATCTTTTTATCAAATCCTTTACTTTCATATACCCTCACACGTTTTTATTTAAGTGATTCTTCAAGCTCACTTAAATATTCTGCAAATATAGTTTCTTCTAAAATTTTACATTCTTCTGGTGATATATTCATGCTATAATTGCTTTTGAACAGTTCAGATGCTCTATTGTAGAGTTCCTGATTAATCAGGTAGCCTTCATTAAACATAATCTGAAGCTTGATCTCATTATATTTTTCTTTCATAACCACCCCCCTTGTGTTATTGTTTAAAGACAATATACCACCTTTTTTCAGGGTTGTCAAGAGTTTTTTAGAGTAAGGGGAGTTTTTTCAGGGCAAGGGTTCTATGAATAACATTCAGTTAATAAATTTAAAAGAATCAGAACATTTATCCATTATCAAACAAAGTGTGAGCATTCATTTTCAAGTTCCCATTCTGGTTTTTTGTTTTCTGTTAAATGAATATATATATCTTTTAATTTAAAAACTCTTTTAGTATTAGATTTACTTTTGGTTCTTATATAACCATCTCTATTTAAAATAGAAAGGCCATCCAATACCAAAATGCCCTTATGATATGATATATATGTCAAAACACCACCATATTTTGCACCTGAAACCTTTGTTATTATCACATCTTTGTTTAAATATTCTTTAATATCCATTTTTTGATCTCCTTTATTGTTAATTATGGTGTATAATACCATAATAAAAGCAGGGCGTCAAGGATTATTTTTCATAATATGTAATTCCTTTAAAAACAAAAAAGTATTATAGAAAGCACATATCCACAAACACCAAGAACAAAAGCATTGATAATTTCTTTAATATATTCCATTTAACCTCCTCTGTGTTATTGTTTAAATGGAATATACCATATTATTTAAAAGATGTCAAACATTATTTTATTATTTCAAACCCATATTTTTTTAACATTTTTGAATGTTTGTTTTTATAATGAATATATTTAATCCAACTTTCTTTTAAATCAGAAGGAATATCTAATTTAATAAAAGAATCAGGTTCATGAAACATAATATTAGCACTATTATGTAATTTTTTTAAATCATTTATATCCATATTATTTTACCCATTCTTATGCCATTCTTATGCCATTCTTATGCCATTTTTTGTGCCACTTGCCTATTCTACAGTGGCCCATCTTCATGATATAATTTATCATTTTGATGTCACTCTTTTTTGTCATTCTTATACCATTTTTTTGTACCATTTGATGTTTCTACAGCTGGGCCATCTTCTCTGTGCAATTCTCCATTCTTATACCATTCTTTTGTACCGTTAACCCATTCTATAGCTGGCCCATCTTCTCGATGTCTTTTTCCATTTATCCACCATTCTTTTGTACCATTAACCCATTCTACAGCTGGTCCATCATCACAATGTAATTCTCCATTCTTATACCATAATTTATATCCATTTGATAGTTCAATAGCTGGCCCATCTTCACGGTGTAATTTTCCATTCTGATGCCAGTATTTGCTACCATTTTTAAATGTTACAGATGACCCATCTTCACGATGTAATTCTCCATTCTTATACCATTTTTTTGTACCATTTAATCGTTCTACAGCTGGCCCATCTTCACGGTGTAATTTGTCATTCTTATACCATTCTTTTGTACCGCTTACCCATTCTACAGCTGGCCCATCTTCTCGGTGCAATTTGTCATTCTGAAACCATGCTTCAGTACCATTAAAAATTATCATAGCTGGCCCATCTTCACGGTTTAATTTTCCATTCTGATGCCAGTATTTGCTACCATCTTTAAATGTTACAGCTGGTCCATCTTCACGGTGTAATTTTCCATTTACCCACCATTCTTTTGTACCATTTGATCGTTCTACAGCTGGCCCATCTTCACGGTGCAATTCTCCATTCTTATACCATAATTTATCTCCATTATCATAAACTTTAACAGTATATTCACTCATAAAAACCCCTCCTTTATTGTTTATTAATTATAGTATTATTTAAATAAAGAGAATGTCAATGATTATTTACAATTTTAATTCTATGATCAAGTAATAGTTCTAATTCTTTTATAGTATACTCTTTAAAAGAGTTCCTTTCATTAAATTCTTTTTCTATATACTGTTTTCCATTTACCCACCATTCTTTTGTACCATTAACCAATTCTACAGCTGGTCCATCTTCTCGATGTCTTTTTCCATTTACCCACCAAGTTTTATATCCATTTGACATTTCTATAGCTGGGCCATCTTCTCTGTGTAATTTGTCATTCTTATACCATTTTTTTGTACCATTAACCCATTCTACAGCTGGCCCATCTTCTCGATCTCTTTTTCCATTTACCCACCATTCTTTTGTACCATTTGATCGTTCTACAGCTGGTCCATCTTCACGGTGTAATTGTCCATTTACCCACCATTCTTTTGTACCATTTATACATTCTATAGCTGGGCCATCTTCTCGATGTCTTTTTCCATTTACCCACCAAGTTTTATCTCCATTTGACATTTCTATAGCTGGGCCATCT
>Ga0102940_1002580_pt1 | contig 10804 bp, 9 predicted proteins | sample SalPonR2_C_D1_MG_FD_78215 | JGI IMG/M metagenome (GOLD analysis project Ga0102940, IMG submission 78215) | Salt pond soil microbial communities from South San Francisco under conditions of wetland restoration - Salt Pond MetaG R2_C_D1_MG | ecosystem: Environmental > Aquatic > Marine > Intertidal...
CTGGGCAGGCTGACCGCGCGAGCATCGACACCTCGCTCGGCGAGCGCTGCGACGGCGTCGACGCACACCTCGACCTCGCTCCCGGTGCCGACGAGCACCACCCGCGGGTCGCGTTCGCCGCCCGCGACGACACCACCGCCACGAGCGACGGCGGACCCGTCGGTGGTGACCCGGATGTCCTGACGGCTGAGGATCAGCGCCGACGGGCCGTCGTGGCGCACGATGTCGGCCCACGCCTGCACCGTCTCGTTGGCGTCGGCCGGCCGGACGACGTGGAGGCCGGGCATCGCCCGCAACGACGCCAGCTGTTCCACGGGTTGGTGCGTGGGGCCGTCTTCTCCCACCCCGACCGAGTCGTGGGTGAACACGAAGCAGACCTTCGCACCAGACAGTGCGGCGAGGCGGATCGACGGTCGCATGTAGTCGGAGAACACGAAGAAGGTGCCGCCGATCGGCAACATGCCGCCGTGCTGGGCCATCCCCACGAGCGCTGCGCCCATGGCGTGCTCGCGGATGCCGTAGTGGACGTACCGGCCGGCGGGGTCCTCGGCGGTGTGGGCCGTCGTCCGAGCCAGCCCGGTGCCGTTGCTGCCGCTGAGGTCGGCCGAACCCGAGATCAGACCCGGCAGCACGTCGTAGGTGGCGTCGAGTGCCTTCTGGATCGCCTTGCGGGTGGCGAGCGACTCGTCCATGCCGTAGATCGGCAGATCGTCGTCCCAGCCGGCCAGACCGGTGCCGGCCCACGCCGCCGTCCACTCGTCGGAGCCGATGACGTCGCCCGCAGCCTCGGCCCACGCGGTCCGGGCGGCTGCGCCCCGCTCGGCGGTGTGGCTGCGGTAGGCGGCGACCAGCTCCTCCGGCGCCCAGAACGGCTCGTCGGGAATCCCCATCACCTGTTTGGTGCGCGTGACGTCGTCGGCGGAGAACGGGTTGCCGTGGGCGGCCGCAGTGTCGGTGTGGTCGGGCGACGGCTCGGCGATGTGCGAGCGCAGCACCAGCAGCGTCGGCCGTTCCGTCTGCGCCTTGGCCGACTCGAGTGCCGCCTCGAGCGCGTCGAGGTCGTCGGCGATCTCGCCCAGCTCCACGACCTCCCAGCCGTAGGCCCGGAACCGGGCGGCGGCGTCGTCGCTGTTCGACAGGCTCGTGGGGCCGTCGATCGTGATCTGGTTGTCGTCGAAGACGCAGATCAGCCTGCCCAGCCCGAGATGACCCGCCAGGGAGGCCGCCTCGTGGCTGATGCCCTCCATCAGACAGCCGTCGCCGGCGATCACGAACGTGTGGTGATCCTGTGCCTCCTCACCGAAGCGGGCACGCAGGTTCCGCTCGGCGATGGCCATGCCGACGGCGTTGCCGAAACCCTGCCCGAGTGGCCCCGTGGTGACCTCCACGCCGGCGGTGTGACCCGCTTCGGGGTGGCCGGGAGTGGCCGAGTCCCACTGGCGGAAGTTCTTCAGGTCCTCGAGCTCGAGGCCCGCCCCGGAGAGGAACAGCATCGAGTACTGCAGGATCGAGGCGTGCCCGTTGGAGAGCACGAAACGGTCACGGTCGGGCCACGCAGGATCGGCCGGATCGTGCTTCAACACCCGGCTGAAGAGCACGTGGGCCAACGGCGCCAGCGCCATCGCCGTGCCCTGATGGCCACTGTTGGCGGCGAGCGGGCCGTCCATGCCCATCCCTCGGATGAGCGCGACGGCGAGACGATCCTGTTCCTCGGTCAGTGGCACGGGCCGAGAGTACCCGCGGCCGGGGGCGGGCGACCCAACCGCCGGTCAGGCCGGCGGCAGCAGCGTGAACGGCACCAGATGCCAGGGGCCGTGGTCGACACGGCAGTGGGCGACGACCTGGCCGTACTCGGGGAACTCGAGCTCGCCACGCACCAGCCGGTAGGTGAACTTCCCCGGCTCGACGGTGAACGGGCTCACGTTGCGGGCGACCTGTTCGCTGTCCTCGTCGATGCCGCGCCGGAACACCACCTCGAACACCCCGCTGCCGGATTCGTTCTCGGGACAGAAGATGAGCGCCACCAGATGGGGCGTGACGGTGACCGGAGCCGGTGACGGTGCCGCCTGGGAGAACATCACGCCGGTCATGTCGATGCGCGTCGACGGGCCGGGGGCCTGACGCATCTCGAAGTTCTCCACGAAGACGGCGGCGACGATCTGCATGCCGACAGGGTAGAACGACCGGCGACGCAGTGACCGGGTCCGGCATCCGGTTTCGAGGTCGACCGCCCCGCGAGCCGCCCGCCTCACATGAGACGACGCGGGATGCGGATCATCACGCGGTAGGAGCCGTCCACCGGCACCGGCCCGAACGTGCGGGAGTCGGTGAGCGTTGCCGACCGGTTGTCGGACAGCACCTCCATGGTGGCGTCGGGGTGCACGGTCTCCACCCGCTTCACCAGCCAGAAGCCGGGCCGGCCGGGGTGCTCGAGGCAGCGCAGCTGCCCCACCCGGGCACGTCGAGAAGGGACCGTCACCAGCCCTTGGCCCTCCACGAGTGTGGGCTCCATCGAGCGGTCGGCCACCACGAACCGCCGGGGCGCACGCGACGCGAACGCCTGCCGGATTCGAGATGGCTTGGGCATGCCCACGCGGCAGGAGTGTATGTTTCGCCCCGAGGACCCCCGGGCACCGCTGACCACGGGTCGGCACCCGGACATCCCCGACTCCAACCCCGAATCAACGAGGAGAATCACCAATGTTCGCCAAGCTGTTCGCATCGGCAACCGTGGCCCACGCCCACTGCGACCTCTACTGCGGGGTGTACGACCCGGCCCAGGCCAAGATCGAGGCGCTGTCGGTGGTGAAGTCCGCCAAGAAGTACCACGAATCCGACGACGAGGTGTTCCGTCAGCGGGCCGTGCTCATCAAGGAGGAGCGCGCCGAGCTCGCCAAGCACCACTTGATGGTGTTGTGGGCCGACTTCTTCGCCCCCGACCACTTCGAGGCGTTCCCGCAGCTGCACGAGCTCTTCTGGAAGGCGACCCACCAGGCCGGCGAGGCGAAGAAGTCGATGGATCCCGCCGTCGGTGAGCAGCTGGTGTCGTACATCGACGAGATCGCCGACATCTTCTGGCAGACCGACAAGGCCAAGCAGATGGGCGTGTATCCCCCGAGCTGAGGCCACGGGTCACGCCGTGTGGCAGTAGCGTCGTCGATCTGATGTCCCTGACCGACGACGCTGCTGCGCCGGTTCCCGGCGCGCTCGATCCGGTGGTGCCCGACGCGGTGCTGCGGTCGACGCGCGACCAGATCCTCGACGCCGCACTCACCTGCTTCGCGCACGGCGGCTACAGCGGTACGTCGCTGAACGACATCGCCGCCGAGGTGGGCATCCGGCGCCCCAGCCTGCTGCACCACTTCTCGTCGAAGGAGACGCTGTACGGCGAGGTGTTCGAGCGGCTGTTGTCCGACTGGTTCGCCCGTCTCGCCGACGCCATCGAGTCGACGGCCACCGGCTGGCCCAAGGTCGAGCAGGTGCTGCGTGCCGGGTTCGGGTACTTCGCCGACAACCCGTCGTACGTCACGCTGGTCCGGCGAGAGGCGATCGACGGCGGGGTGCACCTCGGCATCGACCTGGCCGGCGTGTTGCGGCCGATGTTCGACCAGGCGGCGGACTACTTCCGGCGCGAGATGGCCGCCGGTACGTTCCGTGAGCAGAATCCCGAGCAGCTGATGCTCACCGGGTACGGCGCGCTGCTGAGCTACTTCTCCGACGCCCCGTTCCTCGAGGGCCTGCTCGACGAGGACCCCCTCGCTCCGGCTGCGCTGGATCGGCGGCGCGATCACATCCTCGAGTTCTTCCACGCCGCTCTCGTGCCGGTCTGAGCGTCTCCCCACTCGGTGTGCCGGCTCGAAGCGTCGCGTCGGCGCCTCCGGTTTGGTCGGCGGATCGGTCGGATCGCCATGATGACGGGGTGACCCGCGCCGAACAGTACGAACCGCTTCCCGACGATGCAGCCCGCCGCTGGGGCCGGTTCGGTCAGGCGGACACGGTCTTCTATCCCGACCTGCTGGGCCTCGTGGTGGAGGAGGTGCGGCTCGACTACTGCCGGATGAGATTGCCGTTCAAGCCCGAGCTGCTGCATGCCGGCGGTGTGGTGCACGGCGGCGCGATCGCCTCGCTGATGGACGCCGTGCTCGTGCCCGCCGTGGGAGGGCCGCTCGAGCCGTCGCAGAACTTCTCCACCGTGGACCTGCACGTGCAGTACATCGGCGCGATCAAGGACGAGGACGCCGTCGCCGAGGGATGGGTCACCCGCCGTGGGCGCAGCGTGGTCTTCTGCGAGAGCGAGGCCGTGGGCGCCACCTCGGGGCGTCTCCTCGCCAAGAGCGTGCTCACCTACAACGTCGCCCCGCCCCGCTGAACGTGGTGCGCTCGAGGCGCCGATCGTTTGCGTGACGGAATTTTCGGGGCGGCCCGACATTTCTGCAACGCAGACGTGGTGTGGCGTGGCTGGGCTGTTGGGATCGGAGGGGCGGGTGCCGGGGGCGGGCAGGGGCGCGGAGGTACCGTTGCGGGCGCATGGCGACCTCTTCACCGACTCCCACCGACCCCGACGCGCCCACCACCTTGTCCGAGCGTGACTCCAAGGTACTGCTCGCCGGGTACGGCATCCCGATCGCACCCGAACACCTCGTGGACGGCTCGGCCGCCGCAGGTGACGCCGCCGACGCACTGGGTTACCCGGTCGTCGCCAAGCTGAACGGCGACGCCATCGCCCACAAGACCGAGCGTGGCCTCGTGAAGCTCCGGCTCGGCGACCGCACGGCGGTCGAGCGCGCGGCCACCGAGCTGCTCGAGGCGGCCCGCCCCGACGACGGTGACGTCGACGTGTTGATCGCGCCGATGATCTCGGGAAACCGTGAACTGATCGCCGGCATCGTCCACGATCCCCAGTTCGGCCCCACGGTGATGCTCGGCCTGGGCGGCATCCTCGCCGAAGCCGTCGCCGACGTCGTGTTCCGGCCGGCCCCGCTCGACGCCGTCACCGCCTCCGAGATGGTCGACGACCTCGCCACCCAGAAACTGCTGGGCGAGTTCCGCGGCGAGGCAGCCGTCGACCGCGACCAGCTCGTGGAACTCCTCGTCGGCCTCGGTCGCCTCGCCGACGACCGTCCCGACGTGGCGAGCGTCGACATCAACCCGCTGATCGTGCAGCCGGACGGCCGGCTCGTGGCCGTCGACGGCCTCGTCGAGATCGCCGGCGACGCCGGCCGGGCACATCCCGCCCTGCGTCCCCGGCCGTCCGACGAGCAGTTCCGGGCGCTCTTCGAGCCTCGCGGTGTGCTGGTCACCGGCGCCTCCAGCCATCCGGGCAAGTTCGGGTTCGTCTCGCTGCACAACCTGCTCGCCAGCGGCTACTCGGGCGGGGTGTACGGCACCAACCTCAAGGGCGAGGAGGTGCTCGGCGTGCAGACGGTGGCCGACATCGCGGACCTCCCCGACGGTGAGATCGACCTCGTCTTCGTCTGCACCCCGGCGTCGGCGAATCCCGATCTGCTGCGGGCATGCGCGGCCAAGGGCATCCGGGCGGCCTTCCTCACCTCTGCCGGCTACGGCGAGGCCGGAGAAGAGGGCCGGCGAGCGGAGCGCGAGCTCGTGGAGCTGGCCGACGAACTGGGCATCCTCCTGGCGGGCCCCAACGGACAGGGCGTGGTCAGCACGCCTGCGTCGCTGTGCGCCCAGATCGTCGCTCCCTACCCCCCGGCGGGGCGGATCGGCGTCGCCAGCCAGAGCGGCAACTTCGTGTCGAGTTTCATGAATCTCGCCCGCGCCACGGGCGTGGGCATCAGCCGAGCCGTGTCGGCGGGCAACGCCGCGGCGGTCACGGTCGCCGACTACCTCGACTTCTACGCCGACGACGACGCCACGTCGGTCGGTCTCGCCTACGTGGAGGGGATCACCGACGGCCGCGGGTTGATGGAACGGCTCGGTTCCTCGGCGGAGCGCAAGCCGCTGGTGCTCGTGAAGGGCGGGGCCACCGAAGGCGGCGCCCAGGCGGCGGCGAGCCACACCGGTGCTCTCGCCGCCGACGACAAGGTGTTCGACGGTGCGTGCCGGTCGTACGGGATCACGCGGGCAGCGACCGTCACCGAGGCGTTCGAAGCGGCAGCGACGTTCGCCACGCAGCCCCTCCCGGCGGGCCCCAACACCGTGGTGCTCACCACGGCGGGCGGCTGGGGTGTGGTCACGGCGGACGCCATCACGCGCGACGCCGATCTGGTGCTGCTGCCCCTTCCGGACGACCTGCGGGCGGCCATCGACGAGAAGCTGCCGCCGCGCTGGAGCCGCAACAACCCCGTCGACTGTGCCGGCGGGGAGACCCGCGAGACCATCCCCGAGGTGATGGAGCTGATCGCCACCCATCCCGACGTGCACGCCGTGATCTACCTCGGGATCGGCATCCAGAGCAATCAGGCGCGCATGATGCGTGACGGCCGCTTCTATCCCGATCACGGCCTCGAGCGGATCGTCGCCTACCACGAGCGCCAGGACGCCCGGTTCGCCGAGGCCGCACACGAACTCAGCACCCAGACCGGCAAGCCGATCCTCGTGGCGACCGAACTGGCCGTCGCCGATCCGGAGAACGCCGGCCCGGCGACCGTGCGCGCCACGGGACGGCTCTGCTACAGCAGCGGTGGCCACGCGGTCACGGCGCTCGGGCACCTCGTGCGTGACGCCGCGCACCGACGTGCGCGCGGAGCGACTTCGGCGTGAGCCGGGGTCGGGGCCCGGGCCCCTGGATCGTCCTCGTGCTGGCCGCCGTGCTGCCCGCCGTGGCGTTGTGGGGCACGTACCGGTTCGCCGATGCGCGCGTCAGCGACGGCGAGTCCGCACCCGTCGTCGACGCATCCGTGGCGGTCCCGCCGCCCACCGACGTGCTCACCACGGGGATGCTCACCCTGCGACGGCTGCCGACGATCGTCGCCCGTGAGCAGAGCCTCGACGACTTCGCCCTCGAGGTGGCGGCATTCACCGGCGCGTTGAACGACCGGTCGTGCACGGCCGTGTCGGTCGACGGGCTGCCGGTCGGCGACCACAACGCGTCGGTGCCCGTGATCCCCGCGAGCAATCAGAAGATCGTCGTGGCGGCCGTCGCCCTCGAGCGCCTGGGCGCCGACTTCCGGTACACCACCGAGGTGCGCGCCGCTCGGGAACCCACCGGCGGCGTGGTGGAGGGCGACCTGTACCTGGTGGGTGGCGGCGACCCGTTGCTGTCGTCGGACTGGTATCCCACCTCGAGTCTCGAACGGTATCCGGTCACCTCACCCACCTCGCTCGACGCCCTCGCCGACGACGTCGTCGCGGCAGGAGTGCAGACGGTGACCGGCGCCGTGATCGGCGACGGCACCCGCTACGACGACGAGTTCTTCGCTCCCGGGTGGGGTGTGGGCGTCGCGGGGCTCGACGGCGGGCCCTACGACGCGTTGCTCGTGAACGATTCACGGGTGCTCGGCGAGGAGCTCCGGGCGAACGATCCGAGCGCCGGCGCAGCGCGCGAATTCGCCCGGTTGCTGGCCGAGCGGGGCGTCGAGATCGCCGGAGCACCGGCCTCGGGAGCCGCACCGGAGACGTCGACGGCCCTGGCCGAGACGCAGTCCGCTCCGCTCGCCGACGTGGTCGGCGAGATGCTGGCCAACAGCGACAACAACACCGCCGAGCTGATGGTGAAGGAGATCGGCCTCGACTCGGGCGGCGCGGGGCCCGGAACCCGCCAGGCCGGCCTCGACGCCATGACCGGGCAACTCCGGTCGTGGGGCATCGACACGACGGGGACCGTGATGGCCGACGGCTCGGGTCTCAGCCTCGACAACCGCCTCACGTGCGCCGCTCTGCTGAACGTGCTCCAGCGATTCGACCCGGGATCGCCGGTGGGTGCCGGCCTGCCCGTCGCCGGTGAAAGTGGCACACTGGCCGACGTGTTCGTCGATCACCCACTCGCCGGCAGGCTGCGCGGCAAGACCGGCACGCTCAACAACCCTCCGTTCAACGAGGACCCGCCGGCGGTGAAGGCCCTGGCCGGGTACGTCCCCGTCGACGGCGGGGGAGCGGTGGAGTATGCGCTCATCCTCAACGGGCCCACGATCTCCGACCAGAGCGAGTACCGATCCGTCTGGGGCTCGTTCGCCGACGCACTCGCCACGTACCCGTCGGGACCGACACCGGCCGAGTTGGGGCCGCGTTGACGTGAACGAGCGTGACGACGCCGAGCGGCCCGTCCCAGCCGGCGGCGACGACGTTCCCCTCCGCGTCGACGACTCGGCCGGGATCGCGCGTCCGATGCGTGTCGACCTCGTGGCCGCACCCGCCCGGTATCCGCGCGCCCCACTGTTGATGCTCGTCGTGCTCGGCCTCGTGCCGGTGGTGCTGCTCACGGTGCTGGCCCTGTGGAGCGACGAGCAGGCCGACACCTACGAGGCGGCCCGACAGGCTGCCGACTCCGGCTCCGACACCGGCTCCGACGGCCCGGCATCGGCCGACAGCGGCGACGGCCCTTCGGTCGCCACGCCGCTCGTCACACCTCTGGTCGACTACCGGCGCACGCCTCGGCAGATCGTGGTGGTCTCCGACGCCAATCGTCTCGCCGACGCCATGGCTCCGATGCTGACATTCGTCGGCGACGAGTCGTGTGTCGCCGTGTCGGTCGACGGGCGTCTCGTGACCGCCCGGAACGCGGCGACGCCCGTGATCCCGGCGAGCACGCAGAAGCTGCTCGTGGCGGCTGTGGCGCTCGAGGTGCTGGGGCCCGAGTACCGCTTCACCACCACGGTGTCCGCTCTCCCGGCCGTCGACGGTGTGATCGACGGCGACCTGTTCCTGGTCGGTGGTGGCGACCCGCTGTTGACGGCTGACGACTTCCCGATCGCCGACGACCGCTACCCGGCGTTCGCCACGACGTCGCTCGACCGTCTCGCGGATGCCGTGGTGGGTTCCGGCGTCACGACGGTCCGCGGGTCCGTCGTGGGCGACGGCACCCGCTACGACGACCAGTGGGTGATCGCGTCGTGGGCCGACGGCGTCGCCCTCGTCGACGCCGGTCCCTACGACGCGCTGTTGGTGAACGACGCACGCATCCTCGGCCGCAGCAGCCGGCAGAACGACCCCAACGAGGCGGCGGCGCGGGAGTTCGTGCGGCTGCTGCAGGCTCGGGGCGTCCAGGTGAACGGCGGCTGGGAGAGCGGTGTGGCCGATTCCGCTGCGGCGCCCATCGGCTCGGTCGAGTCGGCGCCGCTGTCGGCCGTGGTGGCGGAGATGCTCACCACCAGCGACAACGACACGGCCGAGATGCTGGTGAAGGAACTCGGCGTCGCCGACAGCGGGCAGGGCACGTTGGCGGGCGGGTTGAACGTGATCGACCGGACGCTGCGGTCATGGGGCGTGCCGATGGACGGGGTGCGGCTGGTCGACGGCTCGGGTCTCAGCGCCTCCAACCGCGTCACGTGCGCAGCACTGCTGGCCGTGCTCGACCGTGCGTCGGCAACAGCTCTCCGGGAGGGGCTGCCCGTGGCCGGACGCACCGGAACGCTGGCCGAGGAGTTCCTCGGCTCACCGATGGAGGGGCGGATGGTCGCCAAGACCGGCACGCTGGGCAATCCCCCCGCCGACGAGCAGCCGCCGGCGGTGAAGGCGTTGGCCGGCTACCTCGACGCATCCGACGGGAGAACGCTCGGGTTCGCCCTGGTGCAGACGGGCCCCGACATCACCGAGGAGGAGAGGTACCGAGCCCTCTGGCTGGCCCTGGGCGACCGCCTCGCGACCTATCCGGCCGGCGCCGACATGGAGGCCGTCGGCCCCCGCTGACCATCGCCCAGTCGCCACCGGACGCGCGCCGGGACGCGCGCCGGGACGCCCACCGCACAGCACGTGCCGTCCCGGGCGCCTACGGTCGGGGGATGGCCGTGATGCCGATGTTCCCCCTCGGATCGGTGCTGCTCCCGGGCGGGCTGCTGCCGTTGCACGTCTTCGAGCCCCGCTACCGCGACATGATCCGCGACTGTCTGCGCGCCGATGGCGAACCCGAGTTCGGCCAGGCACTGATCACCAAGGGCTGGGAGGCCGGCGGTGGCGACGAACGTTCGATGGTGGGCACCGTGGCCCAGATGCTGCAGGTGCAGGCCCTCGACGAGGACCGCTACGCCCTCGTGGCGGTCGGCACCCGCCGCATCCGTGTGAACGCCTGGTTGCCCGATGATCCGTATCCGGTCGCCGACGTCGACGACTGGCCCGACGAGGACCCCGACCCCTCCGGTCTCGCCGTGGAGGTGGCGGCGTCGCATGCGCGCGTCCGCGCCACTCTGGCGCTCGCCGCCGAGCTCGCCGCTACGGTCGAGGACCCGTCGATGGAGGCGCTGACCGAGGCGGCCGGCGACGCCGACGACGAGATCTCCGACGACCCCCTGGTGGCCACGTACCACCTCGCCGCACTGGCACCGATCGGGCCGGCCGACCGGTACCGCCTGCTGTCTGCGCCCGGGCCGGCAGCCCGCTTGGACGTCCTCGACGAGATCCTCGACGACGTCGACGCCATGTTGAAGTTCCGCCTCTCGTGAACCGCAACCGACCGCTGCCGCCCGACCGCAGCAGCGCTGCCACAGCCGCCCGGCCAGCCGGCGGGAGGCGAGTGGAAGGTTTCGAGCGACGGCGCCGCGGAACCCTCTCGGGGTCACCGCCCACCGGCCGCTGACCTGGGCCGATGCTCCTGGCTACAGTGTCGGCGAGCTCCATTCGTGATAGAAACGAGAACCGTGCCTGAGACCAACGACACCGCAGAGCGGATCGCTCGAGCGAACGAACGCGC
>Ga0102940_1002584_pt1 | contig 10789 bp, 5 predicted proteins | sample SalPonR2_C_D1_MG_FD_78215 | JGI IMG/M metagenome (GOLD analysis project Ga0102940, IMG submission 78215) | Salt pond soil microbial communities from South San Francisco under conditions of wetland restoration - Salt Pond MetaG R2_C_D1_MG | ecosystem: Environmental > Aquatic > Marine > Intertidal...
CCGTTTTAATCGTCTGTGCGCACTTAATCCCTTAAGCACCGAACCGAAAAACCATTAACCTTATCGACGTAGCCCCTGTTTATATTGATTTCACCGGCATGCACCATCCTGTTCCAGACATTGTAGGGGCCGAACTCGGTAGTACTCCACCAGGAGCCGCTCGTCGTTTTGTTGTGGAAAGTTCCATCTTCGTAACGTAAGCCTCCCGGATGGGCTGCAAAACCACTGCTGCCAAATTCGCTATCGCTTGTCAAATCACTATCATACCATAACCCGGCATTGCCGGCCAGCTTACTACCTTCGTTGGTGCCGCGCCAGCCATCATTATCGGCTTCGGCCTGGCTCATGCCAAGATACATTTCAAGCGTTTTCCACTCCTCATCGGTGGGCACATGCCAGCCATCGGGGCACAGGTTGCCGGTTTCCACTGCGTAACAGTTGTAAAGCGCGCCGTATATATCGGCACAGTTGGCTTGGTCATTATTGTACCAGCAATAAGCACTGGTGGTGTTGTTTGCCCAATCTGTATCATTCTCCTCAAGTGCTATAGCTGTACCATCATTGAAAGTGGTGGTTTTCAGGTTTTCGGCCATCCAGTTTTGGGTGCCTATCCAGACCGTTTGGTATGTATTACCATCATTGTCGGCTACCGGATTTCCGGCTCCATCATCATAAAATTCAATTAAAACCTCATCTTCACTGGTTGCACATGGTGTTAATATTGTCCATTTTAATATATAAGTTTCTAGTGATACACCGATAAAACTTGTAGTTGGGTTTGTAGCATCAGCAAAAGAACCTCCCGTACCACTCACAATATTCCATTCACCAAGTCCGTGGCCTGCTTCCGGGGTGTTGGCAGCAAGGGTTGCAGAAAGTGTACCATCTGTAATTTTCTGGTCTGCTCCGGCATCAGCATTTGTGGGCTTTGGCCAACAATCAGAATTAAAAGAGACCCATTTCGTACCATCATATACCTGATACAGGTCTTCATCGCTGTTGAATACTGCCAGGCCCTGTTCGGGTGTAAGGGCAACAATTTCTAGTGTGGTGATTACAGGCACAAGGTTGTCTGAGCCAGGAAGCGTAACGGTGTTACCATCGGAAATTGTTAAGTCCATCCCATTCAGGTCAAGTTCCTGCTTATAATTTGCCGTATCGCTTAAATCGGGTTGATTAGAAAGATCATCGTAGCTACCACTGAAACCATATTCAGCCACGCTGTCGGCGAAAACAGGTTTGTCGATTAAATCGGTGTAATTTCCGCTGAACAAATCGGGTTGGTTAGTAAGTGAATTGTAATCACCATCAAATAACAGGTTGCTGTTGTCGATGAGGTCTTCCACATCGGAGGGAATAATATTGGAATCGTCTGTTAAATCGGCTACATCGGCCGGTATGGTCGGTGTTTCGCTCAGGTCGGTGTAGCTGCCGCTGAATGTGTTACCGGCTTCATCGGCAAACTGTGCATAAGGCACGCTCAGTAACTGGCTTACACCCATTACGGTGCCGTCTACAGTAATTTGTATAAAATAGGTGTCGGTGCTCCAGTCTACGGTGCTTAAATCGGCTTGGCTGCCAATGTTCAGGTTAATGATGCCCTGCGCTGTGGTGGTTACATCGTGCGATTCTGCAAATACGCTACTGCCGCTGGTGCTGCCCTGCAATATGGCTATTTCAACGGTTACAGCTTCGTTGGCCATAACGGTGCCGTCAGCATCGCGCAAGGCGGCCTGGTATTTGAATTGTTGTGGCGCCTGTGCCATGGCTGTGCTTATGGCTATGGCCAGAATGAATAGAAAGGTTGTGAATTTTTTCATGGTGTTTTATTTTTAATTTGTCTTTGATTTTTATATGATTTTGAACAGATTAGCTTCGCTGAGCTTGCACTTCGTGCTGCGGTTACTTCGGGCTACGCCCTCGTAATGACGTCGTTGATTGAAAGCATAAACTACAAATTGAAAACGTCATCACGACTCGCCGGCTGGCGAAGAAGTGATCTGTAGCATTATAATATATGCCTTACTGTTTAATAATTTTATGTGTGTTCTGCTCATTCACCTGCAACAGGTATGTACCGTTTGGCAGGGCAGAAAAGTCAATTTGCAGTGCGGTTTGGGTAATTTTACCGGTTTTCACCACTTTTCCCTGCATATTTGTAATGCGGTATTCGGCTCCCTGCACATCGGCCTCAATGGTAAGGCGATTTTGCACGGGGTTTGGGTACACATTTACGCTAAAACCCGTTTGTGCCGGGTCGGCAATAGATGTTACCGATAAATTGCCCTGCTGAAAACCCTGCGTAAGGCTGTATTCTCCGGCTGTAAAGGTTTCTGTTGCGGTTTCCCCGAGCGTAAAGTCTAACGAACCATTGGCCGAAGCAAATTCATCACCGCCGGCACTCACCACTTCGCGGCTTGTGCTTTGCGCCAAAACCAGCGTGGGTAAAATGAAAAGAATGAGTAAAATTTGCTTCATATATTTTTTGATTATTCGTTAGTGTAGAGTATAACAAAGTTATAGTTTAATTTCATTTATCAAAACCGCTATGAGAATTCTTAAATTATCGAAAAAAATCTTAACCGTTCCCTTTAAACCGCCTGGAAAGTCTACGACCAATTACTGCGGATTTGCTACGTTCCGTTTAAACCGCTTCGAGGGTCTGCGGCCACTCGAAGGGTTTTTCGGACTGGTTAAAAGGTACACCCATAATCATCGAAGCGGCTGGGAATTTAGGTTATATTGCAAACTTTTCCCGGTTGAACCCTGTAGCTGCATAATTCTATTGCTTTACCAGCACTAAATCACGATTAAAATTTTCAACCATCTGGCTAATGAAGTATTTCAAACTACCATATTGATCTGGTTCATAAACTGATTTTTTCAACGTGTACTTCCCATTGGCTTTTACTAACTGACCCTGCTGACTGTAGCTGAGCTCAATATCAACCAACTCGTCATTAATATTTAGAGGCTCAGTAGTGCTATTTAATGCATACCCTTCAGGGATATTTATTGAAACATCGAATAATTCTTTGCGTGGGTAGAGGAAATCTACCGGGTAACGCCTCGAAGGCTGAGTAAGCCTGTTTTCAGTAATATTTAAGTTCAAGAATGGTTTAAGAATTAAATTTCCCGCCAGTTGTTCAAGTTCTTTCTTGCCCTGAATAACTATAACATAAGGTTTGCCGGGAGTTTTATAGTTGACTGTCATTACATTATGCACCCCTCCTATCTTCTCCTCAAAATAAGATTTCAATTCTGCTGTATCATTATTGTAGGTATCGCGATAATGATAACCGGCATACTCTCTGGCTTGTATCGTAACTCGGTATTTAAGCTTCCCGGTTTCAGGGTTTGGCGACAGAAAAACCTGATGTAACTCCGATGCAGGAATATTGTGTTGTAAATCCACCCAGTTCTCCTGATCTTCCTCTACAAGCAAACCACTTTGATTGATACATCGAGGTGGTATTCTGTTATAGGGTAGTTGGGATTCGGTAGCATCAGTCAAAAAAGGTGTATCACCTTTGATTAAAATAATCACATAATTAAAAAATTTGGTGAAAGGGTAATTTGCGTTAATTTTCCCATGGTTTCGCGTACTCAGAATCACAGGTTCAGCATCAATTCCGGCTCTTCTCATAAGAGCAATCACAAATAAATTTATTTCTGCAGCATTGCCCACTCTTGTTTTGTAAAAATCTCTAGCAGATTTTATAGCATACTTATCATAATCGCCATTCCATTTGAAACTGTTTTTAGCATAATTGACTATTTTTCTGGCTTTAAGCATTGAATTATCAGTAGCAATCTGTAATTCGTCTTCAAGTATCTTTTTTGCAAAGCGTTTAGCTTTTTTCAGATATTTACCAAAATGATCAGCATCCAGAAGATCATTATTCAATTCAGGCCAGGTAGAAATAATCTCTTCTGTGCTACCTTGCGGACGATGGAGTTTTGCAAGCTGAAAGTCGAGCTTCATTATATAGTCATCAATAGAGCTGATATAAGCTTCATCTTTAAATGCAGGTACATCTTTCATTACATATTTATGCACGTATTCTTTAAATTCAACGCCACTGCCTACATTTTTACCGTAAACTTTATTTACATCGCCCCATTGCCTTACTCTGTTGTCGACGTAGGACTCCTGGTGGTCAAACTCTTTGATGCCCTGTGCCAAAAAAACATATTCGTAAAAAGGTATCATCCTCACCTCATAACTACTGTAAATTGTGGGAATTCTATGTTGGAATGTCCAGTCAGGCAAATTAAAATGAAAAGGCGTTTCCAGTACATATTCGTACTCGATAATAGATCCTGCTTTTACCTGTGGCAGTACAAACTTTTTGCTACGCCATTTTTCATTAATACGCTCAACATAAACGGTTGACGGGTCAAGTTCCTGTTTAATAATACGCCCATTTTCGAAGTTATAAGTTACGGCCTTTATGGAGACCACCTTTTCTGTGGCATCATATCCATCTTCATAAAATGGTATTGAAACCTCGGCATAGTCAAGCTCTGAGTTATCGAATATTTTTATTCTCTTGTGTCTTGTAAACCTGATATCATAAGCGCCCCTGTAGTCAAAGAAAATAGATTTTCCTTTATCAAATAAGACTACAGCTCCGGCTTCAGGATCTTCCGGATAGGATTCCATATCAATCTCTTTTTGCGAGATTACGCCAAATTTCTGATCTTCAAGCTGACCGGATACATATCCGGGAACAAGCAAAAGCAATGCAATTACAATGTACTTCATTCTTTAGGGTTTAAAACAATTACTGACTGTTTTCGATATTCGAAAATTGATTCTATAAATTCGTAAAAATCTTTATACTTCGCTTTTGGGAAACGGCCCGGATACATTTGAAAGCGCTGTGTAACCGTGATTGTACTATCTCGTTCTTCATATCGATGCCGGTAAATGCCATAGACTGACTGAATAATTGTGTCCTGGGGTACATTTACATTGAATCGATCGTGAAAAGGCATGTTATAAACAGCCGAATCAAAAATATTTACAGGCATAGCAATTTTCAGATCATGCGTTCTTTTAGAGGGCACTTCAAGTTCCGGTATATCCATTTCCAGGGGTTTCAGAACCAGCATTTGTCCAATCTCCCTAAATTGATTTTTGACAATCCCATTCATACTTACGGTAATCTCTTTAGCATCACGATTAACCTTTTTAAAGCTCCAATTTTTCAATGTAAAATGGCCAACTTTAGAGATACGGTTCAAAAAATCCTTTTGATCTGATTCACTGGCCTGTCTTTTATAATAATTAACAGCTTCAAATGCATCACCCCTGAGTTTTTGGTCGATGCTTACTTTTCCAGCCCCATCTTTTTTTATGGTGAATCTGTAATTACGCTGTTCGATTACATCCCCCAGGTTCAATGCCCGTGTTTTTACAAGTTTGCTTTGGTCACCATTTACCACAAGAGCTTTACGATTCTGGGTAAAACTACCGAGGTAATTAAATGGTGCAGTGCCTGAAGTATTTTCAAGCCAAATGGTATCTTGCTCCATCGGCACACACAAAATCACATGATTAAACTGCTGCGAGGGCAAATTCTCATTTATTGAAGCCGTATTCTCACCAGCACGAATTTTTGTATAGAAAGATTCAATACCGGCATATTTCAACAATGCCTTCATATAGGTAGTTAAGGCCTTGCAGTCGCCATATTTATTGTCGCACACATAAGAAGCCGGGTATGACTTTAGACCGCCAAAATCAATTGAAACATTAATATAATGGGTATTATCCTGCATATAATGATACAAAGTTCTGGCAATCTCGCGGTTGCTATCAATACCTTTGATTAATTTATCTACTTTTTCTTTCTCACTGGTCGTTAGCAGGTCTGTGCCGGCATTTAAATTTGATTGCCATATACCGAAAGTTTGCCAGTTCTCTGACGAACCTTCTACACCATACTCAAATTTTTGCGGAACTATAATAACCCTGGGAATAAGCTCTGCCAGTGGAGGTGCAAGAGCTTCATCTTCGGGCGTTTCATAACTTCCAAGATTCCATTCCAGAACTTTCCGTCCTTTTTCATCACTATTCTTAAAGCTGAACGCATCAGCGTATTCTGATTGAAAATCAAAGTCTTTGCGGATATCAACCGTTAAAGTACTGCTTTTAACCTTGAGGTCAGCCTTAATATAGGGTGTCCAATTTGCTATAAAAACAAAATCTTTTTCAATAATGCGATAAGCGTATTTGATCAGATGCGGATAGGTACTCCAATGCAGATCGAACTCTTCAATTAAATCATCCTGATAAAATGTGCTATAAGTGCGACGATTTCTGGTCTTTACATCACGTTTTCTTACTTTTTTAACCTTGTCGCCATTTGCGTCCATGACATAAGCCTCCAGAAGTTTAAATCTATCTTTGGCGTCGTGATAAATTGCAATATCGGATAAATGTGCACTTTCTTTTTGGTTGATTTGAATCAGATAGGTGGTCTCTGTAACCTTCTTATTATTGTCGATGGTAATCGAAGTTGAATAATCAAGTACCTGTGCCAGGCCCATATTTATTTGCAGACTCAAGGTAAAGATAAAAAACAGCAGAAAAGCTCTCATAGATGTTGGTATAAAACTATTGCATTAAAAAAAAAATGCAGTAATCTATATTTTAAAATTATAGATACTGCACTTTAATGTTACAAAAGTATAAGTTTTTATCGTAACAACAAATGTGTTTTATTCAGCAACCACTAATCTTTTTATTTCGTTATGGCGCAAAGTGGCACAGCGCATGAAATATACGCCGGGTTCTAAGGCTGAAATATTTAATATAGTTCTCGAAGCATTAAAGTTATCCTGTAAAAGCAGTTTTCCATTTAGATCAAAAATTTGAACCTGCATTGAGCCATCTATTGCGTTTGAAGCAGAAATAGTGACTTTTTCTGTGGCCGGGTTGGGATAAATGGAAAAATGTTCTGATCCCTTTGCTAAGTCTAACATTCCGACACCGGCTCCGCTTTTGATATAAAAAATGGCGGTACCTTTAGATGCTACCCCGGCTGTCCCGGGTTGCCATGAATCAAAGCCTCCATTTGCATTTATTGTGAGACTGTCGAGGGTGGTGCCAGATATTAATTCGGTTACAGCATAATTACCTGCTGCAAGAGACGACATAGCCAAGGACATGGTTGGCTGTACACCTGTCGCTCCATAGTTCGAAACTACAACTACGGCTTCACCCTCACCAATCCGGGCATAGGTAAGCAAATTATTATTATCATTGTCAACCTGTAAAAGATAACCTCTTTGTAGCGGTGTATGCTCATTGTGGATGTGGATCAATTTTTTGTAGTATTCCAGCAATGAATTTGCATCTGTTTCCATATCTGCCACATTGTGTGTCGTATAATTGTCACCCAGTGCCAGCCAGGGTGTAACTGTGGAGAAGCCTGCATTGGCATTAGCTGACCACTGCATAGGCCGGCGGAAATTCTCATCAGATCCTGTACCTGTCATACCAACTTCCTCACCATAATAAATAAATGGAATGCCAGGCATTGTAAGATATGTTGAGGCTGCAAGTTTCATATCTGCAGTATTTTCATTAAGCATACTGTACACCCGGTCCATATCGTGATTTGTAAGGAATGTGGCATACTGCAATCGGGCATAACTATTTTGCACATTTTGAAATGTTGTTTGTAGAGCTCCCGGATTGGCTGATTGCACGCTATTGATAATTGATCCGGCCAAATCGAACTCGAAACACACATCTAATCGATCGTTTGAAACATAAGGAACAATACTTTCTGTATTGGACCATACCTCTCCCACTGTAAAAGCTTCGGGATTCACACCTTTATACATATCGTTAAAATCTTCCAGAAGCTGAAATGTTTCCGGGGTGTTTTCAAGAATATTTCCATCTTCGTCAAGGTATTTGATGGCATCGAGTCTGAAACCATCCACACCCTTGTTGAGCCAGTATTCTGCCACATTGAACATTTCGGTTTTTACGGGTTCATGGTTGTAGTTTAAGTCCGGCATACCAGACCAGAAAAGGCCATAATAGTAACTTCCATTCATGTAATGCCATACATCCTGGCCCCATGGGCCATTAAAACCCGGATCGGTGTCGGACCAGACGAACCAGTCACGGTAATTATTTTCGTTGTTGGCTGATTGTGTAAACCAGGGGTGTTGACTGGAACAATGATTCATTACCAAATCGAGGATAATTTTAATTCCCCGTGCATGCGCTTCAGCCACCAATTCTTCAAAATCGGCCATGGTGCCATAATCGGGTTCTGTAGCGTAATAATCAGTGGCATCATAACCATGATAAGATGGTGATTCCATCATGGGCATGAGCCAAATTCCAGTGATTCCCAAATCGTCGGTTGTGGACGGATCACCATCGTTTAAATAGTCAAGCTGGTCAATAATACCCTGGAAATCGCCAATACCATCGCCATCGCTGTCTTTGAAACTACGCACAAAAATTTCATAAAATACGGCATCGTTCCACCAGTGTGTTTCATAATCAGGAATGGAATTTTCAATGGTGCAAGAATTAAAAGTATAGGTTGGTTCCGGCATTCCTCCAACTTCAGCATTCAACTCCCGCACACGATTTCCACTGCCATCATCAACAGTACAATCTGTTGGTGGGTTTTCAGCTCCAGCCGTGTTGTTTCCATTTACATACACATATTGATAATTGCCAGGCGGCATTTGAACTTCAGCCTCATAAACATTGTCGCTGTTCAAGTCCTGCATTGCAATAGCTGCCGGACCCCAATTGTCGGAAAAACCTGCAGCTTCCTGAAAATTGCCCATTACATGTACCCCATTTGCAGAAACGTTTTCCTGGTTCATGTTCACTGAAAATTGAACAAATGCATTGCATGAATCGAACATTACAACAGGTAACACACGATTCTGATCGGGTAAAACAACCTGACGGTTCATATTGCCACCACCATCATCAATGGCGCAATCTGAGGAGGGCGATTCGGCTGTTTCTCCCCAGTCATCCCCATTGATAAATTTATATAAATAAGTACCTGCAGGTAATGATACTGTTACTTCATAAATTTCATCATTGTCAGCATCTGTAAGTTCAGTTGCAGCGGGATCCCAATTTGAGGCATACCCGGCCTGCTGTTGAAAATCACCGGCAACGTGTACACCATCAGGTGAAAGAGTTTGCTGGCTCATATCAACGCGAAATGTTAGATTATAATTTTGGGCAAAACCCTTAAAACTTATAAAAACAAAAATGCTTATTAGCGTAATGGAAAGTAAGATTACCCGATTGGTTTGCATATGTTTAGTTTAAAAAATTTACGTAATTTAAGACCCTTTGAGTATACTAAAATTGAACCAAAAAGTTTCGCCTTTCCGCTTCACCCTGTTTTAATAGCTATCAAGTAATCTAGTACTTGTCCGTCTGATGACAATCCCATTTTACGACGCATACGCGATTTGGCCTTTCTAACAGACTCAGGCTGCACATGCAAAATATTAGCAATATCTTTATAGCTCAAATTTAATTTTAGATATGCACATAACTTTAATTCATTTTGAGTCAAATCAGGATTTTGTTCCTGCAAAACCTCAAAAAAATGTGGATGAATTTTCTCAAAATGTAGCAAATGATTATCAAGTTCTTCATGTTCCACAGATAGCTCCAGAGATTTCATAATGTCGATTAGCTTTTTATCATCTTTTCTATTGTCTATTTTTAACTTTGACAAATCATCTTTCAATTGCAGAAGAAACTTATCGGCTGATGATTTTTGTAGCATTGCAGAAAACAGCTCCCGTTCTTTAGCCTCTACTATTTCAGTAGTTTTCTCATCGACAAGACGTTGTAGGTTTTTATTCTGAAACTCTAACTGTTTGTTGAGATTTACATTTTGCTGGTAGGTTTTTGATAACTTAACTCCGAAAGCATAAGATTCAAAAACAATGAAAACCACCAGTCCGTAATGTAAAATATATTCAGTACTAATCTGTCGATTAAAAATTAAAGCTTCCAGCACCACAGTTATCAAAAATAATATCATCCCCAAGGCTATTAAGCGCTTTTCCTTATCCGCTTTCCTAAAGGCCCTTAGGGCCAAATAAAAAATATAAGTCATACTCCCCAGTACGACTATTTGAATATAATGCATACCTACTGACACATGGTAAATGGGAAAAATAAAGGTAAACACTAAAAATATTAGCATAAATCCACGATAAATATTGAAAACTTTCCGCGCCATGAATTTTGGAAATACTGAACGAAAAACAAAAAACACCATCAAAGATGATGCGAGTGCAGCGGCAATGGTAGTTTTCAAATAAAAATGGACATGTGTATTTATCCATTCATCCATTATACCTGCATGTCCAAGTAACAGTTGTCGCAAAAAAATAAAGAAGACCAATAAACTAAAATACAAAAGACTCTTTTCAGAGGGCACAAATATGAATAGGCCCAGATAATACAGAAAAGTAGTCAGTAAAAAACCGAGCACCAGGGTATCGATCACCTGCACATCATTCCTTTTTTGCACTATTTTGTCTTCGGTTCCTATTAGGAATGCCTGCCGGAAACCACCATATTTCTCATCATAATTTGCCGTTTGAAGCACAAATTCATTGGAACCTTTTCGCGGTGTAAAATATGCAATTGAATTTACCTTAACAGATTTTGTCGAAGCATAATTACGTCCCACGCTGCCAGATTTTGCGACGAGTTCACCATTAATCCATAATTTGAATGAATTGCAATAATCATCAATCA
>Ga0102940_1002586_pt1 | contig 10782 bp, 9 predicted proteins | sample SalPonR2_C_D1_MG_FD_78215 | JGI IMG/M metagenome (GOLD analysis project Ga0102940, IMG submission 78215) | Salt pond soil microbial communities from South San Francisco under conditions of wetland restoration - Salt Pond MetaG R2_C_D1_MG | ecosystem: Environmental > Aquatic > Marine > Intertidal...
CGGCGTGGAAGTAGCAGCCCATACGCACGGAAAATTGAGTCACCGCCAGGCGCAGCAAATATCCGCTGCCCGCGCCGATGTCGTTGCCCGGAAACTTATCGGGTTGGGGCTGCCCGGGAACAGGGTCCAGTCTCGTGGATACGGCCGCTGCTTTCCCATTGCTGAGGATGAAACGATCGGCGGCAAACGACAAAATCAACGGGTGGAACTGCGCTTGTTTAAAATGGAGCAGCCTTGATCTTGGATACCGGGCCGAATGAACTTAATTTAAGCGCAAAAAATATGATCAGGGAAGAAGCGATAGAAGCCACGATAGAACAACTCAACACCTCCGAAGACGCCTACGAGGAGGCTGTTGAACTTTTCCGCGAGGAACAGCCCGTAGTGTTGGCTTATTTATTTTCAGAAACCTTCGAGCCCTTTTCCAAAAAGGAGCAGGAGTTTATTTTTTACCTGGCCCTCGTATTGTTTCTTTCCGTGCGCCGGGAACGGGAAAGCATACCACAGGTAAGCGAAGAACAGCTCAGCCGCGCCGAGGAACACAACTGGGAATTGCTCAGTGAAGTGAAGTCAAAGCGCTTCCACGAGCGCCTCGATGTGTTTTTTGAAGACTCCAAAGAGGAGGACCTGCTCGCCTTTCTCGAAGACGCTCTGTCGGACGAAACGGATGAGTTGGTCACCAAAGAAGGTCGCGAGGCGGCCTTTGCCAGCCTAAAGGCCATCGTGGATTGCCTGGCGACCTCATGAATTCCAGCGTGTATTTTCCGGCCCCGACCTCCTTCGTCGGTACGGGGCTCCCCACCCCTATGGTCGCTTCCGACTTTTTCCCGGATAGCCCTCAGGATATCGATGGGGTAAAATCAGGCTGCATACAGCGTATCCATCCGATTCGATATATCTTGGAGTCGTTTCCGGTCGCCTCCGCTCACTTCGGCGGAGCCCCAGCCGCTGTAACCGATCTCGGCCAGCGCTTTGTTCACGGCGGGCCAGTCGCAATCGCCTTCGGTCAGTTTCACCTGAAATCCCTTCCAGATTCCTTCTTGCTCCTGTTTCTTACGGCTGTATTCCTTGATATCCACTTTCAGGATACGGGAACCGAGGGTACGGATCCAATGTTCGGGCCATCCATAACGAACGATATTGCCTACGTCAAAGTACCAGCCGATCATGGAACTGTCAAACTCGTCGATGTACCGGGCTGCTTCCAGGGGGCTGAGCAGAAAATTGTTCCACACATTTTCGATTGCAATTTTAATGCCCGTCTCTTCAGCGACCGGCAAGATCTTGCGGACCTCCTCCTGTGAGCGCCGGTAGGCCTCTTCATAGGCAACGGACTTATTGACCACTGCCGGCACCAGGAGTACCGTTGTGCCGCCGTAGCGCTTGCAATCCTGCAACGCCGTTTTCATTGATGCGACGCATTTGGCCCTTACCTCGGGATCAGGATCTGATAAAGGAGCCCGCCAGTGCATGGAGTTGACTACACCGGGTATTTCGATGCCCGTCTCGTCACGTGCCGCCAGCACCTCTTCCGGGTCGAGGTCATTGGGGCTGTCCAGTTCTACACCGTCGAACCCCAGTTCTTTAATTAGTCTGAACTTCTCCAGTACCGACTCGCCCTCTTCAATCATGCCGTATTTCAGGCTCTTTTTATGGAGTGGCTGCTTCGCCGGGCCGGCCTGGCCCATCAGTGGTGTTCCAAGCGCGAAAGAAAGACCGGCCGCGCCGGTATATTGGAGAAAGGTTCTCCTGGGATATTTATTCATCTTATTTATTGTTTGTAAGTTACCTGAAATGAAGCTTGAAGATGTGTTTCGCTTGCGTGAATACGTTCCGGGGCTGGTTCGCGCAAAAAGCCGCACAATATGCGAGGCGTACAGATCAGCTGCACAATCGGGGTGGACCACGCAGAGACACAAAGATCGCAAAGCTACTTATCAGGGTAATAGGGAAAAAGCCGGCAAGACCGGCTCTCTTCCTGGTACAACTCCGCGTGATGCCTTCCCGTTAGTCTGGCCTGTCCTGTACTTTGCGGCCTTCGCGAACTCCGCGTGGTGCGTTTTTCCTCAGTTTGACCTTACGCGCTCCCTTCGCTTAGCGGGCCCCTCACGAAAACTTCGTGATCCCGGGCTGTGCGACCGGAATTTCCGGAAATCCCATATCCCAGCTGTAGTCATCGACGCCGGGACCGAGGATCTGTTCGGAGTTCAGGGCTTCCTCCCAGGTCAGTGTTTCGCCCGTATAGGCGACCATGCGGCCTATGATGGCCAGCATAGTGCTGTTGGCCATGCGTTCGCCGTCATTGTAGGGCTCGCCTTTCCGGATGGAAGCGAACAGTTCATCGTGCTCCGCCTGGTACATATCGTTGGTGTCGCCCTTGTAATTCCACTCTTTACCATCGTGCAGGATCTGGTGTTTGTTCCACACGTCGACCTTGCAGCGCCCTTTGGCGCCCCGCACTTCGATCCCGTAGTCGCGCGAACAGCCTTTCTGCTGGCGGCTGAAATGGAAACCGCGAGCCCCGTTTTCATATTCATAGGTAATGGCGAAGTGATCGAAGACATTGCCGTACTGCTCTTCGGTGCGGCTCTGCCGGCCACCGGTGCCTACGGCGCGTACGGGCACGGCGTCGCCCATGGCCCAGGCCATCATATCGAGGCTGTGAACGGCCTGCTCAACGATGTGGTCGCCCGATATCCAGTTTTGGTAGAGCCAGTTGCGCATTTTATACTCCTTGTCGCTCCAGTTCGGCTGGCGTTCCCGGTACCACAAGGCACCGGTATTGTACGTATTGTAGATGGAGAGGACCTCTCCGATGGCGCCGTCATTCAGGCGCTGGAAGGTTTCGCGTTTTGGGTTGTCGAAGCGCCAGCAGAAACCGGACATCAGCGCCAGGTTCTTTTCTTTGAAGCCCTTGGCTACGTCGAGCACCCGGCGAATACCTGGTGCATCGACCGCTACAGGTTTTTCACAGAATACGTGCTTGCCTGCCGCCAGCGCGGCTTCGAGATGGGCGGGACGGAAGGAAGGTGGCGTAGCCAGCAGTACGACATCGACATCCGATTCCAGCAGCCGCTGGTAGGCGTCGAAGCCAATGAATTTGTGATCCTCGTCGATAGCCAGCTTTTCGGGAGGCTGCTCTCCCTTAAGGGCGGTCAGGGAATCCTTCAATCGGTCCTCGAATATATCGGCCATGGCCACTAGCACCGTATTCGAATCGGCGTTGAGGGCCTGATTGGCCGCACCGGTGCCCCGGCCGCCGCAGCCGATAAGGCCTACCTTCAAGGTGTCTGCATTAAAATTTCGCGGCATGCTTTTGCCCATTACATTGAATCCCACGGTTGCGCCCAGCATGGTGGCGCCGGTGGTTTTGATAAATTTTCTCCTGGTTGGATTTAACTTTTTCTCGCTCATCTATCAATTAATTTATTTGTTCTTTTCCAGTCCGGTCAGCACCGGCGGTTTTTCCGGAATTTCTAAAGTTATTTAAGCTTTTTGCTCCTCTTCGCGCAGCGCCCGGCGCAGTATTTTCCCGACGTTCGTTTTGGGCAACTCATCGCGGAACTCTACATGTTTGGGCACTTTGTAGCCGGTCAGATTTTCCCGACAATAGGCAATGAGTTCTTTTTTCGTCAGTGATTGATCTTTTTTGACAACGAAAACCTTGACCACCTCGCCTGATTTTTCATCGGGAATACCGATGGCTGCGGCTTCCAGCACTTTGGGATGTCCGGCTATAACTTCCTCTACTTCATTGGGAAAAACATTGAATCCGCTGACCAGGATCATATCTTTCTTACGGTCCACGATCTTAAAAAAGCCGTCTTGCATCATCGTGCCGATATCGCCGGTCTTCAGCCAGGCTTCGACTATCGTTTTGTTCGTTTCCTCCGGGCGGTTGTAGTATCCCTTCATTACCTGAGGACCTTTCACCTGCAGCTCGCCAACTCCGTCGACGCCGAGTATGTTGCCCTGACTGTCCACAACGCGAACATAAGTAGAAGGCATCGGCAGACCGATGGTTCCCAGTTTTCCCGTCCCGTCGAGCGGGTTGGTGGTCACTACCGGAGCGGCTTCGGTCATTCCGTAACCTTCCGACAAAAAACAACCGGTCACCCGTTGCCACTGCTCTGCTACTGAGCGTTGTACAGCCATGCCGCCTCCCACGGTCACCTTGAGGTTACTAAAGTCAACAGTGGGAAAGTCCTTGTGATGGACCAGGGCGTTAAAAAGTGTATTCACTCCTGTCACTAAGGATATCGGATAGGACTTCATCGCCTTAATGACCGAGTCGAGGTCGCGCGCATTAGTCACCAATACCGTCAATGTACCGATGCTCATCAAGGCCAGGCAGTTGACCGAAAAGGCAAAGATGTGGTACATCGGCAGGGGCGATAAGGCCACTTCTTCTCCTTCTTTCAGAAAGGGAGCCATCCAGGCCCGGATTTGCTGCATATTGGACACCAGGTTGCGATTGGTCAGCATGGCGCCTTTCGACACCCCCGTAGTGCCCCCGGTATACTGCAGTAAAATTACCTCGTCAGGCGTCCCCTGATGCGGCTTCAGCTCGTATTTTTTCCCTTCGCTGAGGGCATCAGAGAAAGATACCGTATTGGTTATCTCGAACTTCGGCACCATTTTCTTGATGCGACGCACCACAAAATTGACAATTTGTTTTTTCGGAAAACCCAGCATCTCGCCAATACTTGTCACTATGACGGTTTTTATTTCCGTATCCCCTATAACCTTCTCCAGGTTACTGGCAAAGTTCTCCGCGATAAGGATCGCTTTTACGCCGGAATCGGTAAATTGATGCCGCATCTCCCGCGGCGTATACAGCGGGTTCGTATTGACCACCACCAGACCTACCCGCAAAGCGCCGAACAGCGCAATCGGATACTGCAGCAAATTGGGCATCATCAGCGCGATCTTGTCTCCCGCTTCCAACCCCCGTGACTGCAGGTAAGCTCCAAACTGAGCGGAGTATTTGTCGAGCTGATTGAAAGTCAGCTCTTTACCCATACAGGAAAAAGCGGGCTTGCGCCGGAATTTATCGAAGGTTTCCCTAAACATGTCCACCAGCGTCGGATAGGCATCCGGATTGACATTGGCCGGCACGCCATTTGGGTAATTGTTTAACCAGGGACGTTCATCATTCATAAAGGCAGAATTTCGTTTTTAAATCGCTTAAATTTACAAATTTTCGTTGTCACTGAACTTCTAACGCCTTTTTTTCTTTTCAGTTCTCTTCCCGCCCGAAGGGTTTAGGTTTATAGAAACTTTTCTTTCCTATTTCGCTATAAAAGCCGTACCTTTGCCCCGCTTTGGTGAGCACTATCTCACCGGGTGGAAAAACTCCGCCCTCCCGGCACATTTCCGCAGGATACCATTCAATGCTGTTTTATTGAATTTCCAGCGCTGATTATACGTTCACAAACTGAACGCGGAAGTTACTCCGGACTGATTGAACCATATTTTTTAACCAAAAAGCATTCTTTCAATGCTAGATGACAAAAATTTAGAAAAAGAAGAAGGGCAGGAAACGCCTGAGGAAGTTGAGGCCTCCGCAGAGGAGCAACAACCGGAAGAAACCATCTCCAAAAAAGAAGAAACCACGCAAGAAGCGGAGGCTACTGTAGAAGAAAAGAAAGAAACCACGCAAGAAGCAGAGGCTACTTCAGAAGAAAAGAAAGAAACTACGCAAGAAGCGGAGGCTACTGCAGAAGAAAAGAAAGAAACTACGCAAGAATCCACAAGCGCGGAAGCGGAAAATACCGGCGCTGCAGATGAAACGGAAGCAGTAGAAGACACCTCAGACGAAGAAGAGGACGAAGACGTAGAGGAGGACAGCTCTGAAGAGGAAGACGACGAGGAAGAGGAAGACGACGAAGATTTAGCTGAAATCGACGCTGAAGAGCAGCAAGTTTCCAGCGCACATGACGATTTCGAGTGGACGCCCAATGAGGATCGCTATACGAGCGAGGAAAGAAGTCAACTAGCTGAGCAGTATGACGAAACCCTCACGGCAGTTATCGAAAATGAGATCGTTAAAGGAAAAATTACCGGCATCAACGACGGCGACGTCGTCCTGGATATCGGTTTTAAGTCCGACGGTCTGGTCTCGCTCTCCGAATTCCGCGAAATGCCCGACCTCGAAGTGGGGGATGATGTGGAAGTATACGTTGAACAACAGGAGGATGAGCGCGGACAACTCGTGCTTTCCCGCCGCAAAGCCAAGCTGCTGCGCGCCTGGGAAAATATCGTCGACTCTTACGAAAACGGCACCGTCATTAAAGGAACCATCATCCATAAAACCAAGGGCGGCCTGATTGCTGACTGCGGTGGACTGGAGACCTTCCTGCCGGGCTCGCAAATCGATATCAAGCCGATCATCGACTACGATGCCTATGTTGGCAAAACCATGGAATTCAAGGTGGTCAAGATCAACGAGCAGATCAAAAATGCCGTTGTCTCACACAAGGCCCTTATCGAAAGCGATCTGGCCGAGCAACGCGAGCAGATCATCGGCAGCCTGGAAAAAGGTCAGGTGCTGGAAGGACTGGTCAAGAACCTTACCGATTTCGGCGCCTTCCTCGACTTGGGCGGCGTAGACGGACTGCTCTACATCACCGACATTTCCTGGGGCCGCATCAGCCACCCGAGCGAGGTGCTGAAGCTCAACCAGAAGATCAATGTCGTTGTACTCGATTTCGACGAGAACAAAAAGCGGATCTCGCTGGGTCTGAAGCAACTGCAACCCCACCCGTGGGAAGTGCTGGACCCGGAGATCAAAGAGGGTTCGGTCGTGAAAGGACGTATCGTCAACATCGAAGACTACGGCGCCTTCCTCGAAATCCAGCCCGGCGTCGAAGGCCTGATCCACGTATCGGAGGTCAGCTGGAGCAACCAGCCGATCAATGCCCGCGAGTACTTCAAGATCAACCAGGAGTACGATGCCAAAGTGGTCACCATCGATCGCGAAGACCGCAAGATGTCGCTCTCGATCAAGCAACTGCAGAAGGATCCCTGGAGCGATATCGAAGTGCGCTTTCCCGAAGGCAGCCGCCACACCGGCGAGGTGAAAAACCTGACGCCCTACGGCGTGTTCGTCGAACTGGAGGAAGGCATCGGCGGTATGGTACACATCTCCGACCTGTCGTGGACCAAGCGCTACTCGCACCCTTCCGAATTTACCAGAGTGGGCAACGACATCGAGGTGATGATCCTGGATATCGACAAGGACAACCGCAAGCTCTCTCTCGGACACAAGCAACTCGAAGAAAACCCTTGGGATACCTTCGAAAATGTGTTCCCGGTAGGCTCCTATCACGAAGCTACCGTCATGCGGCGTGATGACCGCGGCGCCATCGTCCAGCTGCCCTATGGCCTGGAAGCTTTCGCGCCCATCAAGCACATCCGTAAGGAAGACGGCAGCATGGCGGAACCGGAAGAAGTCATCACCGTTAAAGTGATTGAGTTCAACCGCGACGATAAGCGTATCCTCGTTTCGCATCTGCGCTACCTCGAGGATATCCGCCGCGAAGCCGATGCCCAGGTCAAACGCGAGCGTCAGGAAGAAACCAAGCAGACGCGCAAAGCGGTCAAAAAGCAGCAGTCTTCCGTCGAACGTACAACCATTGGCGACCTTTCTTCACTTCAGCAGCTTAGAGAACAACTCAGCGAAGAAGAAAAAGAAGAAAAGAGCGGCAAGAGTAAAAAGTCTCAGAAGGACGAAGAGGAATAAACTTCGTTTTCTGATTAACTGAAATAACAAGCCCCGGAGTTCGAAAGAGCTTCGGGGCTTTTTTTTGGCGAAAGGGCGTGCCTGTCTTCATCGCCAAGCAGCCAGGAAACAGTGAATCACAAGACAATGAAATCATAAAACGCTTCTCATGTCACAACGACTCAACATCGAAATAAAGGCCCGCTGCTTTAATCCGGCGCGGATCTGTAAATTGCTGGAAGCGAAGAACGCCGACTTTCGAGGCGTCGATCACCAGGTCGACACCTATTTCCGGGTACCCGGCGGGCGACTAAAACTACGTCAGGGAAACATCGAAACCGCACTCATCCACTACCGGCGCGATAATCAGGCAGGCCCAAAACGATCGGAAGTCTTGCTCTACCATCCGGTGGAAACGCCGGATCTCAAAGCTATCCTGAAGAAGGCTCTCGGCATCCTTACCGTCGTCGACAAATACCGGCACATCTACTTTATCGATAACGTGAAATTTCACGTGGATGAAGTAAAGGGTCTCGGCGCTTTTTGCGAAATTGAAGTCATCGACAAGAACGGAAGCATGGAGGAGGCGGAAATGCACAAACAGTGCGCTCGGTATTTAGATTATCTGAACATTGAGGAAGATGATTTGATTGAAGTATCTTACAGCGATTTGATCATCAACGGCGCCGAAAAATGACTTATTACGCGAAATTGCTGCTCCTCGGAGAACACACCATTATCAACAGTTCCAATGCGCTGGCAATCCCCTTTCGCCGTTTTAGCGGCCAGTGGAAATGGATGACCGGTGAGGATTCGCCGGCGGCTGCTCAGCAGCAACTTACGGCTTTCGCCAAATACCTGGATCAAATGCCTTCTTCCGGTGAAATGCCGGCCATCGATATCGCCCGTTTTTCCCGGGAATTGTCGGAAGGCCTGTACTTCGATTCCGATATCCCCCGCGGCTACGGTTTGGGCAGCTCCGGCGCACTCTGCGCCGCCGTGTACGATCGCTACGCGCGGGAAAAAATCAGCCGCGGCCAAATTGAAAAATACCCAATACTGAAAAATCAGCTGGCGACGATGGAAAGCTTCTTCCACGGTTCCAGCTCCGGCACCGATCCGCTGATCTGCTACCTCGAGCGCCCCGTGCTACTGCTGCGTGGGGGACAGCTGGAGCAGGTCATGCTCCCTTCCGCTCCATCGGATGGCTCTTATCGTTTTTTTCTCCTTGACACCGGCATCACCCGGAAAACCGGCCCGCTGGTACAAATTTTTCTCAAAAAATACGAAGCTCCCGCCTACGCCTCCCGCATTAACAGCCGCCTTGCTCCCCAGGTCAACGGCGCCATCCAGAACCTGCTCGCGGGACAATGGACCGACTTGTTCGGCCGCATGGCCGCCATCAGTCGACTGCAACTGGAACTGATGCCGGAAATGATCCCAGTCGATTTTCGTAAGGTATGGCAGGAAGGGCTGGAAAGCGATGTCTACAAATTGAAATTATGCGGTGCCGGCGGCGGTGGATTCCTGCTCGGGTATACGAATGACTACGAGCGGACGAGTACTTTTCTGGAAACGAAAGGGATGGCAGTGATGGAGTGCCCCGTATCCCGATAGATTTAGTAAATCTCCGTAAAAAACAGCGCTATGCAAGCTATCGATGCGCTGCTGATTGCTCGAAGCTTTTTCTCGCTCTTCGGACAACGCAGCACTGACGCTTTCCAATTTAGCCGCCAGCATTAATCCAGCCTCCGCGGTCCCTCCGAACCATTGTGAATCACCCAGCGCTCGTCCTGAATAGACTTGTAGACGATTTCATAATCCAGCCCCCCGGATACCATCTTCTTGAAAACGCTGTTGATCAACCGGAAATCCTTCTGGTCTTCCCGCACCGCCATTATGTTATAGGTTGTATTGGCCGGAATCGCGATGCCCTTGTCGAGGGTTCCGTACGATACGTGCACCAGGCTATCCAGCGCCGGCTCCAGGGACGCCAGCAAGGTATACAGGTGATTGTCGTATTTAATCAGGTCGTATCGCTCACCCTGATACTTAATCGTGACCGTTTCGATAATAGCCGGACCCACTCCGTGATTCTTCAGGTTTAACTCAAAAGTGTTGTTTCCCGAATCGTTCGTCGTGGAAAGCATCAGATAAGGCATAATCGACAGGTGATTCTGCCGTCGCATCAGGTTGGTCTGGTAAATGAAAATAATCAGCGTGATAAAGCTGATCGACATCGCGGAAATGCTGAGCACGCGCTCGGAATTCCATCTGATTCTGAACTTGGGCATTTGTACAACATTTGTGGAACACCTGCAAGGTAATGAAACCGGACGTAGGAACTGACTGCGGTTCTGGTTTTTCGCGAAACGCAAATGCCGGGTTAACCGCTCAGCGCTCCATGTCGGTTTTCTTCAATATTCAGATGATTGCGCTGAATAACTTTGTCCAGCTCATTGCTCCGGTATTTGTAGTAGGGTATAAACAGATGGAACATTTTAATAAAAAATCACTTCTCTATGAAAAAAAAGATGCTAAGAATTTCCGGTTTATTTTTCAGCCTTATTGCCCTGGCAGCCCTCCTCGGGTTCCTTTACTTCAATATCACTTATCCGAAAGTAAGCCCGGCACCTGACTTAAAGGTCGAAATCACACCGGAACGGGTAGAGCGGGGAGAGTACCTGGCCAACCACGTGGCGATGTGTATGGATTGTCACTCCAAACGGGACTGGTCATTGCTGAGCGGACCTCCGACGCCAGGAACCATGGGTATGGGAGGTGATGTGTTCGATGAGAACTTCGGTTTCCCCGGAACGATTCACGTACCAAATATTACACCGGCAAATTTGGGCAGCTGGACCGACGGGGAAATATTCCGGGCTATCACCAGCGGGGTCAGCAAGGACGGACATACGCTCTTTCCGGTGATGCCCTACCTGGATTACCGGCAAATGAAGGAGGAGGACCTTCTGTCCATCATTGCTTATATCCGTACGCTCCCGGCTATCGAAAATACGGTTCCCCGCTCGAAGATCAATTTTCCGGTCAACTATTTA
>Ga0102940_1002587_pt1 | contig 10778 bp, 10 predicted proteins | sample SalPonR2_C_D1_MG_FD_78215 | JGI IMG/M metagenome (GOLD analysis project Ga0102940, IMG submission 78215) | Salt pond soil microbial communities from South San Francisco under conditions of wetland restoration - Salt Pond MetaG R2_C_D1_MG | ecosystem: Environmental > Aquatic > Marine > Intertidal...
TATTCGGGCCGTGGGATCGCACCGGGTACGGTTTTTGGTAGCAGTACAGCGCGCGCGCTTCTCAACGGGGATCACAGCGGATTGCCGATTGCACCGGTGGATCATCACGGCGAACGCCTTACAGGTATGAAATCGGCGATCTTCGAGGCAGGGGCGCGACTAAGGCATTTGGTTGATGGGCGCTGGTAGAGACGATCCGCCCCATGCGCAATGCGCATAATCAGTATTATGTTAATTAATATGCAGACTTGGAGAGCGCCCATCACTTGAAACTTCCTCAATACAGGCAGACCCTTAGACCGATACCCTAAAGCTCTGGACGCAGATACCCTTCACAGTTTATCACAGGGATAAAGGGATGGTGATTAATGACCTCAATTCTGATCCTCAATGGTCCGAACCTGAACCTGCTCGGCACCCGCCAGCCCGAGGTTTATGGGCAAACGACGCTTGCCGACATTCAAGCGCTCTGCGCCGAGACGGCCAAGCACCTTGGATGCAACATCACCTTTGAACACAGCAACTCCGAAGGCGCGCTCATCGACCTGATCCACGCCGCCCGCGACACGCACGACGGTATCATTCTCAACGCCGGGGCTTACACGCATACCTCGGTCGCCCTGATGGACGCCCTCGCCTCTGTCGAATTGCCTTGTATCGAACTGCACTTGTCTAACATCCATGCCCGCGAAGAGTTTCGCCATACCTCCTACATTTCCAAAGTGGCGCTTGGCGTGATCTGCGGGTTTGGCGCCCAAGGCTATCCGCTGGCGATCCGCGCCTTACATGGCCATCTGGGATAACCCCATGATTGATCCGGCTCGTCTCAACAATCTGCTGAACGCGCCCGGTATAGAAGCCCTTTGGGACATGCATTGCCGCCAGATGGCCGAATTCGGGTTCGATCGGCTGCTTTATGGCTTTACCCGTTACCGCACGGCAACGACACTCGGCGATCCCGAAGATTTCGTTCTGCTCACGAACCATGAGTCCGACTATACCAAGGGCTTCATAGAAGACCGACTCTATGCCGATGCGCCGATGGTGAAATGGGCGCTGGAAAACGATGGCGCGTGCTCGTGGTCGTGGATCCGGTCACTCGACCTGAGCCCGGCAGAACAAAACGTCTTGGCCTTCAACAAGGCGCATGACGTCACGGCGGGCTATTCCGTCAGCTTCAAAAGCGTCTCGCCCCGCGCCAAGGGTGCCATAGCGCTGACCGCGATGCCTGACCTCGACCAGCAAGACGTGGATGACCTTTGGGCCGAACAGGGGGAAATCATCACCGCGCTTAACACCGTGGTCCATCTGCGCATCCTGTCCCTGCCCTATAATCCGCCGGGCCGCGCTTTGACAAAACGCCAACGCGAGGTTCTGGAATGGGTCGGCGACGGCAAAACCGTGCAGGACACAGCGCTTTTGATGGAACTGACCCCGGCCACGGTAGAAAAGCATCTTCGGTTGGCCCGCGAGGCCCTTAGCGTCGAAACCACCGCACAGGCGGTTCTGAAGGCCGCGTTTCACAATCAAATGTTCATCGTTGAACACTGACCAAATCACGGCCCAATCTGTCCATCGGAAAACCCTGTGAAAAATTCGGACTCACTCATTATACACCTACGGGTAAGGAATCCCTGACTTACATTACCTAAGGTAAACAGAGCACAGTGACGGTGTTCCGTGAGTGGTGGCTTTAGCCTTGGAACAAAAGGGATGCATTACCGGGGTATTTCGCGGCTCTGCATCTCGTGTCCTACTTGGACATCTGGTCGTCGGTTCTATTTTTCGAGCCGACGGTCAGGGTCACGACCGGCCCACTCATCCCCAATGACGGGCAGGTCAAAAATTAAGGTGCCGCCAAAGCTGGCGGCACCTTTTCTTTTTCAATACCGAAGAAAAGCTTAGCCCTGAGCGGCCTTGGCAACCTCAGCAGCGAAGTCTTCCTCTTTCTTCTCGATCCCCTCGCCCACTTCAAGACGAATGTAACCGATAATCTCGGCGCCCGCTTCCTTGGCCGCGGCCTCGACCGTCAGGTCAGGGTTGATGACAAAGGATTGGCCCAGAAGCGTGACTTCCGACATGAACTTTTTCATGCGGCCAACGATCATCTTCTCGATCACGTTGTCGGGCTTGCCGGATTCCTTCGCGATGTCGATCTGAACCTGACGCTCTTTCTCGACCACGGCCGGATCAAGCGACGCTTCGTCCAACGCGGCGGGGTTGGTGGCCGCGATGTGCATGGCAACCTGTTTGCCAAACGCTTCGTCGCCGCCCTTCAGGGCCACCAGAACGCCGATCTTGCCCATGCCGTCGGCCATGGCGTTGTGGACGTAGCTGACAACGATGTCGCCGTCGATTTTCGCCATCCGGCGCACGGACATATTTTCGCCGATGGTAGCAATCTTGTCGGTGATGGTATCAGCCACGCTCTTGCCACCCAGATCGGCAGCGGTCAGGCCCTCCATGTCGTCAACGCCAAAAGCCGCGTTGGCGATGTCGCCAACCATGCCTTGGAATTCGGCGTTCTTGGCAACAAAGTCGGTTTCGGCGTTCACCTCGACGGCCACGCCTTTGCCACCGTCCACCTTGACGGCCACAAGGCCCTCGGCAGCGGTGCGGTCGGACTTCTTGGCGGCCTTGGCAAGGCCCTTGGTGCGAAGCCAATCGGTGGCGGCTTCCATGTCGCCATCGTTTTCGGACAGAGCTTTTTTCGCGTCCATCATGCCTGCGCCCGTCGCGTCGCGCAGTTCTTTCACCATTGCAGCTGTGATCGCCATATCGGCTCTCCTTGAAAGTCAGGGAATGCGGGGCGTGGTATGCCCACGCCCCATGTCAAATTCGTGAAAGCGGATCAGCTTTCCGCAGGCGCCTCAGTCGCGGCCTCTTCGGCGGCTTCTTCGGCAGGCGCTTGAGCCATCGCGCCGACGTCGACACCAGCAGCGCCAAGTTGCGCGGCGGTCCCGTCCAGCGCGGCACGGCTCACCAGATCGCAGTAAAGCGAGATGGCGCGCGCGGCGTCGTCGTTGCCGGGAATGATATAGTCGATGCCATCGGGCGAGCAGTTGGTGTCAACAACGGCGACAACCGGAATGCCCAGCTTGTTGGCTTCGGCCACGGCCAGAGCCTCTTTCTTGACGTCGATCACGAACAGCATGTCCGGCACGCCACCCATTTCGCGGATACCGCCAAGGCTGGCCTGAAGTTTCTCTTGGTCACGTTCGATGCCCAGACGCTCTTTCTTGGTCAGGCCCTCGCCACCGGCCGCCAGAATCTCGTCGATCTCGTTCAGACGCTTGATCGACTGCGAAACGGTTTTCCAGTTGGTCAGCGTCCCGCCCAGCCAACGGTGATTCATGTAATACTGTGCGCATTTCTCGGCGGCCTCGGCGACCGGGCCGCTGGCCTGACGCTTGGTGCCGACAAACAAAAGACGGCCACCCTTGGCAACGCTCTCGCGAATCGCGTTCAGCGCCGCGTCCATCATCGGGACGGTTTGCGTCAGATCGACAATGTGGATGCCATTGCGTGCGCCATAGATGAACTCGCCCATACGGGGGTTCCAGCGCTGCGTTTGGTGACCAAAGTGAACGCCAGCTTCCAAAAGCTGACGCATGGAGAATTCGGGAAGACCCATGTCGTTTTCCTTTTCCGGTTTTCGCCTCGGCACGGGGTGAGAAGCGGATGCTTCAACCGGTGGACCGCCGGGGATGTCTCCCCCGATCAGCCCGCCCATACCTGCGGATTGAATGACGCGCATATAGACCTATTGCCCAACCCGCGCAACCCCCCTGCCATGATCGCGGTACGGGTTCTGGTACCACCACCGCACGCTATGTTAACTCTTGATCTGAACACCCGTGAGACCGACGCGATACCGACGCTTTACCGACACGATGCAGCCTAAGGTTTTCCGCCATTAATCAAAGGTTTAAGCACGATTCGCCCGGATGGATTAAGGATACCACCGTGACCCCAGTCATCACCCCCAGCCCAGAGGTCCAGACGGCCCTTGATCACGCCCGCCCCGTGGTGGCACTCGAATCCACCATCATCACCCACGGAATGCCCTACCCCGACAACCTCCAAACCGCCCGACAGGTCGAAGATGATGTGCGCAAAGCCGGGGCGATACCGGCGACAATCGCCGTGATTGACGGTGATCTGCGCGTGGGGCTTGAGGCCCAAACCCTTGAAAAACTGGCCAAATCCAAAGGCGCGGCCAAGCTCTCCCGCGCGGATCTGGCGGTTTGCATGGCCCGTGGTGGCACCGGCTCCACCACCGTATCCGCCACCATGATTGCCGCGCATCTGGCCGGGATCGCGGTGTTTGCCACCGGCGGCATCGGCGGTGTCCACCAAGGCGCCGAGCAAACTTTCGACATCTCCGCCGACATGCAAGAATTGTCCCAAACCCCCGTCACCGTGGTCTGCGCCGGGGCCAAGGCCATTCTGGACCTGCCCAAGACATTGGAAACATTGGAAACTCTGGGCGTGCCTGTTATCGCCTATGGCCAAGACGCCCTGCCCGCCTTCTGGTCGCGCGACAGCGGCTTGCCTGCGCCCCTTCGCCTTGATGATCCGTCGCAGATCGCCGCCGCCCACAAGATTCGCGCGGCCCTTGGCCTTCCCGGCGGTCAGCTCATCGCAAACCCGATCCCGCCGCGCGATGAAATCCACTCAAACATTCTTAAACCGTTGATTGCACAGGCCCAATCCGAAGCCGCAGAGCAAGGTCTCAGCGGCAAGACTGTGACCCCTTTCCTTCTGCAACGGCTTTTCGAGCTTACCAATGGCCAATCCCTTACCGCCAATATCGCGCTTATCCGCAACAATGCCCGCCTCGCCGCCAAGATCGCCACCGAATTCAAGGCCCAAAGCCCGGCCTGACGCCTGCGGGTTGCATATTTTACAGGCAAAAGCCCCATTATTTCGCAGCCGGGGACCTCGGCCCATTGTGACCTTCCCCGTTTCTGCTTAGATACGCCTGAAATTCACAGGCCCGTATCGCCCCATGAACACCCCATTTGACGAAGAACCACAGCACACACGCAAACCCGGCATGTTGGCCGGCCTGCGCGCCAGCTTCCTGACAGGGATTGTCGTCATCGCCCCGGTGGCGCTGACCATATGGTTTGTCTGGGCGCTCATGGGGTGGGTCGACAGCGTGGTTTTGCCGCTCATTCCGTCCAGCGTCCGCCCGGAGCATTATATCGGCATTAACCTTCGCGGCGTAGGCGTGATTATCTTTTTGGTGTTCACGATCGTCGTGGGTTGGATCGCCAAGGGGTTGATCGGGAAATCTTTGATCCTTTTCGCGGAAACGCTTGTCAATCGCATGCCGGTCGTCCGCTCGATCTATTCCGGCGTCAAACAGATTGCCGAAACCGTCTTTGCACAAAGCGAACGCAGTTTCGAAAAGGCCTGTCTGATCCAGTATCCGCGTAAGGATATCTGGGCCATCGGGTTCATTTCCACCTCCGCGAGAGGCGAGGTGAACGCAAAGGCTGAATCCGGCTCGGATCTTCTGAGTGTTTTTGTTCCGACCACCCCCAACCCGACCAGCGGGTTCTTGTTGTTTTTCCCCAAGGAAGACGTGATCGAACTGGACATGAGTGTCGAAGACGCCGCCAAACTGGTGATCTCTGCCGGGCTGGTCTACCCGGGTCAGGTGGACCCAAACGACCCGCGTCTGACATCCAAGGATAAAGATTAGCAAAACCTTGACTTGAGATAGATCAATGCGGCTCACGCAGAATCACATTCCAATTTAAATATGTGATTCTAATTGCGACGCGGGGTGCGCCTATGATCAGAGCGATTGTTTTCATGGGGCTCGCGGCCCTCGCTTCCCCTGCGCTCGCCCAAGATACCGCCCCCGCAGTTCCCGGCTCGGGCAGCACCGCAGACCATTCCAAATTCGAAATCCTGCAAAAGGAATTCACCTCCGGTCCCGATGTGACCACGGCCTGCCTTTCATGCCACACCGAAGCCGATGATCAGGTCATGCATTCAATCCATTTCAAATGGGAATTCGAGCACCCCGAAACCGGTCAGAGCCTAGGAAAACGCAACGTCATCAATGCCTTCTGCGGCGCGGTCGCCGGGAACGAGCCGCGCTGCACCTCCTGTCATGCAGGCTACGGCTGGGAGGATATGAACCAATCCTCCGCACGCGCGCAGGCAACGCCCGATTGCCTTGTCTGCCACGATACATCGGGCCAATACACCAAAACCGCCACCGGCGCGGGGCATCCGCCGCTTGATCCCGTGCCGCCCAAATCGAAAACCATCACCGGGGCCAAATCATGGCCCGTAGACCTTGGCAAAGCCGCCCGCAGCGCCGGCATGCCGACCCGCGCCAATTGTGGCAACTGTCACTTCTACGGCGGCGGCGGTGACAACGTGAAACACGGTGATCTGTCGTCCGCACTTTATAACCCTAGCCGCGCGGTCGATATCCACATGTCCCCCGACGGCGAGGATTTCACCTGCTCCACCTGTCACGTCAGCGACAGCCACGATTGGGCAGGCTCGCGGTACCTGATGAAGGCCACTGATCCGCATGGGCAGGGCAAACCCGGCGAGGACCGGAACGCCGCCACCTGCGAAAGCTGCCACGGCAACGGCCCGCACGAGGCCAACCTCAAGGGCCTGAAACTCAACGATCACACCGATACATTGGCCTGCCAAACCTGCCATATTCCTGAATTCGCCCGCGGCGGCGTTGCCACCAAGACCGTCTGGGACTGGTCCACCGCCGGCAAATTGGATGAAGACGGCAACGCCATGGCCATTTCCGATTACCTCGAATCCGATGGCGACCACCGCCATACCTACATGTCCACCAAGGGCGATTTCGAATGGGGCGAGGACGTCCCGCCCGTCTATGCTTGGTTCAACGGCGTGGTCGAATACACCACCGGCGACCGCAAGATCGACCCCTCCCAAACGGTCGAGATCAACCCGATCCACGGCACCCCCGACGCCGCCGACAGCCGCATCTGGCCTTTCAAGCGGATGGAAGGCCGTCAGGCCTACGACAGCGTGATTAACGAGCTGGTCTACACCCATGTCTGGGGCCCCGACACCGATACCGCCCTTTGGACCAACTTCGATTGGGCCAAGGCCATCGACGCGGGCATGAAAGCCGCAGGCGAGGATTATTCCGGCGAATATGACTTCGTGGATACGCATATGTACTGGCCCATCACCCATATGGTGGCCCCTGCCAAAGACGCGCTGGATTGTGCCTCGTGCCACGCGAAAGAGGGCCGGATGAGCGGCATCACCGGCGTCAACATGCCGGGAACCACGCCCTTCAATGCGGCTGGTCTTCTTGGCCTTGCCATGGTCCTCGCCGCCCTCGCAGGCGTTCTGATCCATGCCCTGATCCGCATCACCCGCAAAGGAGGCTCCCATGGCTGAACGTTTTGTCAAGGTCTACCCCCGGTTCGAGCGCTTCTGGCACTGGTCCCAAATGGTGCTGATCATGGTGCTTTTGTTCACTGGACTGGCGCTCAACGGGTTGCACGACGTCATCCCCTTCGGCCCGGCCACCATGCTGCATATCATCGCCGCACTGACGCTGATCGTGCTGTGGGTTTTCGCCATCTTCTGGCACCTGACCACCGGCACGTGGAAGCATTATGTCCCCACCCGCGAGGGCCTCCTGCGCGTCGCCAAATTCTATGTGTGGGATATCTTCAAGGGTGATCCCCACCCCTACCGCAAGGCCTACTGGCGCAAACACAACCCACTACAGGCCGTGACCTACCTGGCCCTCAAGGTGCTGCTTTTCCCGGCGGTATGGATCTCTGGCCTCTTGGCCCTCGGCTGGAATTTCTGGGAGGACATGCCGAACGCCCCCATGCTGGGCGCTCTGGTCTCTAACATCCATCTGCTGGCCGCCTACGCCATCGCCGCCTTCGTCATCGCCCATGTCTACCTTCTGACCGTGGGCCACTCTTTCCGCGAGCATGTCAAACCGATGATCACCGGCTTCGACAAGATCGACCTGACCCCCGAGGAGGAAGCGTATCTTGAAGCCGATGAACCGGACCGTCTCAAGCCTTAACCATACATGGCGGCCATATCCACCGTGCTGCCCTGCCCAAGACTGTCCCGATGCACGTCCAGGAACTGCTCCGCCGCCGCATATCCTGCATCGTGCAACCGATGCAGCGTATGGGGTGAAGGCACAAGTTTCGTCGCCACCGACAACGCCCGCATCAAGGCGTCATCGGCGATCATGTGGACGTGTAACCGCTTCATCGTGCCCTCTCGTAACGCACCATCCGCCAGCAAACGCTGCACGAAGTGAATCGCCCGCAACTCCCGCAGTAGCGACGAGTTGAAACTGATCTCGTTGATCCGGTTCTGGATCTCCTGCGGGCTTTTCGGAACCTCGTGGCGTTCCAGCGGATTGATATGCACGATCAGGATATCGCTCGGCAAATCCCCCTCGAACAAAGGAAACAGCGCCGGATTGCCGGTGTATCCGCCATCCCAATAATACGCCCCGTCAATCTCGACCGCCTTGAACAGCGTCGGCAAACAGGCCGAGGCCAACAGCGCCTCGGTCGAGATCTCCGCCCCACGAAACACCTTGATCTTGCCGGTATGCACATTGGTGGCGCCCACGAAAAACGCAGGTCCGTCCTCGGCACAAACCGTGTCATAGTGGAATTGCTCAACGATGCGTTGCAAAGGGTTCGCGTAGAACGGCCCATACACATAGGGGCTCACCATCCGGCTCATGGCATCAGCCCAAAAAAACGGCGGCGATAGCTCCAATGCACCGCTGAATACTCCGGGTTGCGGCATGACCCCGGCCATCCAGGCCGGCATCCGCACATCCTGCACCGCACCCATCTGCTCCCACAGCCACTCCAGATTGGCCCGCGCCCCGTCGCGCCCACCTTCCAGCAGCCCGGATTTCACCGCCGCCCCGTTCAAGGCCCCGGCCGATGTCCCCGAGATGGCGGCAATCTCGATCTGCTCATCCTCCAAAAGACGATCCAAAACGCCCCAGGTAAAGGCGCCATGCGCCCCGCCCCCCTGAAGCGCCAGATTGATTCGCTTTAGCTTACTCACAACCGATCCGCCTTCATCTTTCTCCAAATACTCCGGGGAGCGCGAGGGGCAGCGCCCCTCGCCCCGGTCGGATCGTGTCAACGATCCGAGACAAACTCACATCGCGGTCCAGCCGCCATCGACACTGATGGTGGTTCCCGTCACCTGCTTGGCCGCATCCGAACACAAGTACAGCGCCGTACCGCCCAATTGCTCGACCGTGGCAAACTCCTTCGACGGTTGACGCTTGAGCATGACATCCTTGATCACGTCCTCGCGGCTCATGTCGTATTCCTTCATCGTATCAGGTATCTGCGCCTCCACCAGCGGAGTCAGGACATAGCCCGGGCAGATCGCATTGGCGGTGATCGGCTCTTGCGCGGTCTCCAAAGCGGTGACCTTGGTCAGCCCAACAACCCCGTGCTTGGCCGCCACATAGGCCGATTTGAAGGGGCTTGCGCGCAACCCGTGGGCACTGGCCACGTTGATCACCCGGCCCCAGCCCGATGCGCGCATCATCGGCAGCGCCGCGGCGGTCGTGTGAAAGGCCGAACTCATGTTGATGGCAATGATGGCATCCCATTTCTCAATCGGGAATTCCTCGATCCCGGTGACATGCTGAATGCCCGCATTGTTGACCAGAATATCGCAGACGCCCGCCTGCTCCACCAAGGCACGGCACTCATCGGGCTTGGACATGTCCGCCTTGATGTAACGCGCCTCGACGCCGTGATCCTTGCCGATCCGCTCGGCAAGGGCATGATCCTCTTCGCTATCGGTGAAGGAATTCAGAACCACCTTGGCCCCGGCCTTGGCCAGTTCCTCGGCGATGCCGAGCCCGATGCCCGAGTTCGATCCGGTGATAATCGCGGTCTTGCCTGTGACGCTCATGTCGTATCTCCCGTTGCTTTGCGATTGCAGCATAAATGCCGCGTCCGCGAATTGCACCGGGAAAGACAGGTTCGTGTTGCCCCCTGCCCTCGGGGCGCGCGATCAGAGTGCGCGACCAAAAAAAAACGCCGGCACGAAGCCGGCGTTAAGTTATTGAGGCAGGTTTCATACAGGCAAGAAACCTATCGAGCAGTGCCACCTTTATAAGCAATCTGACGCCATGATCCAAGCTAAAAGTTTGAAAAGGCGAGAATCCCTGTCTACGGTCCAGCCTCAAGCATATAAGGGCCCCCGGGGATTGTTGCCAAAATGAGACCAGATTTTTTCCGCCGTAAAGGCCTCGCAGCCACGCTATTTTTACTGTTTATCGGCACGCTGCCCGGCCACGCAGAGAAGGCGCATGGCATAGCTATGTATGGCCAACCCGCCCTACCACCTGATTTTGTGTCATTGCCATACGTCAATCCAGATGCGCCCAAGGGCGGGCGGGTCGTAACAGGCAACGTCGGCAGCTTCGATTCGCTCAATCCATTCATCCTCAAAGGCAGCGCCCCGTGGCAGCTTCGTCATCTCACGCATGAGTCCCTGATGGGCCGATCCTGGGATGAACCCTTCACGCTTTACGGCCTTTTGGCCGAATCGATCGAGACAGGCCCGAATCGCGAATGGGTGGAATTTACCCTCCGCGAAGAGGCCCGATTCTCCGACGGCTCCCCCATCACCGTCGAGGATGTGCTCTGGTCCTACGAGACTTTGGGAACCCAAGGCCACCCCCGCTACCGCGGATTCTGGGAGAAGGTCGCGAAAATCGAACA
>Ga0102940_1002589_pt1 | contig 10775 bp, 2 predicted proteins | sample SalPonR2_C_D1_MG_FD_78215 | JGI IMG/M metagenome (GOLD analysis project Ga0102940, IMG submission 78215) | Salt pond soil microbial communities from South San Francisco under conditions of wetland restoration - Salt Pond MetaG R2_C_D1_MG | ecosystem: Environmental > Aquatic > Marine > Intertidal...
CCTGGCGGGTACAACTATGAATGAAACCTGTTAGCTGTTAGCTGTTAGCCGTTAGCCGTTAGCTGTTAGCTGATGGCTGGGTACTGACGGCTTTCATATAAACCTTTTTACACGGGAAAATACCGCCCATGAACACTCTTGAAGCCGCCAGATCCGCCCTTTTTCAGATAACAAAAGCCGTGTTTGTCACCACAGAAGCCGGCAGCCATCTGTCTTTTGCGCATCACCACCCTGGCGAACCCCAAAAAACAGCCAAAGATATCCCATTTGCCGCATATGCACCGGCAGTCCCCCTGCACGCCCTGGGAGACAAGGCTTTTATGCAACGACACGGGCTTGCCTATCCGTATGTGGCAGGGGCCATGGCCAACGGCATCTCCTCGGTTCAGATGGTTGAAACCATGGCAGAAAACGGCATGGTGGGATTCTTCGGGGCCGGCGGGCTGCCGCTGGAAAAAATCCGGGAAGCAGTGCTGCATCTGACATCTTCGCTCACAGACAAGCCCTTCGGGTGCAACCTGATTCATTCTCTGGCCGATCCGGACCATGAAATGGCGACCGTGCAACTGTATCTGGACCATGGGGTCCGCCTGATCAGTGCGGCTGCATTCATGCGCATGACCCCTGCCCTGGTCTATTACCGGATCAAAGGGATCCACCAGGCCCCGGACGGTGAAATCTGTGTCCCCAACCAGGTCATTGCCAAGGTGTCCAGGATCGAGGTCGCCCGGCAGTTTTTTGCGCCGCCCCCCCCAAAAATTGTGACCCAGCTATTGGAAAAAAACCTGATCACCCGAAAGGAAGCTGAGCTCTCCCAATATATCCCCATGGCCCAGGACCTGACAGCAGAAGCCGATTCCGGCGGACATACGGACAACCGGCCGGCCCTGGCGCTTTTGCCCACCATGCTTGCCCTGAAAGACCAGTTCATGGCGCAGTTTGCCTATCCTTTGCCTTTGTGCGTGGGACTGGCCGGCGGCATTGCCACGCCAGCGTCGGCAGCAGCTGCATTCAGTATGGGCGCAGCCTATATTCTGACAGGCTCCATCAACCAGTCCTGTGTGGAAGCAGGTATCAGCAGCCAGGTGAAAGAGATGCTGTGCCAGGCGCAACAGGCGGATGTGACCATGGCCCCTGCAGCAGACATGTTTGAAATAGGGGCCCGGGTTCAGGTGTTGAAACGGGGCACCCTGTTTCCTTTGCGGGCGGAAAAACTGTATCAGCTGTACCGGACATATGACAGTTTTACACAGATCCCGGAACCAGCCAGACAGGAGGTTGAAACCAAATTTCTGCAGACAGATTTTGAATCCGCCTGGAAGGCCACCAGGGATTTTTTTGCCGCCAGGAACATGCACGCCCAGATCGACAAAGCCCGATCCGATGCCAAACACAAAATGGCCCTGGTGTTCCGGTCCTATCTGGGCCAAAGCGCCCGGTGGGCCATACAGGGAACCCCTGAACGCAAAATGGATTACCAGATCTGGTGCGGCCCGGCCATGGGGGCCTTCAACCAGTGGGCGCAAAACGCTTTCCTTGCCGGCCCTGAAAACCGCAGGACTGCCGAGCTGGCCTTCAACCTTTTGTTCGGGGCCTGTGTCATCACCCGGGCCATGTTTTTAAAAACCCAGGGCATTGTACTGCCCATGGGGGCGGCATCAATGATGCCCATGAAAAAAAAAGAGATACTGGCCCTGGCCGGCCCCGGTTTTCCGCCAGAATCTTCGGGTCCGGGTATGTAAAAGTTTTGTCAAAAACCCTTGTCAGCTGTGATTTTCAAGATCCAGACCTGTATATTCAGTGGCAACCTTTTTATTATATAATACCCATGCCCTGCCGGGCACAACAAAGAACAAAAGCTTTCAACCATAAGGTATTAGCTTAACACTATAAAACTTAACACTTTCAAAAGATTGCTTCATGAGACAGGACACCCCCCAGACCACCGACATCGCCATCATCGGCATGGGATGCATTTTTCCCGGATCCTTTCATCTCAAAGATTTCTGGCACCTGCTGTTCAACGGCACAGACGCCATTACAGATATCCCCGAGGATACCCACTGGCAGATCACCGATTATTTTGATCCAGATCCCTTGCGGCCGGACCACACCTATTGCCGCCGGGGCGGATTTATCCCGAAAATCAGTTTTGACCCGGCTGCCTTTGGCATCCCCCCCAATAACATCACCGCCACTGACACGGCCCAGCTCCTGGGCCTGGAAGTGGCAAAAATGGCCCTGGAAGATGCCGGGTACACAAAGGCACACCCCTTTCTCTCCCAGGCAAGGGTCAACGTTATTTTAGGGGTGACCGGCACCCAGGAACTGGTGATTCCCCTGGGGGCACGGCTTGGGCACCCCATCTGGAAAAACGCTTTGGATGCGGCCGGCATTGGTCCCGACCAAAAAAAACAGGTCCTGGACTTCATCGGGTCATCCTATGCCCAGTGGCAGGAAAACTCTTTTCCCGGCCTGCTGGGAAATGTGGTTGCCGGCAGAATCGCCAACCGGTTCAATCTGTCCGGCACCAACAGTGTCAGTGATGCTGCCTGCGCCAGCTCACTTTCCGCCCTGCACACAGCGGTGATGGAACTGACCGCACACAAATGCGACATGTCCGTCACAGGCGGGGTGGACTGCCTGAACGATATTTTCATGCACATGTGCTTTGCCAGAACCGGTGTGCTCTCCCATTCCAGCGATGCCCGCCCGTTTTCCAAAGATGCGGACGGCACTGTACTGGGTGAGGGCATCGGCATGCTGGTGCTCAAGCGCCTTTCAGATGCACAAACAGACAAAGACCGAATTTATGCTGTGATCAAAGGGATGGGCACATCCAGTGACGGAAAGACCTCTGCCATTTATGCCCCGGATGCAAAAGGCCAGCAAAAGGCATTACAGGATGCCTATGGCCAGACCGGTATAGACCCTGCCAGTGTGGCCATGATCGAAGCCCACGGCACCGGCACCCGGGTGGGGGACAAGGTGGAATTTGATGCGTTGACATCCTGTTTTGGTGCACAAAAAGCCAAAAACAAGATTGCCATCGGGTCGGTAAAATCCATGATCGGCCACACCAAGGCGGCTGCCGGCGCCGCCGGCATCATCAAAGCAGCCCTGGCCCTGCACCACAAGGTGATCCTGCCCACCCTGAAGGCAGAAAAACCCGACCCTGCGCTGGATATCAACAACTCCGCATTTTACCTGAACAACCGGTCCAAACCCTGGATGCCGGGGTCCAAAGACACCAGCCCCCGGCGGGCGGGCATCTCCGCATTCGGCTTTGGGGGCAGCAATTTCCATGCAGTCCTGGAGGAACATGCTGCAAAAAAATCCCATGTCTCCTGGGATGGTTCCGTGCAGATTGCCGCATTCTCTGCCCCTGATACGTCCGGTCTTCTGGAAAAAATAAAGGCTTTTGAAACCAATATCACCCCGGATGCGAACATGGATGAAGGGGAGAAATCCCGGCTTATCGCCTGGCAGGCTGGCGCATCCAGAAAATCCTTTACCCCTGACCACAAGGTGCGCCTGCTCATGGTGCTGCACAAAGATACAGATCCTGCAGCCCTGCTGGAAAAAGCCAGAACCGTGGCAAAAAAAAAGGGCACCGCCCGGAGTCCCATCTATTATGGTGATGGCCCTGCCTCAGGAAAACTGGGGTTTTTGTTTCCCGGCCAGGGCAGCCAGTATCCTGATATGGGAAAAGACCTTTTTGCCGTATTTCCGGAAGCCATGGAGGCACTGGCGCTGGCCCAGACAATATTCAAAGCCCACACCTGTGACACCCTGGATCCTGAACACGCCTGCCGGGAATTGACCGATTTCATGTTTGCCTTGCCCGGTCATGTCCAGGACAGATCTGTATCAGAATCACACCTGCGGCACACCCAGGTGGCCCAGGTGGCCATTGGTGCGGTCTCCCTTGCCATGACCCTTGTGCTGCGCAGGTTCGGCATCCTGCCCCACATGGCCTGCGGCCACAGTTTCGGGGAGCTGTGTGCCCTGCATGCAGCCGGATGGCTGGACAGCAGCACCCTGCTGACCTTGGCTGCTGTCCGGGGAAAACATATGGCAGCGGCCGGCCGGACCGGGTCTGACAGTGGCAGCATGCTGGCTGTCCAGGCCGAGATACCAGCCATCGAGGCCCTGCTTTCCAATCTGAACCTGGACCTGGTACTGGCCAACCGCAACAGCCCGAACCAGGGGGTTGTTTCCGGGCCCACCCCGGACATTGAAAAAGCGGCCAAAGCATGCAGAAAGCAAAAAATCCGGGCCGTGAAACTGCCGGTGGCAGCCGCCTTTCACAGCCATCTGGTGGCAGAGGCCGCCAAACCCTTTAACGCGTTTGCAGCAGACCAGGCCATTGCGCCCACCGAGATCCAGGTGCTGTCCAACACCACGGGCAAACCCTATGAAACCGATTCGGAAAAAATCCGGTCTGTTCTGGGCCACCAGCTCATGCATCCGGTGCGGTTCATGGAAAACATTGAAACCATGCACAAAAACGGGGTGTCCCTGTTTGTGGAAGCCGGCCCCAAAACCGTATTGACCGGGCTGGTGAACCGGATTCTGGATGCAGATACCGTCACTGCAAAGGGCATGGATGCTTCCTGCGGCAAAAAATCCGGGCTGGCTGACCTGGCCTGTGTGTTGTGCACCATTGCTGCCAAAGGATTTTATGTGGACCTCACCCAGTGGGAAGATCCGGTAAAGCAGCCGGAACCCAAACGCATGCGAATGCTGCTGTCCGGGGCAAATCCCAGACCTGTCCCCATAAAAAATGCCGCACCTGTAAACACGACAGCATCTCCCAAAAAGTCTGCACACACAACAAAAACACTGCCTGCATCCGAAAATACACCCGAAGCCCCAAAATCGCCAGAAACCGCTAATCCAGTGGCAAGTGCAAAACCACCTGAAACCGGAAAACCATTGGCAGGTACAAAAACACCTGCGCCCGGAAAAATGCCGGAACCGGAACTAAAACAGAATGCCATAAAAAAAAACCATGAAAATCCTGCCCCGCCATCCCGGCAATTTCGTCCGGATACACCAGGGGCAGCGCAACAAGGATATAGTATGCACACCCCTTCTGATATGCACCCTTCTGCTCCCCAAAATGCCATGCACCTGGTGCAAAAGGGGCTGGAAGCCATGCAGGCACTGCAGGCCCAGACAGCCCGAACCCATGAAAAATTTCTTGAGACCCAGGCCCAGGCCAGCGACAACCTGGCCGCCATCATGGAGCAGACACGCCAGTTTATGGCCGCACCGGGCACACCTTCTACAGGCCCGGCCCCTGGTGCATTGCCCAATAACCCATCTCCATCATCGGCCCCGCAGCAGACATCTTCCCAGTATACCCCACCGGGCAGGGTCAATGGAGAAACCCCACAGCAGATGCCCCAGACACCTGTTGTGCATACAAGTGCTGCTGACCCTCATGCGCCAGCAGCTTCCCAGGCAGATGCAGATCTGCATGATGATGCAGATTCGCGTAATAGAGCATTTCTTCTTGATCAAAGCGGTTTTAGAAATGAAACAGATACCCATGATCCAGACGCAAGAGATGCCGGTTTCCGTACTGCAGACCCCGGTGCTTCAAGGATTTGTGCTGAACAAACCGCATCCAGACCTCAGCAGACACCGAATGGGGTAACGGCAGCACATGCTGAACCACATGATGTTGTAACACCCGAGGCGGCAAGCCCTGCCCATGCAGCAGCATCAAAATCCAGTATGCCGGACATCCAGGCGGTTCTATTTGATACCGTGAGCCGGCTCACCGGATTTCCTGAAGAGATGCTGGAACCGTCCATGGATATTGAATCCGACCTGGGTATTGACTCCATCAAAAAAGTGGAAATCATTTCAGAGCTGGAAAAGCATTTGCCTGACACCAGCGGGCTTACCACGGAAAGCATCGGATCTGTCCGGACCCTCACCGACATCTGCCAGGCCATTTCATCCCGGGAAGGGGTACCGAAAGTCGGCATGGAAAGAGGCTCCGGCACTGAAAAACCGTCTACTGAAAAGACCTCTGAAGTTCAAACCGACTGCACCAGGCTCTCCCAAGCACAGCAATCTGCTGACTGCAGCACACAAGCACTCTCCAGTGCACAACCTTCTGCTGACACAAAACCACAGGTTGAAGCTGCCCCGGAAAGTGATCCCCTGTCTGTTTCAAAAGCGTCAGCAGATAATGGTCTTGATGCGGCCCCGGTGGCAGATGCGCCCCAGCCCCCGGAAATCACAAAGATCCTGGTGGCTGCCATCAGTGAACTTACCGGATTCCCCGAAGAGATGCTGGAGCCCGGCATGGACCTTGAATCCGACCTGGGCATTGATTCCATCAAACGGGTGGAAATTTTGTCCAGACTGGAGCAGTCCCTTGGGGACGGGGCCGGGGGCCTTTCCGGAGAGGCCATGGCAAAACTGAAAACCATAGCGGATATTGTCCATTTTCTGGAACAAACCGCACCTGAAACACAGGGTCCGGTAAAAAAAAACCCTTTTTCACCAGAGAAACAGCCAGAACTGTCAAAAGAGCCACCTGATCTGATCCGCCGAAAAATTGTCCTGACCCCATATCCCATCCAGCAGATCCGATTTTTTAACGGGTCCCGGATACAGGTGCCGGAAAACAAAAAAATATATATTACCCGGGATCAGGTCGGTGTAGCAAAGCTTCTTGAAAAAGAGTTTGCACACCAGGGCCTTGCTGCACACATCATTGATATGGGTTCTGAGAGTATCCCGGAACTGCCCGATGCTGCCGGCATCGTTATTGTCCAGGACAAATGGAACCCGGTTCACAAAGAATGGAACAGCACAGATGCCCGGGCTGCCATAGGTTTTGTAAAATCCGCATTTGCACTGGTCAACAAAAATGCAGCCCACCTCATGGCATCTGCCCGGCAGAAAGGGGCATTTTTAACAACTGTTTCCTTTTCAGGGGGCAGTTTTGGGTTTGGTGACAAAGCATATGCGGCCCACCCGGCTTACGGGGGACTGGCAGGGCTTGCTAAAACCGCCCGCCTGGAATGGCAGGATGTTCTGTGCCATGCACTGGACATGCCCTGTGACCTGAACGCCTGCAAAACCCTTGCAGAACCTGCGGCTGCTGTGATGATGACCAACGGTGCCGTGGAAATGGGACTTTCCGGGGACAGCTGCATGATCCCGGCCCTGAAGGTATCCCCTGTCAAAAAGGGAAAACCCGGCCTGACTGCCAAAGATGTGGTGGTGATTTCCGGCGGTGCCAAAGGGGTGACAGCTGCTTGTGCCGCTGCTTTGGCAAAAGCCTGTGCCCCTGCCATTGCCCTTGTCGGACGTTCAAAAGCCCCTGTTGAAGAACCACAATGGGCAAAGGATATCACGGATCCTGGCCGGTTGAAAAAGGCGATTCTCACCCATGCATTTGCCGGACAAAAACCCAAGCCTGCAGATGTTGAAAAACGATACCAGGCCATCTGCGCCGGCCGGCAGATCCGCCGCACATTGGACCTGATCCGCTCCCATGGGGCACAGGCTGCATACTGGTCCACAGATATCCGGGACACCAGTACCCTGCACCAAACCATGGAAGATATCAGGCAGCGGTTCGGGCCGGTGACAGCCGTCATTCACGGGGCGGGGGTGCTGGAGGACAAGCTGATCGCTGAAAAAAAAGTCGAACAGTTCAACCGGGTATTTGACACAAAAGTGGCAGGACTGCATGCCCTTGTTGATGCCACGGCAGCAGATCCCCTCAAATATATGATCCTGTTTTCCTCCATTGCCGCCAGGACCGGAAATACGGGCCAGTGCGATTATGCCATGGCCAATGAGGTGCTCAACAAAACCGCAGGCTGCCTTGCCCAAAAAAATCCCGGCTGCCGGTACTTGGCCATCAACTGGGGACCCTGGGACGGGGGCATGGTGGATGATGGTCTGAAACGCGCGTTTGCAAAAAAAGGGGTGGGCCTGATTCCGCTGGAGGCCGGGTGCCGACAGCTGCTTCTGGAAATGGAAAACCCGGATCCGTATCCTGTGGAAGTCGTGATCACGGCCCCGGACCGAAACCAGGAGACAAAAAAAGCACCCATGCTGTCACAGGTAACGGAACTGGCCGTCAGCAGGGACAATCTACCTGTTCTTGACAGCCACAGGATCAACCATGAACCAGTGGTCCCCTTTGCCCTGCTGGCTGAGGTGATGGCCCAGGCAGCGGAAAAAAACAATCCCGGCCTTTTATTTGCCGGCATCGATGACATGCGGCTGCTCAAAGGGATCAGGCCCAAAGACACCTGTATTGATGTGGCCGTAAATCTGGGGAAATGCACCCCTGCTGATGCCGGGTTCACAGCCCTGGCCAGCCTGACATCAGCCGGTGAAGACAGACAGGAACACACCCATACAACAGCCACTGTGATATTGCAAAACACCCTGCCGGTACCACCGGTGTTATCCGCATGGGGCCGGATGAAACTGGCACCTCCGAAAATATCTGCCCAAAAAGCCTATGAAACCATATTATTCCACGGGAAAGCCCTCCAGGCCATCGCTGCTGTCACCGGGATATCCAATAAAGGCATTGCTGTAACCGCCTCTTTCGGCCCTTCACCGGACCAGTGGTTTACGACCCCTTTACAGAAACACTGGGTCACAGACCCCCTGCTGCTGGATGCCGCCTTCCAGGCCGCCATTATCTGGACCTGGGAAACCCGGGGACAGGTCTGCCTGCCGGCCTTTTTTGCCAATCTGCGCATATATGCATCCTTTCCCCGCCCCCAGGACAGTGACAGTGGAAACATAAATAGCCACCGCAGCAGCAGCAGCAGCAGCAACCAGGACAATTCCACCGATGATAAGCACATCCAAATCCTGTTCACGGTCAACGAAAACACCGAACATGGCATCAAAGGATATTTCACCTTTCTGGATGCAGACAACACGGTTGTGGCCAGCATAACCGGATTTGATGCGGTTGTTGACAGCACGCTGCACGAAAAATTCAAACCCAAACCCCTGTTTGACAGGCCGGCCATTCTGGCATTTGCCCAGGGCAGCCCCTCTGCTGCATTTGGTGAAAAATACAAGGTGTTTGACAAAGAAAGGCAGATTGCAAGACTGCCCCGGCCCCCCTATTTTTTCATGGACCGGGTCCTGACAGCCGACCATGATCAATGGGTTATGCAGCCCGGCGGATGGATCGAAACCCAGTATGATATACCTGAAGATGCCTGGTATTTTGCAGCCAACCGCACCGACACCCTGCCTTTTTGCATCCTGCTTGAAATCGCGCTCCAGCCCTGCGGGTGGCTGGCAGCCTATGCAGGATCTGCCCTGCACAGTGATGTGCGCCTGCATTTCCGCAACCTGGGAGGAAAGGCTGTGCTGCATTCCAACCTTAAAAAAGACGCCGGCACACTGACCATCCGCGCCCGGATGACAGATGTCTCCACAGCCGGGGGCATGATCATTCAGAATTTTTCCTTTCAGGTTACCAACAAAGGACAGATAATTTACCAGGGTACCACCAGTTTCGGATTTTTTTCCGCCCAGGCCCTGGCAGAACAGAAAGGCATCCGCGACAGCCAGCTGGTCCCACAAGACATCTTCTCTCTGCCGGACAAATCAGATTCCATACAAAGCAACACATCACAAAGCGACACGTCTTCCAGGCAGGTAAAAGATACTTTTGAAAAACACCACCCCAATACTGTCAACGTTTCGAACCTGGAAATAGCAGCACACATGTGCCCGTCCCGGAAACTGACGGCCTCCTGCCCGGATATGAAAACCGCCAAAATTCCATGCCCTGAAAAACCGGTCATGGTGTTTGCAGACGATGCTCCCCTGACACCGGATGATCCTGATACCAGCCCTGATTCCGGTATGCCGGCCAAAGCCCTGCGCATGATCGATACCATTGCGGTCATGGACATAGACGGGGGCAGATTCGGCAAAGGATATATTTGTGCAGCCAGAAAAAACAATCGTGAAGAGTGGTTTTACGATGCCCATTTTTACCAGGATCCGGTATGCCCGGGGTCTTTAGGGATTGAATCCTTTGTGCAGACCATGCGCTTTTTTCTGCTAAAAAAATACAAAATCGATCTCCGGGCATTCACCCCGCAACTGATGTCAGGACAGAACCATGAATGGATCTACCGGGGCCAAATCATTCCCGGCAGCCAGGAGATCCAGGTGCATACCCATATCCGGGCAACTGATGCTGTCGGGGAAACTGATGTTGTCCGGAAGGCTGATACTGTGACTGACAGGTATGAAATTATAGCAGACGGGGCCCTCACCGTGGATGGCATCTGCATTTATGAAATGAAACACTTTGGTGTGGCGTTTGTTAAAAGCTAAAGACCAGAGGTGCCCCGGAACAGTTTCGATTCAGATTTCAATTATTTGCAGTTCAATCCATAACAACGCCATAAAAACAAAAAGCCCTGTCCGTTGAAAATTCAACGGACAGGGCTTTTGATAAATAATCTGGCGGTGTCCTACTCTCCCACACAGTCTCCCGTGCAGTACCATCGGCGCTAAAGAGCTTAACTTCCGTGTTCGAGATGGGTACGGGTGTGACCTCTATGCCATTACCACCAGATTAAGAAGGCTTGGACCCGGGACGGCTGACTGGTCAATGCATCTAAAAATGCTGCATGTCCCTTATGGTCCAAAATCTGCTGCAGTTAATATCTGTCATATGTTCACATGAAAGCGTGTAAACCTGTAAGTGAAAAAAAGTGGCTAAGCCTCACGACCTATTAGTA
>Ga0102940_1002593_pt1 | contig 10757 bp, 12 predicted proteins | sample SalPonR2_C_D1_MG_FD_78215 | JGI IMG/M metagenome (GOLD analysis project Ga0102940, IMG submission 78215) | Salt pond soil microbial communities from South San Francisco under conditions of wetland restoration - Salt Pond MetaG R2_C_D1_MG | ecosystem: Environmental > Aquatic > Marine > Intertidal...
CGTGTCTTGACAGCCCCTGCCTGCGGATATTTTACCATAACAACAATGGCGGTGCGGTCATGCATGTAACTTCCATCAAAAAAGGGTTTTTTAGCTGCCCAAAAGCCCTCCAAAGGTAACACACACCATGATTTTTGAACAGAAGATAAATCAGCACTGGATATTTGCTATGGTGTGCGCTTCTATGGGGAGCCCCTGGTGGTGTCCTGTGAACGGCCCGTCAGAGCTGAAGGGGCCGGCAGACATGCAATTAAAAAAACCGATACAAATTCAAACCTCTATCAAAATTTCACATTGGACAGCCCACAGCTTTCTGATATAGTTTTTCCCGTTTGCTACATAATTTTACTTCCGCTACAACAGGAGAAAACCATGATTTGTATCGATATACCAGGTGTGGGAAAAAAAGAGATCCATCACATTGTTTTTGATTATAACGGCACCATTGCCATAGACGGGGTTCTGATCCCGGGGGTGAGAGAAGCGATCCGGTCATTTGCAGGGCAGGCCGCATTTCATGTCATCACAGCCGACACATTCGGGTTTGTCACAGACCAGGTGTCGGACATTGACTGCAAGGTCGTGATCATCCCCCCAAAAGACCAGGCACAAAGCAAACAGGATTTCATTGCAGGACTCGGGGTGCAGAATGCCCTGTGCGTGGGTAACGGTGCCAACGATGAACTGATGCTCAAAGATGCTGCTGTGGGAATTGCGGTGTTGCAGGAAGAAGGCCTGGCCGCTGCCGCCCTTTTTGCCGCCGACCTTGTGGTCAAAGATGTCCTGGACGTGTTTGCCCTGCTGAAAACACCGGAACGGATCATGGCCACATTACGAAAATAATGCATCCCGGCACGGCAGTGATTTTCCACTCTGCATCACATCCGGGTCTTATAGCTCACTTCTAAATAAAAACACATGAAAGCTTTTAGCTGTTAGCGTTTAGCTGTTAGCTGAGTACTGATGGCTGATGGCTTTCATATAAACTCCCATGCCCTATCGGGCACAACAAAACATGAAAGCGTTAGCCGGTGATAACAGCAGGGAAAATTTTGTTTACTGGAAGCGAATAATTGCCTACTAATAGCTAACGGCTAAAAGCTAAAGGCTAACAGCTTTCATATAAAACTCCCCAGAGTTACTGTCAGGTTTGGTGCCGGGCATGGACCCGGCGGGTGCGCTATTGATATTTTCTATATTTTTATGGAAAATATATACATATTAACAATTTGACTCTTTGTAATGCCATCAGGTATTTTCACCCAGTTTTCACATATTGTAACGGTTCCATCACGCCGGATATCGGGTGTATCGGATCGATGGACCGGGTGCTGCGGCATGTAACCTGAATGTTATAAGGAGTCACATCCATGACAAAAAATGTGTTGGCTACCCGCACGGGTATCATTGTGGTGGGGGCGGTAATCGGAATTTTGGCCCCGCTGCTTCAAAAACTGGGAAACCCCGGCAATATGGGCATCTGCGTAGCCTGTTTTGAAAGGGATATCTCCGGTGCTTTGGGATTTCACCGGGCCGCAGTGGTGCAGTATCTGCGGCCCGAAATCATTGGCTTTGTGTTAGGCTCACTGGCAGCAGCCCTTGCGTTCAAGGATTTCCGTCCCAGAACCGGGTCTGCCCCGTTTGTAAGATTTGTGCTGGGGGTGTTTGCCATGATCGGGGCCCTGGTGTTTCTGGGGTGTCCCTGGCGGGCACTGCTCCGGCTGGCCGGCGGGGATCTGAATGCAATCCTCGGACTGGCCGGTCTGGTTTTCGGCATCTGGCTGGGTACCCTGTTTTTAAAAAACGGGTACAACCTGGGCCGGACCCAGAAAACCCATGCCGCAGCAGGACTGCTCATGCCTGTGGTGATGGCGGGTTTTCTGGTGTTGATGCTGATATTTCCGCAAATAGAGGGAGAGCCCAAAAACGATATTCTGTTTTACAGTATCAAGGGACCGGGGGCCATGAGCGCGCCGCTGCTCATTGCCATTTGTGCCGGCCTGGTGATCGGGTTTCTGGCCCAGCGCAGCCGATTCTGCACCATGGGGGCATTCCGGGATTTTATCCTGTTCCGCCAGATGCACCTGCTCACCGGTGTCATCACCCTGCTGGTGGTGGCAGGCATCACCAACCTCGTGTTTGGTCAATTTCATATGGGATTTGAAAAACAACCGGTGGCCCATACCCTGCATCTGTGGAACTTTGCCGGCATGGCCCTGGCCGGTCTGGCGTTTGCCCTGGCAGGGGGATGCCCCGGCCGTCAGCTTTTCATGGCAGGTGAAGGAGACGGAGATGCTGCCATATTTGTGTTCGGCATGATTGTCGGGGCGGGCTTTGCCCATAATTTCGGCCTGGCCAGCTCGCCTGCCGGGGTGGGACCCCATGGAATCGCTGCGGTAATTATCGGATTTGCCGTCTGTCTGGCCATTGGCTTTACCATGCGCAAAAAATAACCAAGGAGATATGATCATGACAAAAACCATAGATGCCAGAGGCCTGTCCTGCCCCCAGCCCGTGCTCATGTTCCTGGAGGCTGTCAAATCACCGGAAGATACACAGTTTGCAGTGCTGGTGGACACAGAGGCTTCCAGAGAAAATGTATCCCGGGCCGCTGAAAGCCAAAACTGCCGGGTGACGGACATCCAGGAAACAGGGGATGAATATCATCTGACCATCCTCAGAAACCCGTAACATATCCAGGATGTGCCGGTTTGTTCAATTTTTTTAAAAAAACGGATGCCGGGAAAGTTTCCGGGGGAAACAAGAACAGGTTACAGTCGGATCACGGTATCCTGGTGTTTGAACATACCAGTGAGGTGATCCAGGCGGAAAAAATGCTCAAAACCAGCGGCTGGGATGTCCGGGTCATGGGCCCGCCTCCGGAGATCCAGACCGGATGCGACCTGGTGATCCTGTTTCCTTTGATCGAACAGCTGGAAATTGTCCGGCTGCTCACCTCCCGGTCCAATGCCCCGCTCCAGGTGGTGCCGGTGACCGATCCGCTGCTGGAACCGGTGAGTCTGTTCCAGGAAAAGGATTTTGGTGATTATCTCATGGTCCGGGCCGCAAACATGAAAATCACCGTTGACAAACAAACCCGGATCATCGTCAATGTATCCGGCGGCGGATGTCCGGATGTGCCCTGGCTGGCGGGTGAAATGGTGGGAAAATCACTGGCGGATGCCCCTGATCCTTTGGAAATCGGGCATACCCTTTGCGGGTATGCCCTGGGTCTGGCGTTCAAGGAGATGAAAACCCAATGCTTGCCATAGCGGGAACCGTGCCGGACAATGATTTCGGTCTGGCTGAGGGACGGGTATCTATAGAAACAGACCATCTTTATATGGATGGCAGTATCATCCCGGTGAACCGGGGCACTCCCGCCCTTTTAGGCGCGGCGATCCAGACCCTGACGGTGTTCGGTCAGGACCCTGTCTTCGGATTTCTTGCCGGGGATACCGGCCCCGGGCACGGCAGCAGGCAATTGTATGAATACCTGGTCAACACCTCTTCCTTTTCGGACATTCACACCCTGGTGTTCCATTATCTGCAGCCGGACACCGACTGGCACAACCGGGTGATGTTCACGCTTCAGGATATGGAAAAAAAACCAATTTTGATTGCAGATGCCGGGTTCATGTATGCCGCCAAAATGAGCGGAGCAGCCCCGTTGTATGACCTGTTCACGCCGGATGCCGGCGAGCTGGCGTTTCTGGCGGATGAAAATGCACCCCACCCGTTTTATACCAGGGGCTTTATCCTGCACACGGACAATCCGGTGAAGGACCTGGTGGCCCGTGCCTATGCCCATGAAAACGCGGCCCGGTATCTTCTGGTAAAAGGTGCGAAGGATTATGTCATGAACAGGGAGGGGGAGCTGTCTTGTGTGGACGGCCCGTCCCATGAGGCCATGGAAGCCATCGGCGGCACCGGCGATACCCTGACCGGCATTGTTTGCGCTTTGATCAGCACCGGCATGGATATCCCGGACGCCGCATTTGCCGCAGCCAGAGCAAACCGGGTGGCGGGACAGCTGGCCTCCCCGACCCCGGCTACAGGCATTGATGAAATTATCCGCCACATTCCCCGGGCCGTGGAAACCGTCCTGCATCAAATCAACCAGTAACCGCCTTTCGCAGCCCCTGCTCAGCTGCCGGTTTTCTCCTGTTCAGCCGACAGCAGGGCTGCCCCAAAGGCGCCGGCCAGCTGGGGATCGGACGGAATCATGATATCCCGGTCCAGTTTCCGGTACAGCAGCTCCTTCATGCAGGGGTTTTTGGCCACCCCGCCGGTGAACACAATGGGGCCGTTGGACGACACCCGGTTGATCATACCGGCGGCCCGGCGGATCACACTGGTGTGCAGCCCCCGGGCAATCTCTTTTCGGTCTTCGCCCTTAGCGATCAGGGAGGTGACCTCGGATTCGGCAAACACCGTGCACATGCTGGAGATCAGCAGGTCTTTTTCAGCCGCCAGGGCCTGGGCACCGAAATCCGCCAATTCAAATCCCAGGGTGGCGGCCATGATTTCCAGGAACTTGCCGGTGCCGGCGGCACACCGGTCGTTCATTTCAAACTTTTTCACTTTGCCGGTGTCAAACAGGGCAATGGCCTTGCTGTCCTGCCCCCCGATGTCCAGAACGGTGCGGGCATCGGGAAACTCCGTCCAGGCGCCCCGGGCATGGGCCTTAATCTCCGTGACCGTTGGCGCGTCAAAGGAGAGTTCAAACAGGTTCCGGCCGTATCCCGTGGCCATGATTTTGTCAAATGATACCTTGGCGATGAGTGCATTGGCCGTGGTCATGGGATCAAATCCGGTGTCGGACTGGAACCGCTCCAGGATCTTGCCAGATGCGTCAACCACCACCAGCTTGATGGTGCGGGAGCCGATATCGATACCGGCATACCGCACCGCTGTTGTTTCTGTGGTCATGATGATGCCTACCTGAGCTGCTCGATAAAGGCTTCCACCCGGGTTTTGAGCTGACCGGCATCTTCCATGCCGTAATCGGTTTCCACCCGCAGGCAGGGGATGTTTTTTTCTTCAAGGGCCTTTTCCACAGGGATGGATTCCATGAGATAGGGCTGGCAGAACTGGAGGCCGTAATGGATCACCCCCTGGGCGTTATAGGCTGCCGCCATCTCCTGGATATGGTCCAGGCGCTGGGAATTGGGGGTGAAAATGGCGCAGTCCACCTGGAAATACCGGTCTACGATGGCATCCATCATCTCCTCCACAGTGGTGCCGGTGTCGGCGGTGAGGTTGCGGGTGCCCCGTTCCCCCACACAGGATTCCTCGCCCACGATCACCGCCCCTGCGGTTTCGGTGATCATGTGCAGTTTCCAGTTGGGAACCGCCTGGGGACAGCCGGACACCAGGATACGGGGGGTATCGGCAGGGAATGCCCCGGTTTTTTCCTGGATCCGGGTTTCCAGTTCATCGCAAATTTTGTTGACCGATTCCGTGAACCGGGCCGGGTTGTCATAAAAGAACACCTGGTTGGCCAGCAGGGCATCCAGGCCGGAAATAGGAGCAGGATCGGCCTTTCTCAGTGAAGACAGCCGGTGGATGGCGGCCCGCTTGGCGTTTACCACATTGATGGCGGATTTCAAGGATTCCGAAGTCACCGCCACCCCGGTCAGGTTTTCCACCGCCGCCTTGAACTTCATATATTCCGCCTTGAGCAGGTCTTTGGTCTGATCGGTCTTGGTCTGGGGCAGATCCATGACATACAGGTTGTTCACCATTGCCCCCAGGGTCTCATAGGCTTTTTTCTTGCCGTCACAGGTATTTTCCCCCACGATCATGTCCGCGCTTTCCAGATACGGGCAAACTTTGCCGATTTTGAACCCAAAGGAGGATTTGATCAATGAACAGGTGTTTCTGGGCAGCAGCTGTTCCACTTTTTCCATGGCAAAATCCGCTCCTGAGCACAGCCCCACCAGGGTGGCATTGGCAGCCAGAACGATCTCTTCGGGCACGAACACGCAATAGGACCCGATGATTTTCCTGCCGGCGGCTTTTTCATCCATCAGTTCCTTGATGCGCAGTCCATGGACCTCGCTCATCACAAAATCAAAATAGCCCATGCCCTCGGGCCGGTTCTTCTGGGACAAATAAATATCGGTGTAAGCGGTTCCCAGCACATTCAGCAGGGCATCATGGCCGGCCAGGTCCAGGCCCAGCTCCTGCCACATGGGGGTATAATCGGTAGTCATAGTGTCTCCTTTCTGTTCATGTTTTTGGTTTAAACCTTGCATCATTTTTCCAGGGGCAGGTCTTTCATGCCTGCCCATTAGTTTCGCTTTAAACTGTGATTTATACATTTACGGTTTCTATCTGTAAAATCGATAATTTGAATTGTTTTCTTCTTTCACATAGGATTTTTCAATATGCAGCATCATTGTTTTCTTTTTTGGTTTGTTATTGAACTTTTCAATAGCAAACATACAAATCCATATAAATTAAAAATTGGACAAAGACTTTTACCACAGGCTATTTTACCCGGCAAACCAATAGCTTTGTCCTGGAATTTGTGAAAACATTTCAGACAAGGTTCCCGGAAATTTATAACCGGCAGCCGATATTGGTTATCAGTGTGTTTGTGGCGTTTTATATTCCGGTGATCGCACTGAACCTGCCCGGGGCCAAGATTCCGGGATTGTGTCCGGAAAAATTCAGCAACCGCCTGAAACGGATCAACGAAGGAACATAAAAAATGAAGCAGGATCTGTTTAAAAAAATCCAGCAGATTACGGAACAAAACCTGATGGACATTGAAACCCATAAGGAAAAGGGAAACCATGTCATTGGATTTTACTGTCTGTACGGTCCCACCGAACTGGCGGTGGCAGCAAATGCCATTCCGCTTCCCCTGTGCGGCACCCGCCAGGATCCCATTGATGCGGCCGAAGAAGTTTTGCCCAGAAATTTATGCCCGCTGATCAAAAGCAGCTACGGATTCGCTGCCACAGATACCTGCCCGTTTTTCAGGTTCTCGGACATGATTGTGGCAGATACCACTTGCGATGGAAAAAAGAAAATGTTTGAGATCCTGTCCGATATCAAGCCGGTCCATGTGTTGCAGCTGCCGCAGAACCAGGATTCGGCCCTGTCCCAACCGCCTTGGAAGGCGGAACTTGAGAACCTGATCACCGTGCTTGAAAACCGGACCGGCCGGCAGATCACTCCGAAAAAAATCACCGCCGCCATCGGGCTGATGAACCGGGAAAGAAAGGCAAAAAAGCGGTTGATGGATATCACAAAAGCCAAACCCTCTCCATTGACCGGCATGGAGCTGGTGGAAATCCTGTTTAAAACCGGCTTTTTCGCTGACAAGGAAAAGGGAATTGCCCTGATGGAGGAGATTTCAGATGTATGTGCGCAACTGATTGAACACAAACAGAGCCCCTACACCAAAACCACCCCCCGGATTCTGCTGACGGGGGTGCCTGTCGGGCTGGGGTCGGACAAGGTGGTCAAAATTCTCGAACAGTGCGGTGCCAATGTGGTGGCCCTTGAAAACTGCAGCGGGTACAAACAGACCTTTCAGGTGGATGACACCATCGATCCGATCACGGCCCTGGCCGAACAGTACCTGGCCATTCCCTGTTCCGTCATGAGCCCCAACCCGGGGCGGATGCAGATGCTCCAGGAAATGATTTCCGCATTTTCCATCGACGGCGTGGTGGACCTGACATGGCAGGCCTGCCACACTTACAATATTGAATCGTTTCATGTGTCAAAGCTGGTGCAGGATGACTTTGGCCTGCCGTTTCTGCACATCGAAACCGATTATTCCGAATCGGATACCGAACAGCTCAGGGTCCGGATTCAGGCCTTCATCGAAATGATGTAAGAAATTTTTATGAAAATTGACACCCTACTTGAAAAAGGTTCCAGCAGTCATCCGGATTCAAGACCCATGACGACATCGCAGCCATTGCCATTCACGGCATTTCCGCCGCCTGACCCATAAAGGAGCAAGGAAATATCATGACCGAAAAGCTTGATATACCTGTCAATCCGGATATGACCATACTTGATGTTGTATCCGCCCATCAGGAAACGATTACCGTTTTCAAATCCTTTGACGAGCAGGCCGGAGAGTGTATCTGCTGCACATCTCTTTTCATGACCCTTCGGGATGTGGCGGCAAAATACAACATAGATCTGCCGGTGTTTCTTTCACGCATCGAAAGCGCAATTCGATGATAAAATTTGCTCTCGACGTCTTCGGTTCAGTCCGGATATTATTTCAGGCACCACTATTGTGCACAAAGCCAATTGTGAGGCCCGCTGTAAGAGATGGTCTAAAATTTCAGAGCCATCTTCCAACACATACCTTTTGGCAAATGCGGAAGAATCACATATGAGCTTCATCATTCTGGTTCACGTTCTGCAATGATAGCTGATGCCAAATCACTTCCTGGAATTTGTAAACCAATGCCCGGTTTTTTCCAGGATGGTGTCTTGCGATTCTTGTCAGAAAAATGAACTACCTTTGCAATAGGTTTTCCACGTCGTAAAAGGATAATTGTTTTACTGAATTCAACTGCGGTAATGAAGCTTGATGCATTTTTTCTAAAATCTGTAAAAGAAACAGTTTTCATTTCACACCACCTGATTATTGTGCATTAACGTGTACATAATTGGAGACATTTGGCCAAGCTATGTGTTGTGACCCTTGATATTTTCGTTCGAACCGATACCTGGTCTAAAAGGCCTATACGCTTTTCACCAGCCCGCTGAACACCTCCCGCAGATCTTTCTGGGAAACCGGTGTCATCCGTTCGCACAGGTCCTCTTCCGGATCTGAAGGGGATGGGGGAGCAGAGCCGGTATGTCGCTGTTTTTTTTGTGCAATCTCATAGCAAACCATGGGCACCTCTGTCTGGTGGGGTTTTCCCTTGCTGTTGGTGTCCAGCCAGGTATCGCACTGGTCATGGGATCCCACAAAAAGGATGTACAATGCCGACTTGTCCTTGAGGCTGATCAGGCGGTACCCTTTTCCCAGGTCATACTTGAACAGCCGTTTGATCCGGGCGTCCTTGGTTTTGGACAGACGGCCGGCCCGGGTCATGATAGTCCCGTTTTTCAAGGTATCAATAATGGCCTCGGCCCGTTTTGCCGCGATTTTCGGCGCATTGTCCAGGGCCTTCATCTGTTCCAGGTTTTTTTCCACTCTGGGATGGATGTGCAATGTATTGAGCATACAGATACTCCTGTTATTACCCGTAGCAACCGATGTCACACCTGCCGGCTATACCGACACTGCAATTCATGCGGTTTTCCATCTCCTAGATCAGGCCACCTCCGGCAGCTGATAGCATAGTTTTTCTCTCGGCCCCAGGACCCGGATTTTTCTACAATCTCCTGCCATGCCATGTCTGTGAGTGCGTCCTTCCAAAAAAGAAAATTCAGGAAAACGATTCATGGTTTACTGGTGTTAATATAGAAAATTACCGATGTTGGCAAATCGATAATATTAATATTTTAATGCATTTTTATAGATAATAATAATAACTGCTTCAGGAAATTCAATCCATGCGGATCATATCAACGACCACGCTGCGCTGATGACAGCCGCCCTGCTGGGAAGGTTGCTGTCCCGGTGAATTTCCAGGCTGTCCGTAAAATGGTGCATCATGCTTTCGTATGTAACCGCTTCATGGGAAAATCACCAGGTATCCTTGCTGCCGATCCGGACATCATTGCTGTCCATCAAAAAAATACCCGGGTCCTTTGACACCCGGATCACGCCAGGTATCTGGATAAAAACACCTGATTCAAAATAGGCCGGACCGGCAGGCCCGGAGGACAGCATAACCAGAGCCGGATCCCTTTTGCCCGATCCAAACATGGCCATCAGGCAGTGTGTAAGGCGTTTGAAAAACGGTGCCAGCCGCATCACCTTGCCTGCGTTGAATATGCGAAGAAAGATCCTGGACAGGATGATCCGTTTTTCCAGGGCATATCCGGCGCCGGAAGAAGTCTGTGTGCTATTGGAGATCACCTGCCAGGTACTGTCGGCACACCCGCTCAGGCCGCATTAATTTGTGTGAATTCAAGATAATATGTTAGATTCCAACCAGTCAAAATATGTTCAATAGCATGATGAAACAGCCCAAACGAATGCTTTCCTGAATGAACCTTCTATGGAACCGCACCCCACCCATTTTATGCCAGAGGTTTTTATCCTGGACACGGGCAACCCGGTCAAGGACCTGATCGGCGGCGGCGATAATGACAGTTTTACGGATCAATCACTTATCATCGCTGCACAATGCAACGGCATGAATGTCAGTTTCTGCGCCGGCAGTTCTTTGTAGGTTCCGCTGTAAAGCACAATTCCCTCCGGGCAGTTTGTGTATTTTTCAAGCATCAGATGAAGGCTTTTCAAACTTCCGCCGGCACCTGATTTTACTTCTACGGGATAAATCATTCCCTGGCGTACCGCCAGAAAATCCACTTCCGCACTGCTGCCCCGGGCATCCCTTGCCCAGTAATAAAGTCCGGAGCCATCCTGATTCGCCACCAGTTCCTGGGCGACAAACTGTTCTGCAAGGATGCCGCGGCACATGGCCAGAAGATTTTCCTGTTTTAATTCCAACTCCACGGGAACCTGACAGATGCGCTGCAATAACCCGATATCCAGCATGACGGCCTTGAATTTCTTCTGATTGGCCGTGGCCCCCAAAGGCAGGCCGGACGGATCGCAGGCCGGAACTTTGTGAATGATCTTTGCCTTCACCAGC
>Ga0102940_1002599_pt1 | contig 10732 bp, 11 predicted proteins | sample SalPonR2_C_D1_MG_FD_78215 | JGI IMG/M metagenome (GOLD analysis project Ga0102940, IMG submission 78215) | Salt pond soil microbial communities from South San Francisco under conditions of wetland restoration - Salt Pond MetaG R2_C_D1_MG | ecosystem: Environmental > Aquatic > Marine > Intertidal...
CCTCCTTCTTCTCTTCGAACAGTTCGATCAACTGCTGATCGCTCATCGTCAAACTATCTTGATAAGTGATCCCGCTATTCCTGAAGCGGGCCAGATACTCACTGATGGTAGTATTGGATGCTCCGGCGAGCTTAGCAACCTCCCGTAGGCTCAACCTGCTCTCGAGGGAGTATTCCAAGATTTTTCGTAGCTGTCTCATAGTACTCCTGCTTTATTGTATGTTTGAGCAGAAGTGTAGCGACTTTTCAAGGATTGTTCTTACCGTAAATTATTCCGGAGCCCTGGCAAAAGTTGTCCGTTTATTCCCGGAATCGGTGTCCGCTTTGCGCCGGAATGACTGTTCGTTTTCAAACAGAATTGGTGTCCGGATTGGCCCTGATTCTGCACTCATGCTCCAAAAATGGGACAAGCAAAGCAATGGCTCCTCGAGAACGGCCAAATTCTCGAGGAAGAAATTTGAAAGAGATGATTAATGTCCGTAGAACGAACCTATTTTGAGTTTTAATAAAGTTGTCGTTTTTTATATTTACTACTCGATTAAAACTGTCTCAATGTTATTTCTGCCCGAATTTTATAAACAACTCCTCTCGCCTCTTTATCTCAAACTTGTAGTATATATGCTGTATGTGGGTTTTTACGGTGGGCAGGGATATGAAAAGGGTTTCGGCAATCCGATTATAGGACAGTCCCTGCAGGAGAAGTTCCAAAACCTCCCTTTCCCGCTTACTTAACTTTTGTTTTATCTGCTCAAGCTCCTGCTGCGATATCGGGTAAATCCTTTTGATCCTTTTCAAGCCACGAATAATGAACACGGCGAAGGGGATGTTGATTATTGTAAAATATACCGGGTGGCCTTGTACCCACAGACTCATGGACGGATTAAGGAAGGGAATTCTCCAGCCCAGAGGATCCCCAATCCCGATGGCCGGATAGAGTATCAGGCTGATTGCTGCTATCGCAACGCCGGTACGGGTTGACAGGAGAAGGTGTTTCTTTTTTCTGAATATGAGAACAGCGCGTATCCCGGCATGATACAGAAGAATGATAACTGCGATGTGAATAATCGGCATGTAAGCCGGGAGTTTGTAGAGAAACAGAACTGTGAGAGCCCATAAGAAAATCGAGATTCCACCTATGGTATATACGGTTTTTTCCTTATACATCTCTATGCCGTTGAGTGCATAATGATAATAGGTGATAAAATTCCAGCTGAAAGCTATAGCGATTCTCGACAATTCCAGCAGCAGCACAATAGATGTGAAGGTTCTGAGCGGATATCTGTATTCCAGGTAATATTCAACTATCAGAAGGACCGTGATGAGCAGAAGCGGCAGGAGCGGCAGTGTCAGTGTCCATGTACCTTTGTCGTTTAACTGGTTTTTAAGGAAAAACACTCCCCCCAGATTCAGAAGGCCGAAGGCGAAGCTGAAAAGAGAAAGTAGGTAAAACAGAGTGTCCACAAAAAGATAATATCATACTTTCGGCTGATGCTGCCTCTTAAATTTTGGTGATATAGTTATTCATATAAATATAGGTGCAGGAATTGATTGCAAATTGCAGCGTTCCTGGATGAAGGGGTGTAGTATGTATAGGAGAGCACTTCTTGTCTTTATCTTGTTGATAGTTGCCTTTTTTCACCTTGCCGCCCAAAGCAAACAAATAAATATAAGTGTAAGCCCCGAAATGGATATACCTTTCGGTCCGCTGTCGTCATCAGGAGATAAGATGTACAGCTTTGGAGGGGGAGCCTCCCTGAGCGGTGAGATCCCTATTTCTACAGATTCACCCCTTTTTATAAATGCGCTTTTAGACTACAGCATGATAAGTACAACCGCCGATACAACGGTTTCCTTACTCGGTCTTGGAGCCGGCGCCGGTTTGAGTTTCGATCCATCAGAAAAGCTCAGCCTGAAGGTAGCCGCAGCTGCCGGATGGGGGCTCGGCATATATAATGAAAATGTGGGGAGTAACCCGCTTGCCCTAGCTAAAACTTCGATCAATTTCAATTTCACACCATCCTTCAGTCTCGGAATAAGCGCAGGATATAAGTATCTCTACGAAATATACAATGGAATGAGTGCGGGGCTTTCTGTGAGCTTCACTCCCGGCGGTTCCGAAAGTAAATCAAAGATCATAATCCCTGAGATTCATTTTGATCCCGTTTTTCCAGTTTTCTATTCCTACTATGATGAAAATCCCCTCGGCGCAGCTGTGATTAAAAATCTGGAAAATGGATCTATAAAAAATGTTCGAATTAGCCTGCTCGTGAAGCAGTATATGGACAGTCCCAAGCTATGTGCAGCTATTCCGGAATTGGCAAAGGGCGAAGAGATCCGGATACCCCTTGTTGCCCTGTTTGCCGAAAGGATCCTCTCGATTACAGAGGGCACAAAGGCTTCGGCGGATGTTATTGTGGAATATGAGTATATGGGCTCGGATCTTACAAAAACTGAGACTGCTACCCTCCAAATGTATGATCGAAACGCTATGACCTGGGATGATGACAGGAAGGCGGCCTCATTTGTAACGGCCAAGGACCCTGCAATCCTACGTTTCGCAAAAAGTATCGCAGGGGAGATAAGAAACTCAGCTTCTTCTGCAATAAACACCAATTTCCGTATAGGATTAGGACTATTTCAGTCGTTATCCCTTTACGGCATAAATTACGTTGTCGATCCCAAGACGCCTTATGAGGATTTTTCAAAGAATAAGTTTTCCCTGGATTATCTACAGTTCCCAAGTCAGACCCTTACTTACAAGGCAGGCGACTGTGATGACTTGTCCATACTTTACTCCGCCCTCATGAAATCCGTGGGGATAGAAACAGCCTTCATTACGATCCCCGGTCACATTTATACGGCCTTTTCTCTGGAGATGGACCCGGAGGAGGCAAGGCAAACCTTCCTCAGTTCGGATGACCTGATATTCGAGAACGGTACTACCTGGATACCTGTCGAGATTACCATGATTCAGGAAGGCTTTCTCAAAGCCTGGAAGAAAGGCGCGGCTGAGTGGGTATCCGCTGAAGGACAGCGGGGCTTTTTTCCTGTGGATGAAGCCTGGAAAATCTACAAACCCGTCGGAAGCCCCGGCGGGGAGGTGGTGGATGTCCGGCCGCCCGATCCCGCCAAGCTGGTTGCTTCCTTCGAAAAAGAGATAAACTCTTTTATCAAACGGGAGATAGAAGAACAGGTCGCAAGCCTTAAAATTCAGATTTCGAGAACAAACAATAAACAAAGGTATATCAACAGACTCGGCGTTCTGTATGCTAGGTACGGGCTCTACAATGAGGCGGCAGAGGAGTTTGAAAGAATAGCCCGCAGCTACGTTCCTGCAATGACAAACATAGGTAACATAAACTATCAGCGTCGGGATTATATGCAGGCCATCAAATGGTATGAAAGAGCTCTGGATGAAGATCCGGAGAACAAAATTGCATTACTTGGATCAGCCAGGGCTAATTACGAGATAGAAAACTTCGGTTCGGTAAAAGCATTGTACACAACCCTTGAGGAGATGGATTCAAGACTAGCGGACAGATATGCATATCTGGTATCTGCCTCAGATGATACAGGCAAGGCCTCTTCGGCGGTATTCCGCGAGAGCGCAGTGTGGGAGGAGTAGGAACATGAAGTCTAATAGAATATCTTTATTCAATTTTGTAAAAATATTTGTGATTAGCATTCTTATTTCTTCATTATTCAGCTGCGACAATGGTTTTATTTCAAGTATTAATGAAGATACCAGAAGTAAGTATCCGTCTATTGAAATTTGGCAGGGAACTGACAAACTCGATCCGGATGGTATCTGTGCTGTTGACGACGCTCAAGAACTTACAGATGCTGATTTTGGATTTCAGATAAAAAACACCGGCGAGGCTGATCTTGAACTCACAAATCCTTCCCGCATTGTGATTGATGATCCGGATAATGCCTTTTCTCTAGTACCTCCACTGCCTGGGACGCCGATTATTGCAGGAGGTTCTGAAAGCTTTACTGTAAGATTCAGTCCTCCTGGTACAAATACCTACAGCGCGACTGTAACTGTAGAGAACAATGTAACAGACAAGAGCTCTTATTCATTCACAATATCCGGTACAGGTACTGCAACACCAGTAATGGGGGTGCCACAAAACATCGATGCAACGGACGGATCTTCAACCAGCGAAATATCTGTAACATGGGACCCTGTGGATGATGCTTCTTATTACTATATTTATAGAAGTACTAGCGATTCAATACCTGCTTCAGAGGAGTATACCTCTTTTTCAAACAGCAAAACTGATACCAGTTGCACTTCGGGAGTAAAATACTTCTACTGGGTAAAGGCCGGGAATAGTGAATTGGGACTTGGAGACCCAGGAATCCGTGATTCGGGATATATGAAGCTCTCTTCTCCCGAAGTCGACTCCGCCTCCGACGAAAGTACCACCGCTGTAAATGTACAGTGGTCGCATGCTGCTACAGGTGGCGCTACTTCCTATGAGATTTACAGATCAGAAAGCGATAGCCCACCCTCCGAGTCTACAGCAGCAACTTTTACAGGTATATCTGGTTTGGCTACAAGTTATAATGACATATCGGCTGAAGTTGGAATTTTATACTATTACTGGGTACGTGCTGCTGCATCCTCATCAAACAGTAAGAGCAACTGGAGCAATTCATCTGTAGACGGGTACCGCATGATATCAGTTCCTGTCCATTACTCAATTTCTACAAGCACACTTTGGGAGATAATCCTCTATTTTTATCCTGTGGATGGCGCTGAAAGCTATACCTTTTATGCCTCCCTGACTCCTTCAGGAACTTAGCAAGAGGCATCACCAGGCAGCGTTGTAGACATGGAAAACGGCACCTGGAAGGCAATATTTACCGGATTTCAATGGAATGATGGAAGTAATAGTTACTGGGAATGCTTTGTGGATCATTATTTCAAGATAAGAGCATATAATTCAGTAACAGGATACAGTGATTACAGTGAGCCGTCAGAAGGGGGGCAGGCAGCACAAAATGGTTAGAGCAGGATAGACAGGTGTTTAACTATACTATCAAGATTGTAGTTACTGGAGTTGCCGTACTCTTTTTTATAAGTGGCTGTCATAATATCATTGGCGATATAGAAAAAGATATTTATTTCAATTCGGGTAAATCTCCCGAATTTAGACTTATGAGTGGAATATCAGGCAGTATTCAGGTAATTGCATCTGGGGATACTGTTGTTCTCCCCGATACATATACCGAGTCTATACGGATTGTCTCACTTGAGCTTTGGAATGACGGGGATGAAGACCTTCACCTGACTAGTTCGAATCTTGTTGAATTGTCAAATACGGAGGACTTCAGTCTTGTTGCACCATATCCATCAACACCGGTTAGCCCGGGAAGTTTGGAGGTAATCTATATTTCCTTTTCAACAGATTCAGCAGGACTGAAATCGGCCACTGTTTCAATCCCCAATAATGATAACGACGAAAGCAGTTTTCAGCTAGTAATGGAGGCAACTGTAGTAACAAATCCTTCTCCAGGAACTCCGCTTAATGTGAGTGCTGCGGACGGAATATCAACAGAATCAGTTGAGGTACAGTGGGATGGGGTTCCTGATGCCGATCTTCACGTTGTATACCGAACAGAAAGCAGTACTCCCCCGGCTGATGAGAATGATTATCTCGAACTATCGTCCAGTACAAGTTATACGGATTCGAGTGCTGTACCGGGCAGGAAATACTACTATTGGGTAAGTGCATGGATGGAGAGTACCGGTTTCGGTTCAATAAGCGAGTATGCAACAGGATATCGCAAATTAAGTATTCCCAGTTTGCCTCTCTATACTGGAGCAACCGACAGTACTTCAACAGTCTCAACGGATATTAATTGGGAGGATGTTCAGGGCGATGTATCACAGTATTATATATACCGCAATACAATGCCACAAATATCCGGCGCATCAGTAATGATCAGTGCGTCATCGAACTATTCAGATACCGATGCTATGCCAGGAAGCTTATATTATTATGCGGTAAAGGCCTACTCTGCAGATACTGATTCGTTTAGTGATTTGAGTGTATGGGAAGAAGGAGCGCGGAGATTATCACCGCCTGAATTACTCAGTGTTTCAAATGGTACAGCGACTGATTATGTGGAGACGAGTTGGAGCGTACCCTCGGGCAATGTATCTTCTTATTCTGTAATAAGAAGAGCAGCTGAAACAGGAGCGGGTGATGGTTTTGAATCCTCAGCTACACCATATCAGGATACAACGGCTTTTCCCGGACGGGTACTTTACTATACAGTGAAAGCATACTCGGCTGAAACCGACAGCTATAGCGAAGAAAGTAATCAACTAAACGGGTATAGAGCATTGGTAGGGGACTCATGGTATTTTGAGGCATCCCAGGGCGAGCACCCAACAGGTGAGAGTGACGGACCGTTTGCTTATGATCCAGCTATACCTTCACGAATATATCTATCCTGGTGGAACAAGTATACGGATTCTTTCGGTACCAATTATGAGGACTATGCAGACAGTTATAGGATCTATAGATCTGCATCAGAAAATGGAGTTTATTCACTCGTCTCTGGTGATATTGATCCGGCAGGACAGGAAATTATCAATTTTACAGATTATCCTCCTCAGGATGGTGTTTCTTATTTCTATAAGCTGCAGGTATACTCTTCTTCCTCTGATAGTTACAGTGATTTATCCGATAGCACTGTAGTATCTGGTTTTGCAATTCTTGATGGGGTTCGGAATCTGTCGGCAGAGCAACATAGTTCAGGCGGGATACTTCTTTCCTTCGATACTGTAACTGATGCCGAGCGGTATTATATCTATAGGACACAATCTCCGACACTTTTTCCTTATTGGGATATCATTGGCTACACTACTACCGGAACTTATCATGATCTTACTGCGCCTTTGGATACTAGAAGCTACTATCATGTGAGAACATGGAGTAGCGATCCTTTACACTATGGATATCTTGCCGAAGGATCTGCTATAAATATTTATAATGAATAATGCTGCAGTGCTATTGTTTCTACATAGTATATTTATTAATAGGATCACGCTTGATAACTTTTCCGGCTTTAACATCTTCAAGAGCCTTTAAAAGGCGTTTTGTGTTTTCTGGAGTACTCAGCAAATGGTTGGTGGTCGTCCACGTCGTGTGGACTATACTGTGGTATCCTATGCCTATTTTTAGTAATACAATAATCTTCTCTTGTTGCTCGTTAGTCATTTGCATTACCTCCAATCCTTTGACTGGATGCACAAAAAGCGGGAATATCTTTGTAATCTCCGTCTTTCTTTCGTCATTCTTGGTAAGTGTTGGAAATTTTGGCGATGTCTTCATCGGTAAATATAATTGTCGTTGAAACGGGAAAAATAATTGTCGCCAATCGTTTGCACGTAGGGCAAATGTGCTGTAGGCCAAGGAGCGTTAGCGACGTCGCATATACCCCGTGTTATTCGCCGTTTTTATTCTTTAGTATGCTTTGTCTCTTTGTTCCATGGACGTTATAGAAACTATTTTTATTGAGTCATCAATGATATAAAAGACTCGATAAGATCCTACACGATAGCGCCAAGTTTCAGGAGACCAATTTCGAAGTTTTTTGATGTTTTTTCCATAATACGGATTAACACGTAATTGGGGATAAACGTAATTATGAATTTTATGATATCTGGAATCATTTTCCTTAATCCTGAGTCTCTTTAAATCCTTAAGGAACTGATCAGTTTCAAAGATTTTAAATGAATCAGACAAATCGTCCTCTACCTTTTGAGGCATCAATTGCACCTTGTTTTAAGCGATCAACCAATTCTGGGTTACCTGAAATGCTTTCCATTTCGAATTCATCAACATAGTCAATTTCATCTAGGTATCGCTTGGTAGCAGTCTCGATGAAATTTGAAATAGATCGATTTTCTGCTTCAGCATGAATCTTCAGAGATTGATATAATGTGTTATCTACCCTTAATGAAATAGTTTTAGACATAGTTAATCTCCGTATACAATGTATTCTTATGTAATTAATTTAATTCATAAAAGAAGAAAATGTCAAGAATAAAAATTGCGAATAACGACCCGCGAGTACCCGAAGTTGGAGACCATCGGGAGCCAATTTGGGCGGAGCACAGGACGTGCGGAGGCGGTTTCTTTCTCTAATCATTAGCATGATTTGCCCTTATCGTCTTTATTATTGAGCAGCCTCTTTTCCATTTCTTCCAATTCCTTCAAATCTTCTTCATCCGCTTTTTTTGCTTCTGCTATTTTCCTTTTTTTATTAAATTCGTCATATCGCTCTTCAGCAATCTTCTTAACTATTTCAGCCTTTACAGTGCCTGCATGAGTGAGGAGATCTTCTTCATTTTGCTTCAGAAAGGCATCAAGTTTATCAGACCATTCTGCCATGGTCACGGTTCTTCTTTTGCGAGCCTGCCGTTCGGCATAATCGAGATACATTGTGACAATCTCGTTTAAATCTTTTATCTCTTCTTCTTTCAGGTAATTTTTGGCAATTGAAACATCATATTTACGAACAATGGAACCACGCCATGCGGTAAGCCCCATATTTGGCTTGTCGGGATTACTTCGAGTTTCGATTAATTCTGCGGCGGTTTTACCGGTAGTCGCCCAGAGCATTTTATTCTGTACTTTTTTAAAGAAAAGCTGTGCCGTTTCGGAATTTTTGTCGTAATCAATGGCAGTGGTATAAATATCCCTGATTTTTTGGTAAAAACGCTTCTCAGAGGCTCGAATATCCCGAATTCGTTCAAGCCATTCATCAAAATAGTCCCATCGTTCAGACTGTTTGAGCCTTTCATCATCCATGGCAAAACCCTTGATGATATACTCTTTCAGAATCGCAGTTGCCCAGATTCTGAACTGGGTAGCCCTTTTAGAGTTTACCCGATAACCTACGGCTATAATGGCATCAAGGTTGTAGTATTTGGTCTCTTTTGTCTGGGTTTTACCCTCAATAGCACCGTGTTGAGTGGTATGTTCCAAAATGGAACTAACCTCTTGCTCATCCAGCTCGCCGCTTCCAAAGATGTTTTTCAGGTGTTTGGTTATTGCCGGTCTCTGGACATCAAAGAGTTCTGCCATCTTTTTTTGTGTTAGCCAGATGGTTTCGTTTTGGAATATGGTGTCTATTTTGACTGCGCCGTCTTCGGTTTTGTAGAGAATGATTTCGGAGTGGTTCATGTAGTTATCTCCACAGAGTTTTTTATTGATTCTCTTTTTTCCATTCTTTCTTCCTTCTTGGCGCTGTATGCCTATAACGACCCGCGAATATACGAAGTTGCCGAAGGCAATTTGGGTGGAGGCGAAGGCGGAACCAGCTATTTGCTGTTATCGGAAGTATTTTCAATTCGGTTACGCTTCTTTAATAATATCCTCAAATGAATGGAATTTTACTTTTCCTTTCCTTTCAAGGGTTTCATATTTTTTTATCTCTTCCCTGTCAATAATATCTTCATACATATCATTCAACGATGATTTTATTACAGTTGATTTATCTTTTTCTAAATAGTCAGTCAGAAAGAAAAGCATCTTTTCCTCTTCTTCGGTTAGTCTTATTGATACAACACTCATTTATACACATCCTCCCTCTTGGAGATTTTTACTACGATAATATCATCTTCCTGGAAATAAAATATTGCTCGATATTTTCCTTTCCTTAATCTAAAATACTCACGTAATTCTGATCAACGCGAAGGATTTTGGCGAAGGCCGAATGGCCGTAGCTGCATATTCGCTGTTATCTGCTTTGCCCAATTTTTACTTTGCATAATGATCAGTATAAGTATCTAATACCTTACGGATCATCTGTTGATATGGAATATGTGTTTCTTCCGAAATCTGTTTGAAGAAAACTATACTTTTTTTCGATAGTGAGATTGTGATCTTTTTTGTCTCTTCTTTTGGTATTAGTAACTCTGGAGGAGGCAGAAAATCCTTAACTTCTTTTGCTGATAATAATTCATCCCTTATATCTTCCGGAGCGTTCTCGTATTTAACATCTCTCTTCATATCGCTGCTTTCCTTCACGCCAATATCCGGCGCCAAATAAACGTATCACACCATTTCGTATTGTAAACCTGACAGTAACGATGCCAGATCCAATTTGTCCAATACAAAAAACCTTTCTTCATCTATACTGTGCTTTTTATCTTCCAAAATAATCTTCTTTGGATCTAAAAAAGCATACTGTGCTTCTTCGAATGAGATGTTATGTTTTTTTGTATTTTGTTTGTTCTTATTCTCATCCCATTCAAAGGTCATACATACAATGTACCATATAATTAGCAATATCGCAAGGGAAAATGGGAATTGCAGATAACGTTCTGCGAATACCCGAAGTTACCGACCAACGGGAGCCAATTTGGGCGGAGGCCGAATGGCTGGAGTCGGGTACTCGCTGTTATCGGCTGGGGCTGGGTTTGTTAATACCTGCAAAATTCCGATACGGATGCCTCACAAAGAAATTACTTTAACCCTATAGGGAAGTCCTGCCCCCACATAAATGTTGTAGGCCACTGCGGTGTACCCCTGTACTTTTTTGTGTACTCAGGAAGTTTTTCGTCAACATAGGCTTTAATGCTTGCCGCAGTAAGCTGCCCGCTTTGGGTTGCTCCTGCACCTTTAATTGCCTCAAGTACAACGAATGTAAAAACTCCATGGTTCAAGTCTTTGAACTCTGTTGCTTCTTGATCAGCTGTAGTTGAG
>Ga0102940_1002601_pt1 | contig 10726 bp, 4 predicted proteins | sample SalPonR2_C_D1_MG_FD_78215 | JGI IMG/M metagenome (GOLD analysis project Ga0102940, IMG submission 78215) | Salt pond soil microbial communities from South San Francisco under conditions of wetland restoration - Salt Pond MetaG R2_C_D1_MG | ecosystem: Environmental > Aquatic > Marine > Intertidal...
AGGGTAAGACACACGTCTTTCACACTTATGCTTTGCCTTCGGCTTCCTTCAGCGACTATTTCACAATAGCTACCTTGCCGCTCGGCTAATTCTTCCCCTTATCGGGCGAACACGGGACTCGCATCCGCTAGACGTGCGCCATGCCTGGCGCACCATAAAAAAAACCTCCCTTCTAAAGAGAAGAGAGGCTATCCCAAAAACCGATTTAAGTAAAAATTTATATACTCTAATTGTAATCTTGTCTTACGTTGTAAATGAAGTTTTTCTTTTCCAAAAAGGTATAACAATGGAAAAGAAGAAAGCGTAACATTAATGCACCAAGAGGAAATAATCTACAACTAACACAAATATAGTTTTTATTGTTAAATAATTAAATACCCGGGGCCGGGTATTTAATTATTTAACACTTTTCTTTATAGCCGGTTGTTAGCATTACCGCCAAACCCGAAGGCTAACGTAATCTCATGGGATCCGGAATTATAACTTTGGAACTCTTGCGTAGATAAGTCAAAGGTGTAAAATAATTTTAACCCACTGTTTCGGTTATTATTATTGTTTACGTTACCAAAATCAGTCCCTAACAAGACACCGATGGCATCGGTAGATCGATAACTCAAACCCGCCACCAATATATCTCCCCCAAAACCGGCCCGGACGTTAATATCGGCCTGAAACGGCGCATTGGGGATTTGCCGAAGCATTAGCGAAGGTTCAATATAAAAGGTGTTGGCATCTCCTCCTGGAATAAAGCGGTAACCCGTCATGAATAGATAGTGCTGTAAAAAACCAGTCTCCTCGCCAGAAGCCGGCTGATTATTCGAAATATCATCTAATCTGGCCTGAACCAGATTCGTCAGAGTTAGCCCCGCATATAAGAATTCCTGCTCATTAGCCGTCAGATAAAAACGACCAAAGGCTCCAAAAGAAGCATCAAAAACATTGCGCCCATCGGCTGCGCCTTCAATAATATTATCACCCAGCTGATAAAAGTTTTCAAATAAGGTATTACTACCTATACTTTGCTGTTGAAACTCTGCCGACAAACCAATACTCAGGGTGTTTTTATTAAAATCACTAAGGGGAATACGAAAAGCAAAATTCACTTTTGCCTCCGAGCGGTTCAATCGCGCCGCCGACTCACTAAAAGCGGCCACCCCAATACCAAAAGTCTGGCCTAAATTCGTATGGAATTGTGCACCTATACTCTGTGGTGCATCCGGGAATCCCGTGTATTGCGCCCTGGCGTTAAACAGCACCTGTGACTCCAGGTTAAAACCCGCAAAAGCGGGGTTGGCCAAAATAGGCGCTACCTGATAATGAGAAAAGAACGTTTGATTTTGGGCCGTAGCAACACCAACGGCCATTAGGCTTATGAATAATAGTAAAATTAATTTTTTCATTGTAAAACCGGTTTTGAGGTCCGAAAAATGATTAAATGATTAGGCGGAATCCAATTTAATGGATTCCGCAAAGATCTATTACTCTTTTAGCAAAAGCGTAATGGACCCTCTTTCCTGAACAAAATTCCCTTCGTTATCTGTAAATTCGAAAATGAAGTAATACGCCCCTTCCGGTAAGGGCTCTCCATTCATCGAGGTACCTCGCCATTCATTGTCGTAATTTTCAACCTCAAAGACGAGTTGCGACCACTGATTGAAGATCAATAAGCGGTTGTTGTTCGTCAGCTCTATACAGTTAATCAAGAAATTATCGTTCTGTCCATCTCCGTTTGGAGAAATCACGGTACGCATATCCATGCAAGGGAATCGGCGATCTAAGACCTCCGCCTCAGCTACTCGCGGACTTGCTTCGCAACCATTGGCATCAACGACCGCCACGCGGTATTCTCCCGGACAAAGATCAGTCTGTATGGAATCACTCGAAACGGCATTGGAATTCCAGCGGTACTCATACGGTCCGGTTCCACCACTAACAGTAGCCGTGGCTACGCCATTACAGCCATCAGCAGCAGGAGAAGTCTCCACCATTACTGCGATAGGCTCTGGTTCTTCTACCTGGTAAACATTGGTCGCTTCACAACCATTGGCATCGGTTACCGTCAGGCTATACTGGCCTTCTACCAGTAAATTAATAGTGGGGGAATTGGCCTGATTGCTCCAGCGATAATTAAGACTGCCCGTTCCACCATTTGCCACCGCCGTTATACCGCCATCTCTGCGACCTACACAAGACAGATCGGTTACAAAAGCATTTACTTCGATAGGACCGGGAGCAGTGATGGAAACCTCTTGGGTAACCGTACAACCTACCTGATCCATTACCTCTACCCTGTAATTACCCGGGCCGACGTTGGCCAGGCGCTCCATATCTCCAACAATATTATTGTCGGCATCCATCCAGGTATACATCAGGTCGCCATTACCATTTGCTGCATTGACCATCGCGATAGCATCCGTGGCATCCAGACAGCTTGCACCGAATCCCCGGTAATCGGTCTCTACATTTGCCGTTGCCGACAGTGTGGAACTCGTTCCGACCGTAATGGTTTCCACAATCGTATTGCCCGATGTCTCCGTTACGGTTACCGTATAATCTCCAGCAACTAGTCCGTCAACGGAGGCCTGACTAGAGATGACCTGCCCACTTGCATTTTCCCAGTTATAGGTATATTGACCAGAGCCACCATTAGGTGTGATGGTAATCCCACCATCCCGATCGCCTCTACATTCTACATTTTGCACCTGTTTATCCAGAAAGAAGGTATTCACAAAAATAGGATCAAGACTTGTGGTACAACCGCTGGCATCGCGAATAGTAGGCACGTAATTTCCTTCGCACAAACCAATAATATCCATCCCCGTATTAGGAGAATTCCATTGTACGGTATATCCAGGGGTGCCCCCCGTAAGCGCAATACTGATCTCGCCGGTACAACCGGGTGCATCGACATCGTGCACGATCTCCAGGTTAGAAATGGCGATGGGAGCTGGTTCGTCAACCACCACGTTGCCCTGCAGGGTGGTATTCGTTGCGTCGGTAATCACAAAACTAAGCGTTCCGGCGGGTAGATTATCCCGGTTGACACTACCATCGGTAGAGCTTAGGGTAATATTATCGGCAAAAGAAATCGCATAGGGAGCTGCACCACCAACAATTTCAATGGCAGCACTACCGGTACTACCACCGTTACAGGTAACGTCCGTAGTTGTAGAAGAAAAGGCCAGGGGTAGAGTAATCACCTCTACGGTGTAACACTCTTCAAATATACAGCCATTTTGATCCGTAATACTCACGCAGTATTCGCCACCTCCCAAATCATCAATGGTACTCGTGGTTGCTCCATTATCCCAATTAAAGGTATAGCCGGTATTTCCGCCGAGGATACTCAGGCTGATGGATCCATTGGTATTGTTTTCATCTCCCGTCACATTAGTGACCGTTTCTGTGACAAATAATGGAGCAAAGCTGCCAACGGGAAATTCTCCATTGAAGCTATTGCCCAGGTTATCGGTAACCGTTACCGAATAATTGCCCGCACCCACGTTCGTCAGATCTTCCGTAGTAGCATCATTACTCCACAAGAAACTGTAAGGTGCCTGACCACCCGTTACGCTGATATCAATACTTCCGGAAAGATCATCGGGGCAGGTATTCGTGGTGGAAATATTACCGAAGGCCAACTGCTCAAGTACCATAAAACACATTTCATTACGGCAACCACCCGCATCGGTAATCGTCAGGCAGTATTCGCCACTGGCACTTAAACCGTTAATATCTTCCGTCGTTGCTGTAAAGTTATTAGGACCTGACCACTGATAGGTATAGGGCGTTACACCGCCGCTTACCTCAATGCTTACGGCACCGTCGTTGCCATTTTCGATGAAACTCACCGTCGAATTATCGATAAGTACCGAGGGGGTACTCTCTACCTCGACGATACGCTCCACAGTACAATTATTTGCATCCGTAATGGTCACGGGGTAGCTTCCGCCGGTCAGGCTGGTTTGGGTGGCTACATTACCCGTCAGGCCACCGCCCCAGGTATAGGTATAAGCCCCGGTACCGCCACTGACGGCCAGACTAATACTACCGTCTCCAGTACCCGTACAAGTCTCATCAGTAATGTTGGTTTGCAGCATCAAAGCACTGGTGGGTTCCGTAATCGTAAACGTGGACTCAATCGTATTATTTGTTACCTGATCGGTCACGGTAACACTGTAGGAACCTGCCGGCAAATTACTAATATCCTGCGTTGTCGCAGCATTACTCCATGAATAACTATAACTGCCAGAGCCACCCACTACGGTGATATCAATGGCTCCGGTAGCCTCTCCATTACAGGTGACTTGCGTAATGGCCGCCGGACCAGATAAACCGAAGGTCACAATGGTAAGCGTCCCTGGGTTCAACTGGAAAGGAATCGGGTCTTCGTTGCTATCGATGAATTCGATGGGACGCCCCTGTGTGATCCCTACATTAGTCGTACCCGATTGGGCCAGCACCGTAAAGCAGAGTTCGAAAATTACCGTTCCGTCCGGAACCGTAACGCCCTGTACCTGTTGATCAAACCAGGAAATTTTGATCTCTCCCGCCGGATTCACCCCAACTCCAGGCAGGCCAAAGGAACTTGCCGACAATTGATCAAGGTTAAGATTTTGGACGGTTTCAAACTGCAAAGCATTCGGATCGTAAGCCATAACAAACTCCATGCCCAGTACATCCTCAAAGTTGTTAACCGTCACGGGGATACACACCTGAGAGCCAGGGCTGGCATTGGTGCTTCCAAATATAAATTGTAAATCCGTGGTGGCCGCAATCCCCTCAATGGATATGGTACCCGATTGTAGGGTCGCGGGAACCGTATTTTCATTTCCATCAATAATTTCAAGACCATTATTTCTGATATCGATATCAGTCGTTCCCGTACCAATGGCCTCAAAGCACATTACAAAAATCTCGGTACCATCGGCCGTAGTAACACCCGCAGCTGCCTGATCAAACCAGGATAGCTTAATAGTTCCGTCCTGATTAGCGCCAACACCGGGTAGACCAAAGGAACTCGCCGACAGATCTTTGAGATTGAAATCTTTTATTTCCGTCAACCGCAATACGGCCGGATCGTAATCGACATTAAATTCCATACCCAGGATATTGTCGAAGTTATCCACCCGCAAGGGGACACAAACGACATCTCCCGCCTGCACCGTTTCACTTCCTACCGTCAGCGTGAAATCGTCGGTATTAACCATACCCTGATTAATCGTCACCGTACCGGCAGTACTACCGGAAGGAGCAAGCATATTATTATTGTCGATCAATTCCAGACCACTAAAATCAATATCGGTCGTTGTACCCGAAGCATTCGCATCGAAGCAAGCCTCGAAGAGTACCGTACCATCCGCTACGGAAGCTCCCGTGCCACTCATGTCAAACCAGGACAGTTTGATCTCTCCCGGCTGATTACCACCAACACCGGGCAAACCAAAAGAAGCTTGTGATAAATCGTTTAGATTAAGATTCCTTACTTCCGTAAAACCCAGCACCGTAGGATCATAAGTCAGCGTGAACTCCATTCCCGACAGATCCGTAAAGTCGTTGGCCGAAATACCAATACAGAAGTTATCGTTAGGATTGACCGTGGCATTGGCCGCAAAGAGTTCGACATCATCATTTCCACCGCCCGTAGACATACCCTGGGTAATGGTACCGGCCACCCCGTTGAAGGGTAAAATATTCTCATTAATGTCAATGATCTCATCGTTGCTCATGCTCACATCCGTGGTCCCCGTGCTGCTTAGCGAAGTAAAGCAAATCTCAAAAATAGCTGTACCGTCGACTATGGTCACACCGGATACGGTTTGGTCAAACCAGGATAATTTGAGCTGCCCCTGTGGATTCGCTCCCACCCCGGGCTCACCAAATCCACTTTGTGTCAGTCCGCTAAGATTAAAGTTCTGAACCGTGTTGTATTGTAATTTAGTGGGATCGTAGTTAAAAACCACTTCCACGCCTAATATATTAGTAAAGTTACTAACCCTTACCGGCACACAAATTTCCTGGCCCTGACTTACGGTACCATCGGCTACTTCGATGGTGAAATCGCTGGAAGAACCACCGCCACCACCGCCGCCGGTGCTGCCACCAGAACCGATCGTAACCGTGCCCGTTTCTCCAACGAAAGGCAAAATGTTTTCACTGATATCAATGATCTCATCGTTAGAGACAAAGATATTATCGGTCGCATCACTGGCTAAAGCCGTAAAACAAATTTCGAGAATAACCGTGCCATCGGCTATCGTTACACCCGAAACGGTCTGATCGAACCAGGACATCTTAAGCTGTCCCGCCGGATTAGCTCCAACGCCAGGTTCTCCAAAGCTACTCTGTACTAAACCGGCCAGATTCAGACTCTGCACACCGGTGTATTGTAGCTTGGCAGGATCGTAATTGAAGACTGCCTCTACGCCCAGAATATCCGTAAAATTAGTCGTACTTACCTCGACACAGACCTGCTGCCCCTGGGTGACATTCTCATCAGAAATTGTCATGGTGAAATCACCCGTACTGCCCGTACCAGTATTTCCACCACCGCCGTTGCCGCCCGTTCCCGTACTGCCGGCACCAACCTGAATGGTACCCGCAACACCATTAAAGGGAAGAATATTCTCACTAATATCGATAATCTCAGGGTTGGAAAAATCGATGTCCCGGGTGGCATCTACAGAGAGCGCCGTGAAGCACATATCAAAAATAACGGTACCGTCCGACACCGTCACCCCGGATATGCTCTGATCAAACCAGGATACTTTCATCTGGCCAGCGGGGTTATTTCCCTCGCCCGGTTTTCCAAATGAACTCTGCGTCAAACCCAATAGATTTAGGTTTTGGACAGCCGTAAACTGTAATTGCGCCGGATCATAATTCACCAAAAACTCTACCCCTAAAATATCGGTAAAGTTAGCTACACTCATTTGTACGCAGAAACTTTCGCCCTGTGCAACGGTTTCACCGGAAGCAGTAAGGGTAAAATCCATGAGTGCATCTGTGGATTTTACGTCAATTAGGTCTGTGGGATCTTCGGAAAGATTGGACTCCAGATCATTCCATACAGGAGATGTTTTCCCATCCAGGCTTTTGGCCGAAAGAGAGGAAAGGAATGTCATGGGAAGTACAACCAGTCCGAGTAAAAGAATGGTTAATGTTTTTCTCATTGTACTCGGTAATTGGGATGTTAATAATTTACTTTATTAGACTTTATTCTAAATAATTTTTTACGGCTAAAAAATCATCTTTTGCTCCCACTCTGCGTTACCTCCTCGCCTTAATAGCTAGACGAAGAAAGGGAATTAAAGGGACCCTTCCTGAAGTAATTAGGCTCCGGGCGTGCCTTGATTGGAAACAAAATCTTTCATTTTTACCTCATAAAACTATTTAGAAAAAAGTCTATTCGCTTACGATTAATTTTTGTGTCGCAATGAATTGATCGGTCTGTAAAATAACCACGTACATACCTGACTGGTCAAAGACGGATCGGCTCAATTGTATTGATTGTGGACCGGCGTAGGTAGTCTGGCTTTGGCGGTATATTTCTTGCCCATCTATTCTGACGACACGTACTAACAAAGTATCGGTTTTCTTTATATAAAAATAAATGCTGGGGTTTTCCTGCCGAATGGGATTCGGTTGTATCCGATCTACCCTCAATTCGGAAGACTGCTCCCTTAATTGACTCACCGTATTTAAATAGAGCAAGCCATTATAGAAATTAGCATTAATTTCTTCAAAACTAGTGTCTACCACCTCTCTGACGGTAGGACTATCTTGAAAAGTCAGTCGGGTACTATCACCTGCCTGTCCGGTTACTGCAAAATTCACGGTAAATAATTGGGTGCTATCGGTCAGACTTAAGCCCGTCAGGGCCTCATTAAACCAGGCAAAGCGCAGCTCCCCCCCGGTGGTATTTTCTTCCCCAAAATTTTCGATTACCGCAAGAAAAGGGGCCAGATCACTGACGCCCGTATACGAAAGTACGGTACTATCCCAGGAAAAAGTAAATTGGGTGCTAATAATCTCCGTGAAATCGGAGACCCGAACGGCAGCAGTATAATTGGACTGGTTGACGGGAATCGTATCCTGACTGCAGAAAAAATTGACTTGTGCCAGTACCTGTCCAGCCATAAGGATACAGAAGGAAAGCAGGAGGGCTACTTTTTTCATTTTCATGGGATTATACAAAACTACGCTTAATAAAGTGTTTCTTTTTATCACCTCGAAGGTACGCAATATTTTTAAAAAAGTTGCAGGGGGTTTGAACAAATTTGGTGAGGTCACCGCAATTGGGAACCCCGCGGGGGAAATGATTATACATATCCCCTTTGCAAGGTTTAAATGTCCCGAGGATGATTAATTCTAGTGAACAGCCTGAGCTCTGAAGGGATTAGCCTTGGCTTGTCCACCTGAGGCGGATGCGCGAAAGAGCGTAGACTGTTTTATTCTAAGCTTTAATTGATCTTCAAATCCAACACCCTTAACAATAAAAATCGGGCGCAAGATCCGAAGATCCTGCGCCCGATAAGTGAATTTAAGTGCCCCTGAGGACACTTAAATCCGTCATATATATCGTGATTAACGATTCAGTGCATCAACCAAGATCAGTTTCTTAGTTGCAGACTTGTCACCAGCAGTCAGAGTGTAGAAGTATACACCTGCAGATGGAAGATCGTTAGCGCCGATAGTTACTTGGTTGTAACCTTTAGCGAAGTCACCTTCAATCATCTTAACAGTTCTACCTGCTACATCCTGTAGAGTGATCGTTGCTTCCTGAGCTTCTGGCAAATTGAATCCAATCTGCGTCTCACCCTGGAATGGGTTAGGCGTGTTTTGGTTCAGTGCGAAAGCAGCTTCAGTAGCCGTTGCACCAGCAATGTTCAGGTTCACGTTCAGTTGCTCTGCATCGTTAGAGTATGCTTCAGCAGCTGTGTAACGAGAGCTGATCTGTACAGATTCGCTCACCTTAGCATCAGCAGTAGCGCGAACTACAACGCTGAACAGTGTACCAGCAGCGTCACCGTTGAAAGAAGTAGTAATTACTCCTTCTTTAGTGAACACACCGAAGTTCTCAGCTTTAGCAGCACCGTAGACTACATCTACGATCTCAGCATTAGCTACATCCAGTGTGAACTGGTAACCAGCGATATCAGTCATGTCAGCAGAGAAGTCGATAGTGTACTCGTTACCCGCGATCATTGCTTGTTCAGCAGTGTTGATTGCGAATTCACCAGTAGCAGCACGAGCTTCAACTGTAGCAGAACCGTTAACATCACCAATCTTAGTAGCTACGAATTCAGCTTCTGCATTTGCATCCAAGTTGTTAATGTTCTTGAATTCAGGGATTGCAGTAGCCCATGGGTTAGATGGGTTCGTGAATACGTGAGACTTATCGATGAATCTCCAGCTTGTGTTGTTAGCAAACTCAGTATCGATGTTCAGGATCAACTTACGCAGTTGGATCAAGTCCAAAGTAGTGATAGACTGAGAGTTGTTTACATCGGCAGCGATCATCTTGTATGGAGAATCCAGTTGGCTAACTCCTAAGATATGCTTGCTGATCAATACAAGGTCGAAAGTAGAAACACCATTCAGGTGGTTCAGATCTTTCTGAGGAGTAACTGTGTAGTCACCACCCTGTGCCAGATTGTTGAATCCGAATGAACCGGAAGCATCAGTCATGTACATCATAGAGCGAGCTCCAGACAGTTGTACTTCAACACCTTCTACATTAGCAGCTGTTTCAGTAGCTACTGCACCGGCGATAGAACCACCAGCAGCAGGCGCACATACAGAATTGTTATCCTGTACTCTTACGAAAGTCAGACAGTAATCAACGTTGCCTGCTTCGTCTTCAGCGTATACGCGAACCATTGGCTCGGTACCAGCATCTGTACAATCGAAGAAGATACCCGTTTGATCGTCTGTGTTAGCAACAGCCGTATCGTAGCTTACGAAACCATCGTTCAAGAAGATAGAGTAAGCTTCTACAGGAACCTCACCGAATCCAGAAGCGTCGTTGCTCAGTGCAGTACAGTCGTTGATTGGAGAAGCAATCAGGTCAGATGCCCATACTTCAGCCATTCCAGCACCATCTTCAGTAGGCATCAGTTCTACAACGATACCATCGTGACAGATCGGAGCAGGTCCTTTACAGTCAATGATTTCAAGATCAGCACTTACCGTAGTAACGTTACCACAACCATCATTTACAGTAGCTGTAATAGTGTGCTTACCAAGAGGACCATCAGTGATCGTTCCAGAGTAAGTTCCGTCACCATTGTCAGTCAATGTCAATGCAACTGATCCGTTCAGTACCGCACTTACAGAGATACCTTCGGTAGAACAAGCATCACCTACAGTGATTGTGAAGTCCACATCACCTAAGCAGTCACTTGCAATTGTACAGTTTTCAGCATCAACGTCAATCTCAGCAGTAGGGTCAGTATCATCGTATACTACGATGTGCTGTGTATACTGCCAGTAACCGAAGCTACCGTAGCGCAGATCATCATCATCCTGATTATCTGTACCATCAAGATCGTACAAATCGCTCAATGTGAAACCTCTAGGTGCATTACCAATCTCATTGGTACCAAGATCACCTTCCCAGTCATACCAAGACAAGTTGTTATCGGTAGCATCATCAAAGCCAGTACCGGCAGTAACTGCCCACCAGTAACCTTCGGCTACATCGTCATCATCGTCACCTTCTAAG
>Ga0102940_1002604_pt1 | contig 10720 bp, 8 predicted proteins | sample SalPonR2_C_D1_MG_FD_78215 | JGI IMG/M metagenome (GOLD analysis project Ga0102940, IMG submission 78215) | Salt pond soil microbial communities from South San Francisco under conditions of wetland restoration - Salt Pond MetaG R2_C_D1_MG | ecosystem: Environmental > Aquatic > Marine > Intertidal...
CTGCATGCCCAGATTGCAGCAAGGGCTGCTGCAGAAGGCAAAAGTCTCAATAAATGTGTAACAGACCTGCTGGGAGACGCTGTCCATTCTCAATAAAAAAATAAAACCACATATACTCAACTGGATTTGCAGTTTTGCAACCCAAAAATGCTCTTCATTCATCTTTTTTAAAATCAAAGCAAATCCCTGCGGCGAAACTGGACTCCGGGATGAGTGCCCGGGATTACCGGGAGACGCTTGAAGCGGCCCGGACAGGACAATTGAAGATCGTGATGATTGCTGTGGAACGGTTTAAAAATGAACGGTTCAGAACCCAGTTCCGGCAGATGAATGTATCCCTTCTTGTCGTTGACGAGGCCCATTGCATCTCTGAATGGGGATGAGCACATCAGCTTTGTTGATCCCAAAGGCATCAGGAACTTAGGATTCCATGACTTCCCGGCCCCGGACCTCTATGGTGGAGAGCAGCCTTTTTACCGAATCTCCCAGGGAACCCCGGCTGGTCCAGGAACTGCTGGAAGAGATGCGGTCTGCCGATGCCGTGGATATCCTGGTGTCGTTTATCAAATGGTCGGGGTTGCGGCTGTTGATGCCCGGATTCGGATCTCCTATGACAGCCGGCGGACCCGGCTGCACTGGGAGTCCCAGTCCAATACCGCTAGCATGCCCGGATCATGATCATTAGGAGGGAAAATGAATATGTATAATCCGCCTCATCCTGGCGAAATTATAAGAAAATTTTGTGTGGAGGCACTTAATATCAATGTCACTGAAGCGGCGAAAGCGCTTGGCGTTACCAGAAAAACTTTATCGGCATTATTAAATGGAAGAGCGGGAATTAGTCCTGAAATGGCATTGAGATTATCAAAAGTATTTGGCAGATCAACCGAAGGTTGGCTTAAGCTTCAACTTCAATACGATCTCTGGAAAACAAAGCAGTCCATTGATACCAGCGATTTAAAACGTATTGGGGCAGCTTGAGTTCATCTGACTGCGAAGGCGGATTTTCTCCTGATCTGCACCAGTATCATGCATCAGGTGTCGCCTGAGATCCAGGATACAATTGATATTCCTCTGCTGCATATTGCCGATGCAACGGCCGAGGCCCAGATCCGGTCCAAGATTAAAAAAACGGGCCTGCTGGGCAAGGCGTTTACCATGGAGCAGGATTTTTATAAAGGCCGCCTGAACCGGGACCACGGGCTTGATGTCCTGATGCCGGGAAAAGCAGACAGGGCCTTTATCCATAACACTATTTTTCAGGAACTGTGTCTGGGAATCGCAAAACCCGGAACCAGGAAAGAATATCTTCGGATCATCGATACCCTTGCGGAACAGGGGGCTGAGGCCGTCATCCTGGGCTGCACGGAAATCGGGATGCTGGTGTGCGAGAAGGACACACGCATCAAGCTTTTTGACACCACGGCCATTCATACACAAAAGGCGGTGGAATATGCACGGCAGCGCTGAAAGGAGGAGACAAGACCATGGCAAACATCGTTATCTGTGCAGACGGAACCTGGAACCGGCCGGAAGAAGATGTGGAAACGGATTTTCCGACCAATGTGCTGAGACTGGCCCGGGCAGTTGTACCGGACGACGGCGGGGTCAAGCAGCATGTGTTTTACGACTGGGGCCTGGGCTCATATCATGCGCGGGTGAGCGCAGGGGCCACAGGCCGCGGGATCCATAAAAACATCATGGACGGGTACCGCTACATCGTCCAGAACTATGCGCCGGAAGACCGGATATTCCTGTTCGGCTTCAGCCGGGGGGCATATACCGTCCGGGCCTTGAGCGGGCTGATCAACAACTGCGGCATCCTGAAGCGGTCCGATGCCCGGCTGATTGCCGAAGCCTGGAAGATATACAAGAGCCCTGCGAAAAAGAACCGGCCGAAGGAATCGGCGGCCGTCCGTTTCAGGGAGGCGCACAGCCATCCCTCGCGCCGGGTGCATTTTGTCGGCGTCTGGGACACGGTGGGCGCGCTGGGTATCCCGTTCAGTTTTATGGGACTGCTGGAGAGCCATGATGAGTTCTATGATACCAAGATGGGGGGAAATGTATCGATGGCCCGCCATGCGCTGGCCATCGATGAACAGCGGGAGGATTTTGAACCCACGATCTGGCTTTCCAGGCCCGGTGTCAATCTGAAACAGGTCTGGTTCGCAGGGGTACACACGGATGTCGGCGGTTCTTATCCGCCTGATACGGAAAGCGGCATCCGGGCATCTGACACCCCTCTCCAGTGGATGCTGGATGAAGCCCGGAACGCCGGCCTGAAGATCGAGCCGCATCTTCAGGCGGCTTTGACGGATGGCAGCTTGGGGAAACTGCACAGATCCCGCCGGCATGTGTATCGGTTCAAAAACCCGCTCCACCGGCCGATCGTTATCAAAGACAAACCCACCAGCATTCACCCCAGTGTTAAAACCCGGTACGAGGCAGATCCCGGGTACCGGCCCCCGGCACTGAAAACACTGGTGGAAAAACACGGCTGGGAAAACCTGGATGCGGGGGCATGAATTTTCGGATTATTAAAAATACCGGGTGACCCGGGCAAACACACTGTCCGACGATTTGTGGGCAAAATCGGTTCAAAGACAAATTACAGGAAAGGATACGCTGGTTACTGCCGGAGGGATTCAGTCCAACCATTGCCGTCTTACGGCTGCAAGTGCAAGAAGGGCTGAAGAATTATTTATCATTTTAGAAGGAGAAGGAACCTTACGTTCACCAGAAGGATATCAGACAACATCAAAAGGAGACATCATCTTCTTTGCGGAAGGACCTGAAGGTACCCATCAGCTTTACAATCACAGTGACGGACAATTAATCTATGTAGACATACGCACTAAGGCGAATGAGGATGTGTGTGAGTATCCAGATTCAGCAAAAATTAATATTCTACCGGCAATGGATATATTTGAAGAAACATCGAAGGTATCGTATTATTCCGGTGAAAAAGGTGTTAAGAATAAGTGGTCGAAAAAATGGTTACAAAAATGATTAACCGGGTCGATGGATCTTGATGGGCAAAAGGAAACGGGGGGCGCCGATTTTTTCACCGACAACGGTGTGAGGAGTAAGACTCATGAAGATTAGTTATGACAACCGGTTCACCTGGGCGGTCTACGTCGTGCTGGCAGGACTGGTTTTCAGCTGTATCAGCTGCTCGGCGGATTCACTGGAAGGGCCTGTGGATCCGGTGGGAGAGACGCCGCTTGAGACCGGGTGGCAAGCCCTCACCGTCACCGGGGGGCTGATGCGGCCCTGGTCGGCCGTGTGGCTGCCCGATGGGAAAACCCTGCTGGTGACGGAACGTGAGGGGCGGCTGCGGGTGGTACGGGATGGAAAGCTCCGGACGGATGCGGTCAAGGGGGTGCCCGATGTACTGCCGCTGGGTCAGGGGGGCCTTCTGGACATTGCACTGCATCCGGATTTCACGAAGAACCGCTGGGTGTATATGACCTGCAGCACGGGTCAGCGGCAGGCCAACCGGACCACGCTTGTTCGGGGGCGTATCAATGAAGCGCTGACCGAACTCACAGAGGTTGCAGCATTGTTCCAGGTTTCCCAGGCCAAAGAGGGGGGACAGCATTTCGGGTCGCGCCTGCTCTGGCTGGATGACGGCACGCTGCTCATGTCTGTCGGCGACGGCGGGAATCCGCCGTTACAGCTGGACGGCCGCCTGATTCGGCGCAACGCACAGGATTTGTCCTCCCATCTTGGCAAGATCCTCCGTCTGAACGAAGACGGCATTCCGCCTCCAGACAATCCCTTTGCCGATGACAATGATCCGGGAACAGATCCCTTCATCTGGAGTTACGGCCACCGCAACATTCAGGGGATGGCGCTTCATCCGCGGTCCCGGACGGTCTGGGCCACGGAACACGGGGCCAGAGGCGGCGACGAGCTGAACCTGATCCGCAGGGGGCAGAACTACGGGTGGCCGAAAGCGACTTACAGTGTCGAGTATTTCGGGCCGCGTATCTCCGGGCGCACAACCCTTCCCGACGCAGTTGATCCCCTGGTGGTCTGGACCCCGTGTATTGCACCGTCGGGACTGGTGTTCTACACAGGCTCTGCGTTTTCCCGCTGGCAGGGGGATCTGCTGGCCGGGGGACTTGTCCTGAGACAGATCCGCCGCATCGATTTTGAGAACGGACAAATCGCCGGCCAGACCACCCTGCAGTTTGAAGACCGCATCCGGTGGGTAGGACAGGGCCCTGATGGCGGCATCTATGTGCTGACGGACGAGGTGGACGGCCGGCTGCTGCGCATTGTCCCGGAAAAATAAAGGAAGTGAAAAGGCAATTTTGAAGTGAAACCCTGGATATGCAGACACATCATTAAGTGAGGGAAACATGTTTACATTCATTCACGCGGCTGATATTCACCTGGACAGCCCGCTGCGGGGGCTGTCCAGATATGAGTCCGCACCGGTTGATGCCATCAGAAACGCCTGCAGAAGGGCGTTTAAGAACCTGGTGGATCTGGCCATAGAAAAAAAAGCGGCGTTTGTGCTGCTGGCCGGGGATCTCTATGACGGGGACTGGAAAGATTACAGCACAGGGATATTTTTCAGCCGGCAGATGGGGAGATTACAACAGCACGGCATACGGGTATTTGCTGTCGCAGGAAACCATGATGCCGCAAACCGGATGACCAAAGCGTTACAGACGCCTGCCAACATGAAGATGTTTTCTGCCGGGAAAGTGGAAACCGTCATACTGGAAGAATATTCCGTGGCTATTCATGGGCGCAGCTTTAAAGCCCGGCATGTGGACGAAAACCTGGCGGCGGGATTCTGCCGGGGCATCAAGGGCATGTGCAATATCGGGCTGCTGCATACCAGCCTGGACGGCCGGGAGGGGCATGCCAGTTATGCGCCGTGCACCCTGGATGACCTGCGCGCAAAAAATTACCAGTACTGGGCCCTGGGACATGTCCACAAACAGGAAATCGTTTCCGAAGATCCCTTTGTGGTGTTCCCGGGGTGCATACAGGGCCGTCATATCCGGGAAAGCGGACCCAAAGGCTGTGTGAAGGTCACGGTTGCGGAAAATGCCGTCACGGAAATGGAACCGGTGCCTCTGGATGTCCTGCGGTGGACCCTGACGGAAATCGATCTGACCGATACTGAAGAATACCGGGATGTCCTGGAAAACGTCCGGGAAGCCATTGAAATGGAACTGGTTCGGGCAGAGGACAGGCCCCTGGCAATGAGAATGAAGCTGACAGGTACCACAAAACTGTCTGATCACCTGGCCGCTTTTCCGGAAAAACTGGAACAGCAGATAAAAGCGCTGGGGGCTGAAACCGCCGGAGATGACCTCTGGATTGAACGGGTGGAAAACATGACCCTGGGAAAATATGATCTTGAAACCGCCCTGGCCGATGACACATCACCGGGGCAGCTGCTCAGGGCCATTGTTTCAACCCCTGATGATCCGGATCAGATAGACGGTCTGGAAGACAAAATGGCGGAACTCCGGCAGAAAGTGCCGCCGGAAGCCTTTGGAACAAATTCCATTCTGGATTTGAGCGACAAACAGGCGCTTGAACGGATCACCAGGGAAGCCAAAAAAATGCTGATCGGCAGACTGCTTGCAGCAGGGGGGGAAAAATGAGAATCAACCGCCTCGATCTCATTGCTTTCGGCCGCTTTTCAGAAACATCCCTGGACCTGTCGGACGGTGATCAGGGGCTGCACCTGATTTACGGTGATAACGAAGCCGGGAAAAGCACCTCATTGCGGGCCTTGATCGGCTGGCTGTTCGGTATTCCCGCCAGAACGCGCGATAATTTTGTCCATGCAAATCCGCAGCTCCGCATCGGCGGAGAATTACAGCTCTCCACCGGAGAAACCATCGAATTTATCCGGAGAAAAGGGAACAAGGACACCCTGCTGGCGTATGGCAGTGACGCGCCCCTGGATGAACGCCGGTTGAGGCGGTTTCTTCCACCAGGTATCGATGAAACCATTTTCACCAGGCTCTGGGGGATTGACCATGAAAGATTGATTGCCGGCGGCCGGGAACTGCTGGAACAGTCCGGGGACCTGGGCCAGGCCCTGTTCAGTGCAGCGGCCGGGACGGCAAATCTCCGGGATATATTGATGGAAATGCAGAACAGTGCCGTTGACATCTTCAAGCCCCGGGGGTCCAAAGCGGTCCTGAACAGGGCCATCTCAGATTATAAAGATGCGCTGAAAAGGATACGGGAAGCCACCCTGCCGGTTTCCACCTGGAAAGCACTGCAGAATGATTTATCCGGAACCAGTGCCGCTATTGCAGAGGTGGAAAAAAAAATCGATGAAAAGAACAAACAGAAAAGCGGTCTGGAACGGATCAACCGTGTCAAAGGGGCCCTGGCCCAGCGCCGGAACTGCCTGGCGAAAATGGAAACGTTGGGCACGGTGCTGCTGCTGCCGGAAGATTTTTCAGAGCAGCTGAAAACAGCCGCACAAACCCTTCAACACGCACTGGACGTAAAAGAACGCCTCACGGCCAAACGGGATGCCTTGAATAAGGAATCAGGGTCTTTGCGGGTGCGGGAGGATTTACTGAAAAATGAAGATACCATCTTACGGCTCTACAAAGATCTCGGTGCGGTTGAAAAGACCCTGGCGGACCGGCCCGGTCAGGATGGAAAACGGCGACTGCTGCGCAATGAAGCCCAAACCCTGCTCAAGGGAATCCGGCCGGACATACGTCTGGATGACGCCGATCATCTCAGGCCGTTTCTCAACAATAAAAAATGGATCTCGGAACTGGCCCGGAAAAAAAGTTTGCTGATCCAGAAACAGGAAGGGCACAAAGCTGCATTAAAGGATCTCCAGGACGAAATGACCGCGCTTGAAAGCAGACGGGAAACCCTGCCGCAAAGTGACATCGATTTGACGGAGTTGAAAGCCGCCGTTGCCTCAGCACGCAAAGCCGGCGACATCGAACAGCGCCTGAATGACATCACAACACAGGCGGCACAGGAAAAATCCGCCTGCGAAAACGCATTTGCAGGACTGGGGAAATATCACGGGGATGCAGACGCGCTTTTATCCATGGGGCTGCCGGTTGCAGAAACCCTGGACCGGTTTGAAAAAGAAGCCGATGACCTCATGGAAAAATCCAGAACCGCATCCCAAAAAAAACAGGAGAGCGAAACGGAAAAAAGGCAGGCGGAACAGGAGTTAAAAGCGCTGCTGTTAAAGGAAGATGTGCCCAAAATTGCCGACCTGGATGCATCCCGAAAGGCGCGTGACCAGGGATGGTCATTGATAAAACAGACATATATCCAGCAGCGGGATGTCGGCGGCCGTGTTCAGGCATATACATCCGGATCTGATTTGCCGGCCGTGTATGAAAAAAAGGTTGCGCTGGCAGACCGTATATCCGACCGCCTGAGACTGGATGCGGACCAGGTGGTGAAACGGGCGGATCTGGAAGCCAAAATTGAGCACATGACCGCAAGAACCGCAGATCTGTCAGCGGAGTTAGAACAGATAAAACAGGCCCGGGCGGACCTGGACAACCGGTGGGCCGCCATCTGGAAACCGCTGCATGTTGCGGCCGGCACCCCCCGGGAAATGAAGCAGTGGGTGGTGAAAGCGGAAAGACTGATCGAAAAGATGCATGCGGCAGAAGGGGTTTCAGCCAGAGAAAAAAAACTGCGGGAAACATGTGATCATCTGAAGCGATCGATGTCACACCAGATCGCCGGGTTTGATGCTTCGGCAAACATTCAGGGAAAGGGCCTGGAAGCACTGATTTCAATCTGTGAACAGCGCATCGAAAAAGAGCAGGAAGCCCGGGACAACCGATATCAAATTGGGCACTCACTGAAAGACCTGCACATCCGGCTGAAGCGGACCAAAGATGACCTGAAAACGGTTGAAACCGGTTTGATCACCTGGATGGATGAGTGGGAAAAAGCCATCTCCGGTTTGGGCCTGAAGCCAGATGCCTACCCGGAAACCGCCATGGAAACCTTTGATCACCTGGTGTCCTTCTTTAAAAAATTTGATCAGTCTGAAGAGCTGCGCAAACGGATTTACGGCATGGACAAGGTCAAGGAGGAGTTTGACAGGCGCGTTCACGCATTTGCCGAAAGTATCGGAATAAAGACAGAGGGCCAGGATGCATTGACAATTGCCGGCCAGCTCCATCAGGACCTGAATGCGGCCCGGGAAGCCCGGGCAAGTTTGATCAAAATCACAGACCAGCTGGATGAAAAAAACCAGGAGATCAAAGATGTCACCATCACCATCCGCCAGTCACAGGAAAAAATCAGTGAACTCAAAACCCGGGCCGGGGTGGATACGGTTGCGGAACTGGTCGCGGCCGGTGAAAAATCAAACCATAAACGGGACCTGCTGAAACAGATCGAAACGCTGGAACAGGAATTGAACCGCAACGGGGACGGCTTTGGCATTGAAGCACTGGAAGCAGAGGTGAACCGTTCAGACATTGACGGCATTGCAGGTGACATCGACAGAATATCCAGTGAGCTGAGAGAGCTGCAGTCCGAAAGAGACACGCTGCGGGACCAGCGGCAGAGCATTCAACATGAGGTCCAGCAGAATGACGGCAAAGCCATGGCAGCCAACGCATCTGAAGAAGCTGAAGCACACCTTTCCAGCATCACCGAAAATGCCGGGCATTATCTGCGGTTCCAGATCGCCTCCCTTATCCTGGAGCAGCAGATAGAAGCGTACAGAAAAGAAAACCAGGCCCCTGTTTTAGGCAGGGCGGGTGAACTGTTCTCAACTCTGACACTGGGCTCTTACGCTGGTCTGCGGGATGAACTGGATGCTTCGGGAAAGCCGGTACTGCTGGGTGTCCGGCCGGACGATCAGGAGGTGGCCATCGATGGCATGAGTGACGGGTCCCGGGACCAGCTCTATCTGGCCCTGCGCATGGCCACGCTGGAGCAGCATCTGACAAAGGGGGAGCCAATGCCCTTTGTGGTGGATGATATCCTTATCGGGTTTGATGATCACCGCACCCGTGTCTGTCTGGAGGTGCTGGCACAATTGTCAACCCGCATCCAGGTACTGGTTTTTACGCACCACAGACGGGTGCTGGAATTGTCAGACAGCTGTAAAAAAACTGAGAAAATTTTTCAGCACGATCTTTCCTGACAAATTGAACAGGGTCTGAAGAAGACCATTGAGAACACAGAATGCCATAGCGTTTGTTGATACGGGAATTGATCCTCAAATGGAAAACAGATCAGGGAAAAACTGGAGCAGTCAGCATTGCCGAAAGCATGCGGTCCCCTAAACATCCTTGGCAGCCGCCCCTATAAACAGCCTGAAAACCTGTACAAAATGAAAAAAGCCAGGGAAACAACAGCCTTTACACCGGAACCAGACACAGAACGCTGCACCCAGTGCGGTATCTGCGCCGATGTCTGCCCGGAGGCTGCCATTGACGCCTGTGATGTGACAGACATTGACAGGTGGAAATGTATTCTGTGCTTTGCCTGTGTTAAATCATGCCCGGAACAGGCAAAGAATATGACAGATCAAAATTTCAATGCAGCTGTAGGCCAGCTTGCAGAAGCCATCCAGTCACGAAAGGAACCAGCGTTATTTTTAACCTGAATTTCTCCTGTTGCGGTCCGGGCCGGTTTTGATAGAATAGATATTTATTTTCATCCACAAGGAGGTCTGTTTTGAAGCACGTATTTGAATGCATCATTGTCGGATCAGGCGGGGCAGGACTGTATGCTGCCCTTGAGACCAGCGCAAAGGCGAAAACAGCGGTTTTGTCGAAACTGTACCCGGTGAGAAGCCATACCGGTGCTGCCCAGGGCGGCATCAGCGCGGCACTGGGCAACCGGGAGGAGGACAAGCCGGAATGGCATGCCTTTGATACAGTCAAGGGAGGGGATTACCTGGTGGACCAGCAGGCGGCCATGATCCTGGCACAGGATGCGGTTCAGGCGGTATACGACCTGGAAAACCGGGGGCTGCCCTTCAGCCGGACCCAGGACGGCCGTATTGACCAGCGGCGGTTCGGCGGCCATACCCGTAATTTCGGGGAGGGGCCGGTCCGCAGGGCCTGTTATGCGGCGGACCGCACCGGCCACATGATCCTGCAGACCCTTTACCAGCAGTGTATTAAAAACAATGTCTCTTTTTACGATGAGTTCCAGGTCATTGACGTCATCCTGGAGGGCAGTGACTGTAAAGGGGTGGTTGCGGTTGAACTGGCCACCGGCGAGGTGCACACCTTTGCGGCAAAGGCGGTGCTCTTTGCCACCGGCGGGTTCGGCCGGATTTTCAAGGTGACCTCCAATGCATTTGCCAATACCGGAGACGGTCCGGCCGTGCTTGCCAGACGGGGCATCCCCCTCCAGGACATGGAGTTTTATCAGTTCCACCCCACCGGTATCAAAGGTCTGGGTATTTTAATCACCGAAGCGGTGCGGGGGGAAGGGGGCATCCTGAGAAACCGGGCGGGTGAGCCGTTCATGAAAACCTATGCCCCCACCCTGCTGGATCTTGCCCCCAGGGATATGGTGTCCAGGGCCATTATGACGGAAATCCAGGCAGGCCGCGGCATGCGGGGTGACCGGAAGATAGACGACTGGGTTGAGCTGGATGCCACCCACCTGGGGGCCAAGGTCCTGAATGCCAAACTCCCGGATATCACGGATTTCTGCAAAACCTATCTGGGCGTGGATCCTTCCCAGGGGGCCATACCGGTGCTGC
>Ga0102940_1002606_pt1 | contig 10716 bp, 7 predicted proteins | sample SalPonR2_C_D1_MG_FD_78215 | JGI IMG/M metagenome (GOLD analysis project Ga0102940, IMG submission 78215) | Salt pond soil microbial communities from South San Francisco under conditions of wetland restoration - Salt Pond MetaG R2_C_D1_MG | ecosystem: Environmental > Aquatic > Marine > Intertidal...
ATGGATTATATTTACAGGACCGAGATACCTGACGATTATGTTACAATTACCTCCGGAATCTTAGGGGATCAAAAACCTGTGTCTGTTTTATTGGTACCACTTATTTCCAATGAGCAAGTGCAGGGGGTGATTGAATTTGCCTTTATTGAAGAGCGGGTGCCTAAACTTACCATACAGTTTTTACTTGAATTAGGAGAAATCATTGCCAGAACCATCTACAACCTCAGCATTAATGAAAAAACACGGTCATTGCTCGAAGAGTCCAGAAAAATGACTGAAGAAATGCAGAAAAAAGAGATGATCATGCAGCAGAATGCCGGGGTAATGAAACAAACCCAGCAGCAACTACAGATCACGAACGATGAATTACAGAAAAAAATTAATGAAGCTGAAAATGCCCGCAACCGGCTTCATTGGCTACTGGAAAATGCCTCAGAAATCATCTCCATATACGATGAAAACTTAAGACTCAAATACATCAGTCCCAGTGCTGAAAGGATATTAGGATACAGACCCGATGAGATGATGATGGGTAAAGATTTCGAACGTATTGACCAGACGGGGAGTATTGGAATACGTAAAGCATTCGACCAGGTTACTGCCAATCCAGAGGAGACCATACAGATTGAATATTCATACATAAAAAAAGACGGCAAACGGATATTTTTATCTTCAACCATCCGGAACTTACTGAACGACCCGTCTGTTGAAGGATTTGTTTTTAACACCAGGGATATCACTGAAGTGAAGATGGTTGAAAAAGAGCAGCGGTTAAAAACCAGGATGCAATCGTTGTCGGAGAACTCCCTTGATCTTATCATCAGGTTAAATAAAACCGGGATGATCCATTATGTGAATCCGGTTTTCGAAGATTATTCCGGCATTGCTCCGGGTAGTGTCATTAACAAAACCATAGAAGAAACCCGGTTAAGTTATGGTATTAAACAGATTATCGAAAAATCGATTCACCTGATCGATCAGAAACCCGTGAAGTACAACATTATAGAATCGTTGAAGATTTCCATGGGTGGAAAAGAGGGTGAGCGTATCCTCAATTTTAATATCATCCCTGAATTTCAGGACAACGAACTTGAAACCATACTCATTGTGGGGCACGATATTACCGAAGCAAAACGCATTGAAAAGGAGATCAAAATAACCAATAAGAAAGTTCAGGATAGCATCACCTATGCAGAAAGAATCCAGTCATCTCTTCTGCCTTCATTACAAAATATCAGGAAATCCCTTCCTAACAGCTTCATTTTCTACAAACCGAAGGATGTTATTTCGGGAGATTTCCCCTGGTTCTACGAAACAGATAATGCTTCGTGGATAGCAGCCATCGACTGCACAGGCCATGGCGTACCCGGAGCACTTCTCTCTTTCATCGGTTTCTTCCTGCTGAATAACATTACTGCAGTAAATCCGGATTTGTCGGCAGGAGACATTTGCGATATGCTTAATGTTGAAGTTAAAAAGACACTGAAACAGGACAGAAAAAATCCCGAGACCCGCGATGGAATGGATATGGCATTCTGCAAAATTCATAAAAAAGAGAGTAAGATTGAATATGTAGGTGCACATCGGCCTTTATACTTACTAAGGGAGGGTGAAATAATTGTATACAAGGGGGATAGAAAAGCCATTGGAGGACTCGTTAACCCCAAACTACCGGAAAAGGCATTCACAAATCATGAAATACCCGTTCGTAAAGGAGATAAGCTTTTTATTTTCTCCGACGGACTCACCGATCAACTGGGAGGAGAATATGGCGATAAATACACGCCTGCAAGGGTTAGGAGGATGCTTCTGGAGAACAAGGGGTTTACAATCCGACAATTTCAGCAACTGTTCGAGGATGATTTTTCCAATTGGCTTGGCAAGGAAAAACAGATCGATGATGTACTGCTGATGGGAATCGGATTCTGATTAATCTTCGAAAAACTTTCGTGATAATTGATTTAATCGTAAATTAGCTTCTATTGATAAATAAAACATCCAAAAAACTGCATAGGCATTTAACCCAATGAAAAATGTAAAAGGATATTTCGGACTTATTAATGACTACTACAGCAAGTACCTGGCTAATGAGATTATTTTAGCCTTCGATGGGGACATCACGCACCAGGTGATGAAAGCATTTGCCTCATTAGTGGAAGAAAAACTTGAAAAAGAAAAAGAAAAAGAGTCTGTACGTCGAAAAGTTTATCACATACTGGTTGAGTGTCTGCAAAACATAAACAGGCATGCTGAAGTGCTGTATACCGATGAAAAAGATAAATATCCCGGTCGCGGTGCATTGCTCGTCAGTAAAACAGAAGATTATTACAGATTCATCACTGCAAATATTATTAAAAGCGATCAGGTTGAAGAATTCAAAAGCTTTCTTGAGGAGATCAATAACCTGTCGCAAGACGACTTAAATACGTTATACAAAAAGCAATTGATGGAAGGCGAACTTACATCAAAAGGAGGTGCCGGTTTGGGATTTATTGACATCAGAAGAAAAACAGGCAATAAAATGGCATTTGATTTCCTAAAGAACGATGATGACACCTCCTTCTTTACAATTAACATAACAGTAACAATCTAACAATTATGGCAGCATTAAGAATTGAACCTGCAGATGACACGCCCCTTGTGATAATGGACAAGGAGAAAGAGGTTTTTGAGATATCAGGCAAGTCAATGCCCGAGGATGTAGTGGGTTTTTACCAGCCGGTATTCGACTGGATTGATGCTTATAAAAAAGATCCGCTTGAAAAGACCGTGTTGGTATTTAAGTTGATTTATTTCAATACCGCCAGCTCAAAAGTCTTTCTTGATTTACTCATGAAGTTTGAATCAATAATCGAAAAAGGGTTTGAGGTTGAAGTTAAATGGCATTCCCTGAACAATGATGAAGACATGCAGGATGCCGGAGAAGAATATGAAGAAATGACTGGCCTGAAATTTGAATATCTCACATTCGAACGATAGGTCTTTGCTTACTGAATTATGAGTGAAGAAATCTTACGTGCCCTGATGGAGCTTTTTGCCATCATCATCAAGCAGGATGGTGGTATTTCTGAAAAAGAAAAAGAATATGTAAAAAGTTTTCTCACCCAACAGATCGGAATAGATTCTGCCGATCCATACTACCTGCTCTTCCTTGAAAAAGCCGCGGATGGACAGAAAGAGAAAAAGAAGCTCACCTCCGTACTCGACTCTGTTAAGGCGCTGCACATTGGTAAAAAAATCAGCAAAACGCTGGATCAAAAACAAAAGATGGTTGTTTTGGTCCGGTCGATTGAATTGATCCATACCGAATATACATTCACAGAGCAGCGGCTTGGAATTATTAAAACCCTGGCTGAAGTTTTTAATGTGGATGAGCTGGAATACCAAAGCATTCTTCACTTTATCAGCGCAGCAGAGACTGGCGATTATAGCGATCCCAACCTATTGATAATTGGAGATTCTCCCAAAAAGGGCAAAGCCAGTCATTCGCTCCCTGCAGATGGCCTCGACAAACCAATTACAATACTCAGGGTTGCTTCGGTGGAGCTGTATTTTATAAATTATACAGGAAAATTCGAGGTCCAGCTAAATGGTCATCCGCTTATTTCCGGGAGGGTTTATCTGCTTGCCAACGGAAGCAGTTTACGTCTGCCCCTGGGTACTCCCATTTACTACAGCGACATTACCGCTCAGTTCCTGCGCTCCCACGGTAAAGAAAAAATTTATCTGGAGGCAGACAGATTAAACTATGCTTTTCCAGGGAAGGTTGACGGACTGAAAAATATCTCCCTGAATGCTGAGCATGGGAATCTGATTGGGATTATGGGTGCGAGCGGTTCCGGGAAGACGACATTGCTGAATGTGTTATCTGGGAATTACACGCCTGATGAGGGGAATGTGCGGATTAATAGCATCAAACTTTTCGGGGAGGAAGATAAGCTTAAAGGTGTGATTGGGTATGTGCCACAGGACGATCTGCTTATTGAAGAGCTGACGGTGTATGATAATCTTTGGTACAACGCGAAGTTTTGTTTTGGGAATCTGGACAATGAGAAGGTGGATGAAAGGGTTAATCAGACTTTGAAAGCGCTGGATTTGCTTGAGAAAAAGGATTTGAAGGTGGGATCGGTGATGAACAAGACCATATCGGGCGGACAGCGAAAGCGGCTGAATATTGCGCTGGAATTGATTCGCGAGCCGTCAATTCTGTATCTCGACGAGCCAACCTCGGGATTATCGTCGCGGGATTCGGAAAATGTAATGAACCTGCTTCGTGAGCTGACCATCAAGGGGAAGCTGATTTTTATCGTGATTCACCAGCCCTCGTCGGAGATATATAAAATGCTTGATAAAGTGGTGATATTGGATGAGGGTGGTAAGATGATTTACTATGGGAACCCTGTGGAGGCGGTAATCCACTTTAAGAAAATCGATAACCAGGTAAATTATGACAAAGGGGAGTGTCATGTGTGCGGGAATATCAACCCCGAACAGATATTTAATATTGTGGAGGCGCGACAGGTTGATGAATTTGGAAATTATACCGATCGGCGAAAAATCAGTCCTGCACGTTGGCAGGAGTTTTTTGAACAATCGCGGGAGAAGGTGAAATCGCTCGATGAAGAATTTAAACAGCCTCCACAGCGGTTGATAGTGCCGGGGTGGCTGAGGCAATCGCTGAATTATGTGAAGCGGGATTTCAAATCGAAAATCAATAACCGGCAATATATGTTGCTTGTTATGAGCGTATCGCCTGTGCTTGCACTTATCCTCTCATATATTGTAAGATATATTGCAGACCCTACCAGTCACGTATACATCTTCAGGGAGAACGAAAATATTCCTATCTACATCTTTATGGCAATCATTGTGGCGTTGTTCCTGGGATTAATCATGAGTGCGGAGGAGATATTCCGCGACCGTAAAATCCTTAAACGCGAGCAGTTTCTGCACCTGAGCAGGTCGGCTTATTTAACGGCCAAGATTGGCAACATCTTTATCATGTCGGCTTTTCAGACGATTATTTTTGTGCTTATAGCAAATACCATACTGGGTGTTGCAGGTATGAATTTTTATTACTGGCTGGCGCTTTTTTCAGTTGCTGCATGTGCCAATCTCATTGGATTGATCATTTCATCTGCGTTCAATTCAGCCGTTACCATATATATTCTTATACCGTTGGTGATGATTCCAATGATGGTTTTGAGTGGAGCCATGTTTAGTTTTGAAAAATTGAACAGGTCAATTACCAGTGTCAACAAGGTGCCGGTGATTGCAGACCTGATGCCTACGAAGTGGGCTTATGAGGCTTTGATGGTGAAACAGTTTAAGGACAACCTTTTCGAGGAGAATTTTTATGATATTGAACGGGAAATCAGTCGCACAAATTTCCAATCGGCTTACTTAATTCCCGCCTTGCAAGAGAGGCTCTCCCTCGTGAACGAAGAATATGAAGAAAAGAAGAAGGTTGAGAATACGCGTGGCGCGCTTGAAGTACTGAAAAATGAGTTGCTGGTCCAACAGGATACGTTAGACAGGGAATTGTTTGAAGAAGAAACATTCCGACCAGAAAATTTTAATGAAACCTTGTCGTCGCAGATTACGAAGTTTTTGTCGGATTTAAATAATTATTATCTGAAGCAATATATGCTTGCCAACCGGGTCAAGCAGAACCAGTTAAATCAAATAATGAAAGAGCGCCGGGAAGTCTATTATAGCATGCTGAATAAATATCACAACGAGAAAGTATCTGATCATGTAAAGAAGATATACGAGAAGAATAAGATTATTGAGTCTGATGGGAGGTTATATCAGCAGAGCAACCCGATTTTTCTGTATCCGCAATCGTTTCGTGCACATTTTTATGCACCTGTAAAAAAAGCAGGATCGAAATATGTGGACACATACTGGTTTAACATTGCATTCATCTGGTTCCTAACCATCGTCCTTTATCTGATTTTATATTTCGACCTGTTAAACAAGACCATCAATTCGAAGTTCTTTCGCTAAAAAAGAATTGTCTTTATTAATAAAATCCATAAATTTGAAATAGAAACGAATTGGAGGGGCATGCTATTAATTAGTCCTTGAAAAAACTGTTTATTTTTTAAGGTGGTTTGCAAGTAACTGCAGACGTCAATTGTGTGCGACCTCATAATTTTGATATATATGATAAGATACACCGCATTCCTGTTTGCAGGTTTACTCCTGTTAAGCGCATGTTCCAACCGGCCAAAAAACGAAGATTTATCGGTCGACTTTGTTGAGCCGGAGTTGGATGAACTGGTGGTTTCCGATGAAGCCATGACAGAAGTAATTGAAAATATTGCTTCCCCCTTAGAAGTTGCTTCATTGCTGAGCGACCTTGACGTTCCATTCTCCGTGGCATATCTTTCAGATCCGGATAATATGTCGAGTTACTCCACAAATCTGGAGATGGCCTATTTCCTTGGCGCGTTGAGCAGTGACCTTGGATATCTGAATATGTATAACAAGACAGGGACAGCGATCAACTATCTAAGCACAATTAATAAGCTGACAGATGCGCTGGATATTGGTCAGTTTTTCGATTTCATCAAGATGAAACGGCTTGCCACCAGTGAAAACAGTCTTGATTCTCTGCTGTTTACATCGATGAACAGCTTCAATCGAATGAACAGTCATTTAAAGCAAACCAACAGGAGCAACTTGAGTGCGCTGATGGTTTCCGGGGTATGGATTGAAGGGTTGTATCTGGCCACACAGGTTTATGAAAAAACTGAACTGGAGCAAGTTCGTGATGTTGTTGGTCAGCAAAAGCATATACTGAATGATTTGCTGATTATATTAGAAAGCTACGAAAAGGATGATTATGTGCAACAGATTATAGAAGGTTACAAAAAAATCAAAGCGCAGTTTGATGAAGTTACCATTACCTATGAGATTGGCGAGCCCGAAACGGTGGAAGTTGACGGCATGCTAATGGTTATTCAGGCCGAATCGAGCACCATAGAAATGGATGCTGTTACCCTCTCGAACATTATTGATATTACCGAAGAGATACGAAATAAACACCTCAATATTTAAACGAATGAAAGCAATTAACAAAATATTACTCATATTGCTGTTCATTGGTTCAACAGCATTTATTCAGCAGGACACACCGCCAGATGTTTTAGCATGTGTAGAAGAGTCTGGTCCGGCGGCAGTTTACCTCAGAGATTTCAGGGTAGAGCTTCCAGCGGCGAAGCCAGGGGAGAAGACACCCATGTTCAGAAAGGCCATGGTATTGCGTGGCAACAACCTGTATCGTTTCAATTTTTGCAACGCGAAGGGAGAGGCAGTCATCAGGATTTATGACAGTTCTAACATGATGCTTACCTCTTATGACCCATCAAAAAGTAAGTATTATAACCCTGTACAGTTCTTATGCAGAAAGACTGGTCCGTACAACATTGTAATTACGTTTAAAGATGGAGAAGCAGGCGAAGCGATTGGGATTATGAGTCATGTGAAGATCAGTGAGAGCAGGAGGTCGGCGAGATAGACCTTAATTCCCGCCCATATATTTTCTTATTCTTTTGCGTTGGAGGATGCTCCAGAGGACGGTGAATTTGTATGCGAGACCGGGTTTCAGGTTCAGCAAGAAATAGTGCCGCGCAAATTTTAGTCTGGTAGTTTCATTTTCCATACCCTGAATTCTCATGTGGCAGATATTGACCAAACGGTTTATGCGTTTTGAGTAGCTGTTGGAATTTTTAAAAAGCTTTGATGTGTAAAAATCTGTTGCTGTTAATTCTTCGGGCAATTCCTTATTAAAATAATCCTTCAGCAGCTGCAGGGTAACGAATAGCATACGTTCCAGTCCGGTTGTCTTGAACAGCTCCTTGACCTTTTGGTAATGCAGGTCATGAGTCTGCATCCAGTCGGCGATATCTTTGAGCCAGAAGAGTCGGAAATATTGATGGAGGCAGCCATGAAAGACAAGGTAGAAGAAGGTGGTTTCGGCATCGAGCACCTGATACGGTTCATTTTTTATGTGGATTGTTTCCCTGTTTTGTCTGAGAGCGGCCTCATCTGCTTTTTTAAGCAACCGGTGCACATGAAAGCCATAGTGCAGCTCGATAAACACATTCTTTTCCGGGTTTCGCAGGCCAATATCCTTTTTATAGAAGCTGTAAGTTTTAAATTGCCGCTCATTTAATGGAGCCGGATAAACCTTTTGATAACCCTGGTTAGCTAATATTTCGGTCACCTTTTCAAGGTCTTCAGGATTAATGAGCAGGTCAACATCATTAAAATGCCGTTTTCCCGGGTCGTTGTACAATTGATAGCCCAGGAAAGCCCCTTTGAGGGGAATGGCTTCGATGCCGGCTTCCTTCAGCACATTTATCAGGTTCAAGGTCTCCTCGAAAAGCTTCAATGATCTCATCGTACGCTGTTGCACCAGCGATTTCCAGGTTTGTTTTTCCCTGGGTGGCAGTTGACTTCTGATTTGAGATGATAAGGATAAGATTCTGTGACGTTGAAAAAGGTCTAGCAAAACACTTGCATCAACCTCCGTAGAGAATTTCGCATCAGCCACTCCAGGCAGCTTCACCTCAGAAGCACCCTTCAATACTTCACAAACCACCCGTTGTTCCGCTGATATCCTATGCATAATAAACGAAGATAAGTAAAAAAGGTATTAGCACCTTATTCCCGACTTAAACTCCCCCGTCCGCTCCATTTCCTGAAGGATGAGGATTTGGAGAGAATTGAAAAAAGCTCCTGGTGCTGTTCTTTTCTTCTGACCAGGCTTTCTGTTTTTCAGATTTACCTGCATTTGAAGTAGTTTGTCATAATCAAGATAATGAAATCTGTTTTCCTTTCTGCTTCTTTGAATAAGTTCCGTAATCTTATCATAATCTTTCAAAAATCTTTGCTGTACAGTGGGGACCGTAGCCCCTGTTTTATCATTTCGGAGCCTCACCTTTTCAGGTAACAACCCTTTCATTGCATCCCGAAAAATAGCTCGCCCCATTCCGTTTCGGAATTTATACTCTGCCGGAAGCGAGTAATAAAACTCGAGTAGATCAATATCCCATAGCGGATAGGCATATTCAATTCCATAGTGTTTAGCATCGAAATAAGAATATTCAAACCTTTCAGAAACATGGTCATGCATGATTCGCTTATATTGTCGCTGCCGCACATCCGGATCATCAGGAAAACCCGCGCGATTAAAAAAACGCTCCTTCAAACCCAAGCGATGAGCTAATTCTTGATCAATTGCTAATTCATGGTACTTATCCAGTCTCCAATCCTTTTGAGATTTAAACAGCATGACAAAATCTTTAGATATTGGAAGATAACGTCTCATAAAATATCCAAGATAGGTTTTTACCTGATTAATGCCATCTACTTTCCCTCTTGCGAAATACTCCTGTTTAAATTTTTCCCACTTTTTCTTGACTACCATTTCCTGAAAAAATCCTGAAGCTTTCGAAGTCACACCTTCATCTCCTCCAAAGCCAGATAAAATGGTGGCCACCCCACGGTCCTTCCCTCTGTGATAGAGTGTATCAGAAAACATGCTGTAGCCTTGTTGAACCGGTCCTGATTGAATAAATATCTCATTTTTAAGCCGTTCCAATAAACCAAATCCATCTGCATCACAAAAAACCTGTTCTTCAAGTCCTGTAAAATTGGCGACCTCCATGCTAAAAGCCCGTTCATCCTTATATGGAAAAAACTTGCCAAGTGATGCGTCAGAAAACGCATGTGTAAGGCCATAACAATGGCCTCCTCTCTTCTTTAGTTCCATAGCTGCCATGGCCGTCACACCAGAAGAGTCAATACCTCCGCTTAATTCACTGGCTACATAATGATTTTGATATACTCGCTTTTTGACTGATTGCGTGAGCTTTTCCCTGAAATACTCAATGGCAATATTATAATTTGGTGGAACCAAATCAGGATTTACTTCCAGATTCCAATATGACTTTATTTCAACCGAAGATCCAAAATGGAGATAATGCCCGGGTAATAGACGCTTAATACCTTTGTAAGGGGTCCTCCATTTTTCTGATGGCGTTGCAGCCATAGCATCAAGGACCCAAGTTTCATCAATTTCAAAATGGAAATCCGGAATTGACTTCAATGCTTTCATCTCTGTTGAAAACGCAAGAAAATCATCCATTACGCAATAATATAAGGGCCTGCAGCCCAATTGATCCCTTATCAGAACAAGCTCCTCTTTAAGTTTATTATAGGCCACAATCGCAAAATCACCACGTAACTTTGACGGCGAATAATATATATATTTTAATATATATTTATATATTGCTTTATATATATATTTATTTTCATTTAACAACACAGACCACTCTTCTTCCGGAATATCGATTCTTCCATCATAGCAAAGAACTTGAACTCCATCCTCGTATAAAAGGTTTGAATTATTTTTATTATTGGATACAGATGATGCTTCTAAACCGAAGCGTTCCGAATAATGGAAATCTGGATGATGGTTTTGACTAAAGGCAGTCGACATAGACTTCAATAGCGATTTGTCAACCCGCATATTATTTCGCATAACCAATCCAAAAAACGAATTCATCGACATACCTAATTCTCTTTTCAATTAACAAAAGTAAGATTTAGATATCAATAATTTAAAAACTTATCTTTGTATAAAGTATAAGCGTTGAAAGAATCATACAAATACAAAGCATTTGGATTGAAAATTGAATCGGA
>Ga0102940_1002607_pt1 | contig 10715 bp, 9 predicted proteins | sample SalPonR2_C_D1_MG_FD_78215 | JGI IMG/M metagenome (GOLD analysis project Ga0102940, IMG submission 78215) | Salt pond soil microbial communities from South San Francisco under conditions of wetland restoration - Salt Pond MetaG R2_C_D1_MG | ecosystem: Environmental > Aquatic > Marine > Intertidal...
ATCCCACCGTGGCCACACTGACGACCAGGAATACGATCGTAAAATGCTGTCCCGCCGCAGACAAGGGCCGAACCTCTCCGAACCCCACGGTGGTAAGCGTGATGATCGTCATGTAGATGCTCTCGGACAGGGTCCAGTTCTCCAAGAGGAGATATCCTGTCGTACCTCCGCCGATCAAGAAAGTGAGTAACAACGCTGCGGCGACAACGCGCATGCCGGATCGAGGCAGGCCGGTTCGGTGCATAGGCGAAGACTACACTTTCAGGCGAGTGGCGTACTACACCACGTGAGAGAAAATATCGATTCTCACCGTAAAACGGTACGCTCCGTAGCCGTGTGCCGCGAGGCGGCTGCCGCCGCTGGTGGGGCATGTTCCGCGTAGTGCGAGGCCCTTACCGCGACCCCCAGTTCATTAGTATCTTGTAGAGATAGCTATACACGAAAGGAGCACATACTATGGAATACCGAAAACTCGGCACTTCAGGCCTTAAAGTTTCGGCCCTGTCCTTTGGATCATGGGTAACATTCGGAAAACAAGTTGATGTAGATCTCGCAGCGGAGGAGATGAAAGTAGCCCTGGACCACGGGGTAAACTTTTTTGACAACGCCGAGGCGTACGAGGGTGGTGAATCAGAAATTGTCATGGGCAAAGCGATCAAGAAACTGGGGCTTGCTCGCAAAGACTACGTGGTCTCCACGAAGATATTCTGGGGTGGTTCCGGACCCAACGATCGCGGCCTGTCCCGAAAACACATCGTTGAAGGTGTCCGAGCAGCGCTAAACCGCCTGCAACTGGAGTATGTGGACCTCGTCTACTGCCACCGCCCAGATCGGGAAACCCCCATCGAGGAGACGGTGCGAGCCATGAGTCATGTCGTAGACCGCGGCTGGGCGCTGTACTGGGGCACCAGTGAGTGGAACGCTGAAGAACTGCGGCAGGCATATGAAATTGCCTATCGATTGGGTCTTACGCCGCCCACCATGGAGCAACCGGAATACAACATGTTTCACCGCCGCCGGGTAGAGATTGAGTATGGGCCGCTCTACCGGGACTACGGGCTCGGTACTACTATCTGGAGCCCCCTGGCCTCGGGTGTACTCACCGGAAAATACGGAAAAGGCATCAACGAGGGCCGACTCACCCTTCCGGGGTACGAGTGGCTGAAGGAACGCTATGAAACGGCAGACGGCAAGTGGCGGATCGACACCGTTGAGAAGTTGCGCCCGATAGCGGACAAGTTGGGAGCCACCCTGGCGCAGCTGGCGCTGGCGTGGACGCTGAAGAATCCGAACGTAAGTACCGTCATTACCGGCGCTTCTAAGTCCGCGCAAGTGGCCGAAAATATGAAAGCGCTTGATCTCTACGCGCAATTAGACGATGAAATCCTGGATGCGATCGATACCATTTTGGAAAATCGCCCGGATCCGCTGGAAAGCTTTCGATAAGCGGAGAGAGACCAAATCCGGACACCGGAACGGGTGCTACTACCCGTTTCGGTTGCTATCCCGCTCCAGTACCACTATTCTTTAGGAATGGGATTATTCGATACGGTTTTCATGACACCGTCCCGTCGGTGCAGCAACTGCGGATCAGACATAGACCAGGTTCAAACGAAAGCGTTTGAGCCGGGGCTCCGCGAATACGCGGTGGGAGATATGATTACCGGGACGCCGATCGTAAGCGGCGTCGTACGGGAAGACTTGTACTGCCCATCATGCAATCAAACTCCACAACAGGTTTTCTTTGCCGTGTGGCATTCGCTATTGGTAGGTATCTGCGATGATGCCAATGAAGCAGAAGAGCGCATTCGTAATGTGGATCGCGCTGAGCTGCTTGACTACCTCACGCAGCACCAGCAGCAGGCCCTCCAGTGGCACGACCGGTTTTCCCGTCTGTACGGGGAGTTGCAAAATCTTCACGACTACCAACAGCGCAGTAGTGTAAAGAACGACAGCACTGACAGAAACAGTCCGAAGTTCTTTCGTATCCGCGAGTTTGTAGATAGCGAAGACCCCCTCGGCGCGCTGATTAGAGCAAATAAACCGATAAACCCGGAAGACGAGACTGAGGTTGAGGGAGAAGAAGAAACCAGCTGAGGACCACCCGGACGGTGAGCACTAGCTCTGGTTTCCGGTGTTCCGACGAATCTCCTCGTGGCGCTCCCGCACCATCGTTGTGATCGTGCGGAATACGCCCTGCGCATACTCGGAGGGCAGGCCGGCGGACTCCGCAATCTCTTGAAGTCGCGACAGTTGCTGATCTTCTCGTTGCGCATCTAAGGCAGGCAAATCCCGCTCGGCCTTGAGGTGCCCAATTGCCTCGGTCACCGAGAACCGTTCTGCCAAGAGATAGATGAGAGAGGCGTCCAGCCGATCCAATGTCTCACGATACGTTGTCAGCTCCTGAGGAGCGTCAGTCTGATCCTTCACCGGTATAGCCTACACTACCGGAGGCTGTGGGTCATCCGCAAAGAAACACGCCGCCCGATGCTCGCCGTCTATCCCATACCCCGCCAATGGGGGTTCTTCCACCCGACATCGCTCCGTGGCGCGATAACATCGGGGAGCGAAATTGCACCCCGAGGGCAGATTTGATGGATTCGGCAACTCGCCGGACAGTTCCAACCGAGGCGGCCGCTGCTGTCCCGGCTCGGGGACGCTGGCAAGCAACACATGGGTGTAGGGATGTCGGGGCATCTCAAAGATCTCGCGCACGGAGCCCTGCTCAACTACCCTTCCCAGATACATCACCGCCACGCGTTCACAGAGGTAGTCAACCACCGCCAGATCATGGCTAATAAACAGATAGGTGAGGCCCAGCTCATCTTTGAGTCGCTGCAGCAACTCGAGAATCTGCGCTTGGATCGAAACATCCAAGGCGCTCACCGGCTCATCCAGTATCAAGATCTCGGGATCAACGGCCAACGCCCGGGCGATCCCGATCCGTTGCGCCTGTCCTCCGGAGAACTCATGGGGATGGCGATCGAGAAATTCTTCTCGGAGGTTGACTCGATCCATCAACTCCCGCGCCTTATGCTCCCGCTGTGCTGGAGTAAGATCGAGAAGGTGGCGCATCGGTGCCTGGAGAATCTCTCGCACCGTCTTGCGGGGATTCAATGAGCTCTGGGGATCCTGAAAGACGAACTGGATCTTGCGGTAAATCCGGCGACGGTGAGCGCCTCGCAGCTGAGAGAGGTCTTCGCCACGATAGACGATAGTACCACCGGTGGGATTAATAATCCCCATAATCATTCGTGCCACGGTGCTCTTTCCGCACCCGGACTCCCCAACTACTCCCAACGCGTCACCGCGGCGCAACTCGAGGTCGACGCCATTCACCGCGTGGATCGTGGGCGCTCGGGGAGCAAGGAAGCGCCGCTCTCCCCCAAAAGTGCGCTCCACTCCTCGCAGTTCTAGTAGCAGCTCGGTGTCAGCGGTCATACGTCCTGGCCCTCCACTCGAATACACCGCGCTTCCCGGTTTTCCACGGCGCGCAACGACACCGGAGCAACACGACACTCGTCCATCACCACGTCGCACCGGTCTGCAAAGCGACACCCATGAGGAAGATCGTCAAGTGCCGGCGGAAGCCCCGGAATTGCCTCAAGAGTGCGCGCGCGCTCACCGAGGCGAGGCACGCACTCCATGAGCCGGCGCGTGTACGGATGGAGCGGCCGGCGATAGATTTCATCCACGGTGCCGGACTCCACAACCTGTCCGGCGTACATCACGACCACCCGATCGCAAATCTCACTGATCACACCGAAATCATGAGAAATAAACACCAGTGCCACCCCTTCAGATTGGCGCAGGCTGTCCAACAGCTTGAGAATCTGGGCCTGAATCGTCACGTCCAGGGCGGTAGTCGGCTCATCAGCGATAATCACATCCGGATCATTAGCCAACGCCACGGCAATCCCGATGCGCTGGCGCATACCGCCAGAGAGCTCGTGAGGAAAGCTGTCCAGGCGCGCCTCGGCATCAGGAATCTGGACTTTGTGCATCAGTTCTAGCGCCCGCGCCCGGGCGGCACCCCGACCGACGCTCTGGTGATAGCGAACCGACTCGGCGATCTGTTCACCCACGCTGATCAGCGGGTTGAGGCTAGTCATAGGATTCTGAAATATGTAGGCGATGCGGTTGCCCCGATAGTGGCGAAGTCGCTCGATCCGTGCGCCGATGAGTTCTTCCCCATAATAGCGAATACTTCCGTTCATAATCCGCCCTGGCGGCGTGGGAACCAGCCCCAGGATGGAGAGCGCCGTCACCGACTTGCCGCTTCCCGACTCTCCCATAATGCCTAACGCGGTGCCGCGCTCCACCTGAAAACTGACACCGTCGGCAGCGCGAACTGCCGAGCTTCGACGCCCCCGTTTCTGCCAGAACCACGTCTGCAACTGATCAACCTCCAGCGAGGGACGCGTGGAAGCGGTGGACGCATCAGGAGCAGCCACGTTCTGGGGACGGTCCAGCCGCCGCCGCAGTTGATCGTCAACGTCGGTTGCCGGTCGGGGACTTACCAGTGCTCCTGAGCGCAAATACGGGTCGAGCACGTCCCGCAGCCCGTCACCCAACAGGTTGATCCCTATTACCAGCACCAGAATCACAACTCCCGGGAGCGTAGCCACATGGGGAGCGGTGAGAATCGACTTACGCCCCTCACCCAGCATCGATCCCAAGTCTGCCGTGGGCGGCTGCGCACCCAGCCCGAGAAAGCTCAGTCCGGCAGTCTCCAAAATCATCCATCCCACCGTTGTGGAAATCGTGATGAAGATCACCGGCAAGACGTTCGGCAAAAGCTCACCGAAGAGAATCTGCATATCGCTCTTGCCACTGAGTCGGGCGGCATCGACATACTCCAAGCGCACCAGCCCCACTGTGGCGCCGCGGACGTTGCGGGCAAAGAACGGGATATTCACGATGGATATCGCGATCAGCGCATTAAACAGACCTGGACCCAGAACCGCAACAATCGACAGCGCCAGCAGCATATACGGAAACGCCATGAGCATATCCACACCACGCATCAGCGTGTTATCCAGAACCCCGCCGTAGAACGCGGAAAAAATGCCAATTAATGAACCGAGTACCGCCGCGATAACCGTGGCAGAAATTCCCACCGCCAGGCTCACCCGCAGGCCCCATATCAACCGGGAGAGCATGTCTCGGCCCAGTTCATCCGCCCCTAAGGGGCGTCCCTCGCTGCCGGGGGGAAGCATGCGAAGGTCGAGATCCGTTGCGTTAGGATCGGCCAGCGGAAGGATCGGAGCCATCGCGGAGACTGCAATAACCAGGAGGACGATTATCAGCCCCACGGTGGCAAGACGATTGTAGAAAAAACGCCGTAACTTAGAAGAAGTACTCACCGCATCTCCTCACACACTGATTCGCGGATCGAGAAAATGTTGGAATACATCGGCGGTGAGATTTATGAGTACATAGATTGCGGCTACCACAACAACGCCACCCTGTACAAGAAGCACGTCTCGCGTGAGGATTGCATTGACCAGCATCCGCCCAATACCCGGCCACTGGAACACCGTCTCGATGTAGACAGCACCACCGATCACGAACCCAGCCTGGATTCCCAAAACGGGAATAATATTCACCAGGGCGTTCTTATAGGCGTGCTTCATGATCACGGTCCGTTCCGGAAGTCCTTTCGCCCGGGCGGAGCGCACGAAATCCTTACGAAGCACCTCAAGCATCGTGGATCGGGTGAGTCGGGCGATCACCCCGGTGGCCACAACCGCCAGCGTAACCGCCGGCAGCGCCAAATGCCGAAGAACATCGAATACGCCGCCACCGCCAATCACTGCCGTCATTCCGCTCACCGGAAACCACCCCAAATTGAGAGAAAAGAGTAGAACAAACATCAATCCGAGCCAGAATGATGGCGTAGAGATGCCGATCAGTACGATAAACGTGAATAGGGCGTCCTGCCAGCCAAACTGTTTCATTGCCGCGATAATGCCGGCCAGCATACCCATAATCGAGGCCAGCACGAGAGACGTTCCCGCCAGTAGCAGCGTGGGGCCTAGGCGATCGAGAACTTCATCCAACACCGGACGTTGCAAGGTATATGAACGACCAAAATCACCCTGAAGCATGTTCCCGAGCCATATAACGTAGCGCGTCACCAGGGGCTCATCCAGCCCGAGGTCACTTCGTACTCGCGCCAGATTCTCCGGCGTAGCGAACGATCCAAGTATGGCCTGCGCCGCATCACCCGGCAACATTGCCATGATAAGGAAGACGATCACCGAAATTCCCAAGAGAACGGGAATAACCAGAATGAGCCGTTTTAAAATATATCGGTACATACCGCAGTTCCGATCCGGGAGCGGGACGGCGCGCCGGGCCGCCCCACCCGGTATATCAATTGCTTAGTCGAGGCTCACGGGAGCCAGCTTCAACAAGAACGAGGGCTGCAAACTAAAATTCTGCAGATCGCTGACGGCCACCGCATTCTGTTGCCAGTTCGCAACAAACACCCAGGGGGCGTCATCATAGACGATCTCCTGGACCTCACGATAGAGACGAGCTCGCTCGGATTGGTCGGTGCTGCGTCGCGCCTGGGCCAAGAGCTCATCTACCTCGGGGTTAGAGTAATATCCCGAGTTGAAGCCACCCTCTTCCGGCCAGGCCGCGGTACGCAACGCCAAAAAGGGCAGAGTATCGGGATCGTTCGTCATCCACGCCATCTGTGCCATGTCCGCTTTACCCTCGAGTCCCGGATTCACGCGTCCCAGGAAGGTATTCCATTCATACGTCTCGATAGAGACGTCGATCCCTACCGCTTCGAGATCCGCTTGGATTGCGGTGCCCATGGGCACGGGATCCAACATACCGGAGCCTCCCTCCGTGACGTAGAACACGAGCTCTTCGCCGTCGTAGCCGGCTTCCTCGATCAGCTCTTGCGCCCGCGCGGGATCGTAGGGGTACGGATCCAAGTCCTCGTTGTACGCCCAGTCAAAGGCGGGAGGGATCGGACTGTCTGCTACGGTGGCGGTTCCTTGCAACACGTTTTCCACCAACCCCTCTTTGTCGATCGCATAGTTCACCGCCTGACGCATCGCCTTGCTCGTGAACGGCCCTTCGCGGAGGTTGAGGATCAGAAACCACAGATGCGGACCGGCCTGTTCATACACGGTGAACTCATCGCGTTGCTCAAATACCTGCACGCTGTCCGGGGGAACTTCCACCATCAAATCCAGTCCACCGGAAAGCATTTCGGTAACGCGCGTGTTCGCATCGGTAATCGGACGAAAAATCACCTGTTCAACTCCCACCGGACCATCCCAGTAGTTTTCGTTGGCTTCCACGGTAACGTTGGTGTTGCTCTGCCACTCTACAAACTGAAACGCGCCGGTTCCCACCGGGTTGCGACCAAACTCGGCGCCGTGAGTTTCTACCGCCGTGGGAGAGACAAGGAGCCCCGTGGGATACGCCAAATTGGACATAAGGGGCGCAAAAGGCTCTCCGAGAATCAGCTGAACGGTATACTCATCAACCACCCGAGTCTCCTGAATGGCGCTAAAATAGAAAGAAAGGGGAAAGGGCCCCGTATCGTAATAGGGATGACTCTCGTCGAGCATGCGGTCGAAGTTGAACTTCACCGCCTCTGCGTTAAAGGGGGTTCCATCGTGAAAGGTCACTCCCTGACGCAACTCAAAGGTGTAGACGGTGCCGTCGTCACTGATCTCCCAGTCGGTAGCCAGCGCGGGCTCAACCGCCAACGACCCATCCTGAAAGCGCACCAGGCCGTCGTATAGATTAACCAGAATCCGAAAATCGTTTACCGCCGTGACCGTGTGCGGATCCAAGGCGTTCGGTTCCGCAATCTGTCCCACCACGAGTGTCTCCGGACCGTCTTCCTGTTCACCGGCCCCCGCAGCCCACGCCATCGCCGTGATCGCGGTGAGCAGCACTGCGATTGCTGTCCAACGTTTCATACATACTCCTTTGCAGCCCCAGGAATCGCAGCCACCCATTGGCTACTTCTCAAACTCCCGGTGCTGGTTTTCTACAAATACGCCGAATATTCGATTGAGCTCGTCCACCGGGGCGGGATGATCATCAACGCGAAGATCCACCGCCCGGTCATCCCTACCGCCGTACCCTGCTCCGGCAGCTACCACCAGAATGCCCGCGGCTTGCTTCCCGCGCCTATCGCCCCCGGCCGCTTCTCCGGCCCGGAGGGCTGCAATGAGCGCTTCCGCCATGCTGTGTGCCCGCCGCCGTTGTGGCGAAACGGGCCCTGCTGCGGAGTACACGCGGTGGTACGCCGCCACCATCGCCGCCGGGACCTCATCGGATGCCAACATGTTGCCCAGCGCTACCACACCACTATCCTCATGGGCAGCCACGATCGGTGTGCACTGCGCTCCGGAAACATGAGCGGCAGCTCCACGGCTGTCCATCACCGCAACCTGGCGCAGCGGCGTTCGATCATCGTCGGCGAGGATCGTGTGCAGCACATGATGCGGCGAGGCACCATCCGCGAGAAGCTGCAACCCACGTACGCCATGGTTACGGTCCGCCACGGACTGCGTGATGACAACGCCCGCATCCGCGGCGGCGTGCAGTACCAAGGAGGCCACCGCTACGTACCGAGAAGCCGTGGCACAGCCGGCAACGCCATGACGAGCGTCAACGGCGGCGATAGAAAACGTCGCCTGCCGCGCTGTTTCAAGCAGTGGTGCACCGTTCATTGAATCTCACTATGTATGATTATACAAATCTATTGCAAGAGTACTGACCGAATCGTCTGTAGGATTTCATCGCCAAACTGTTCCAATTTCGCGTCCCCGATGCCGTGGCAGCGGAGCAGACCGGCGCGGTCGGTAGGGCGATTTCGGGCGATCACTTTCAGACTGCGATCGGAGAGAATGACATACGGCGGTACCGACCGCGCCCGGGCAAGTTCCTTGCGAAGCGTGCGAAGGCGGTCAAAGAGGAGCTGCTGGTCGTCCCGGAGGGGCGTGGCGGACTCCTCTGTGGGAGGGGCGGTTGTTTCCGATTGACCGTCGCCCGAATCTCCTAGCGAGACAACCGACTGCTTTCCGCCCAGAACACGCCGGCCGGTCTCCGTCAGGCGAAACCCTCCACGCCGGGTAGTGCCTTCGATTGCTTGCCGCTCGAGGTATCCTCCGGACTCCAGCTCCCGGGCGAAGCGCAGCCACCACTGCCGTCCATGGTCGACTCCCACGCCGAACGTAGGAAGGCGGTGGTGCCCAAACTGTTCAACACGGTCGGTATGCTCCCCGATGAGAATGTCTACCAAATGGTGCGCCCCAAACCGTTCCCCGGTACGAATTGCCGCGGAAAGCAGCTTCTGCGCCGGGACGGTAGTGTCCGTTAATGCCACCTCGCCACGGCATACGTCGCAGGAGGCGCAGTTTCCTGGGTGGTCTTCATCGAAGTGGGCCAGCAGACGCTGCCGCCGACACGCTCCGGACTCCACGTAAGAAAGCACCTCTCGCAGGTTTCGCTCCGCTCGTTCCCGCTCGCGCTCCTGCTCCATATTGCCGATGTGCCACCGGATCGTCGCGAGGTCCTTTGCACCGTGGAGCAGTAATGCCTCGGCCGCTTCACCATCACGGCCGGCACGTCCGGTCTCCTGGTAGTACGCCTCCAGACTGCGCGGCAGGTCTCCATGAACGATCCAGCGGACGTTGGACTTATCGATTCCCATACCGAACGCGATCGTCGCCACCACAACATCCACTTCGTCGTTGACGAACTGCCGTTGTCGATGGCGTCGTGTCTCCGCATCCAAACCGGCGTGATACGGTACGGCGGAGACTCCCGCGGCTGCCAGGCGGTCAGCCGTTTTTTCCACAGCATTGCGGGTAGAACGATAGACGATACCGGCACGTCCGGTCCGGGCGGTGACAAACTCCACAATCTGCCGCGTCTCGTGCTGTCGCGGCTCAACCCGATAGCTGATCTCCGGGCGATCAAATCCCGCTCGGACGATGAGCGGGTCGTTCAGGGAGAGTTGGTCCACGACGTCGCGCTGTACTTCTGCAGTGGCGGTGGCGGTAAAGGCGGCCACCGGCACCTGGGGGTACTCATCACGGAGAATCGCCAGATTCCGGTACTCCTGACGAAACTCGTGGCCCCATTCGGAAATACAGTGCGCCTCATCCACGGCAATACCGGCAAGATTCCACTCCCTCAAATGCGCACGAAAATCAGGATTTGCCAGACGCTCCGGGGAAACGTAGAGCAGATCCACCGCTCCCCGAGCGAGTTCAGACCAGGTGGCACGGTGGGCCTCGGCGTCCATACTGCTGTTCAGATACGCCGCCCGGACGCCATCCTGGAGCGCCCCATCCACTTGATCTTGCATGAGTGCAATCAGGGGACTCACCACCACAGTGAGCCCATCAATCAGCGTTGCCGGAAGTTGATAACAGAGCGATTTTCCACCACCGGTGGGCAGCGCAGCAAATACATCCCGTCCCGCCACCGTGGCGTGCACGATCGCTTCCTGATGGTCCCGAAACTGATCGAAGCCGAACTGACGACGGAGGGCGCGGCGGAGTTGTCCAGAGGTCACACGCGTAGTCCAATCATGAGCGGGCAAAGAGACGGTCTAACGCGGTGCGGTCCGGAGCGATCTCTACCCCATGATCGGTCCGTACCACCGGCTGACGAAGCAGCTCTGGATGCTCCATGAGTTCTTCCAGGGGGTCGTACTCCATCCA
>Ga0102940_1002610_pt1 | contig 10706 bp, 10 predicted proteins | sample SalPonR2_C_D1_MG_FD_78215 | JGI IMG/M metagenome (GOLD analysis project Ga0102940, IMG submission 78215) | Salt pond soil microbial communities from South San Francisco under conditions of wetland restoration - Salt Pond MetaG R2_C_D1_MG | ecosystem: Environmental > Aquatic > Marine > Intertidal...
AACAGATGGACGCCCGATTTGTCCGCGGAGTGAGCATTGTCGGCTACGGCATCTCCCTGTCCGTGGGGCTGGGCATTCCCATCCCCATCCTGAACGAGGAGATGGCCTGGTTCACCGGTGTGGCCGACGAGGACATCCACGTCCCGGTCATGGACTACGGCCATGATTACGGTCAGGGGCTTCCCAGCCGGTACGGCCATGTCACCTTTGAACAGCTCAGGAGCGGATCGATCGAAATCGAGGATAAGAAGGTTCCCACCGTGCCCCTGACCAGCTACCGGCTCTCCCTGGAGGTGGCCGAACGTCTGAAGGAATGGATACAGGAAGGGAAGTTCCTGCTCACCGAACCCCAGGAACCCATCGAGGCGTCCTGACCATGGCGGCCCCGGTCTATTTCTGGAACATGCGCGCCTCCCGCAGGGCGCCCTACGGGCAGCGGCTCAAGAAACTGCTCAAGCTGGCCGGTGTGGGGGCGCACCTGACCTCCCGGGATCTGGTGGCGGTCAAACTCCATTTCGGAGAGGCCGGAACCACCGGGTTCGTCTCCCCCCTGCTGCTCAAGCCCCTGCTGGAGTTTCTGCGCAAGATCGGGACCAGACCGTTTTTAACCGACACCAACACCCTGTACGTGGGACAACGGGCCGAGTCCGTGTCCCACGCCCTGCAGGCCGCTGCCCACGGCTTTGACCCCAACCTGCTCGGTGCACCGGTTCTGATCGCCGATGGACTCAAATCGACCCACGAGCGGGAAATCCCCTTTAATGGAGCCCATTTCCCCTCCTGCTATCTGGCCGGAGACATCGTGGACGCCGACGGGCTGGTCACGGTCTCCCATTTCAAGGGGCACGACCTGGCCGGTTTCGGCGGAGCGCTCAAAAACATCGGCATGGGGTGTGCCACGCGCCGGGGCAAGATGCACCAGCACTGCGGCCTGGGGCCGCAGATCCACCCGGAACACTGCACCGGATGCGGGGCGTGCACCAACGTCTGCCTGCCCGGGGCGCTCCGCCTCCGGGACGGAAGGATCGATCTCGACCCGGAGCTGTGTGTCGGCTGCGCGGCCTGCCTCCCGGTCTGCCGACACCGCGGACTGGCCGTGAACTGGACCGTGGATACGACGACCTTCCTGGAACGGATGGCCGAATATGCGGCCGCCACTCTGCGGACAATGGATGGGCCCTGCCTGCACCTGAACTTCGTGACCCAGGTCAGCCCGGGATGCGACTGCACCGGGTTCAACGACGCTCCCATCTGTCCGGACCAGGGCGTGCTGGCTTCCCTGGACCCGGTGGCTCTGGACCAGGCTGCCCTGGACCTGGTCAACGCGGCCCCGCCCCTGTATCCCTCCGCCCTGCCCGAGGGGACAGAGCCCGGCCGGGACAAATTCCGGGCCCTGCATCCCGGCACCGACGGAACCCACCTTCTGAAATACGCCGAGACCCTGGGGGTGGGCACCCGGGAATACAGGCTGGTCACCATCTGAAAACCATCACAAGGCAACCGGAACCAGGGTCAACGTCATCCCATTATCAGACTGGACAATCCGCCCGATCATGGGTATGAAATTCGTTTCAAAATATTCACGTACTCTATCCCCAATGGAGGTTCCATACCATGGCCCACAAGAAAATCGAACGGAAAAAAGAACTGGATCGCCGCCGTCAACGCCGCACCAAACGACTCAAGGAACGGATTCGCGAGGCCAAAGAGGCCGCCAAAAAGAACTAAACACGTAACGAGTTCCGCCCTCCCGGCGGGATGATATCGGATTGCTTCGGAGGTATTGGCCATGCCAATTTATGAATATCGCTGCAACGAATGCGGCCAGGTGTTCGAAGAATGGCAAAAAGATTTCAAGGACAGGGAAATACCCTGCCCGATGTGCGGAGGTGCGTCGGAACGACTGATTTCCAACACCTCCTTCGTGCTCAAGGGCAGCGGCTGGTATGTGACGGACTACTGCAACAAGCACACCTCCCCTCCCTCGTCCAGCGGCGACAAACAGGAGTCCGCAACATCTGAATCCGCAACAACATCGACCGCGTCAGCGACCGATACCACAACTCCTTCCTGATCCGTTTTGTACTCCCCAAAGGGCAGCCCCGGCTGCCTTTTTTTCTTGCGAAAGCCCCCCGCACAGAGACCGGCTCCTTACGGGCTCTCTCTGGCGGGGCTGTTTCCCTCACCCTTTGCGCCCCCAAAAAAATATGATCGAACGCTATACCAGAAAAGAAATGGGTCGCCTCTGGGCCCTTGAAAACAAATTTCGTGTCTGGCTCGAGGTCGAAGTCGCGGTCTGCGAAGCCTGGAACAGCCTCGGCGTCATTCCCGACGCGGAGATGCAGACCATCCGGGACAAGGCCGACTTTGAGTTGGACCGCATTCTGGAACTCGAGGAAACCACCAAACACGACGTCATCGCCTTTTTAAGCGCGGTGGAAGAAAAGGTCGGCCCGGCCTCCAGGTACATCCATCTCGGATGCACCTCGTCAGATATCGTGGACACGGCCAACGGCGTGCTCCTGTACCGGGCCGGAAAGGAGATCGCCAGGGGATTGGATGCTCTGCTGGCCACCCTGAAGACCATGGCCGAAACCCACAAAGGGCGCATGGCCATGGGCCGGACCCACGGAATTCATGCCGAGCCCACCAGCTTCGGGCTGAAGATGGCCGGATTCTACGCCGAATTCGACCGCCATCGGACCCGGTGGGCCGACGCCCTGGAGGGAATCCGGTACGGCAAGATTTCCGGCGCCGTAGGCACCTATGCCCAGCTCGATCCGGAAGTGGAAAAGATCGCCATGCCCCTGCTCGGACTCAAGGTCGATCCCATCTCCACCCAGATCATTCAGCGGGACCGCCACGCCCACTACTTCACCACTTTGGCCCTTATCGCCGGGGGCATCGAACGGCTCTGCGTGGAACTCAGACACCTGCAGCGCACCGAGGTCCTCGAGGTGGAGGAAGGTTTTTCCAAAGGACAGAAGGGGTCCTCGGCCATGCCGCACAAGAAGAACCCCATCTCGGCCGAAAACATGACCGGGCTGTCCCGGCTGGTGCGCACCAACTCCCTGGCTGCCATGGAGAACATGGCCCTGTGGCACGAGCGGGACATCAGCCACTCTTCGGTGGAACGGGTCATCATGCCCGATTCGACCATCCTTATCGACTACATGCTGGGCCGGCTGAACTCCCTGGTATCCAACCTGCGCATTATCCCGGAAAACATGGACCGCAATCTGAAGGCATCCTACGGCCTGTTCTTTTCCCAGCGGGTTCTGCTGGCCCTGGTGGACACAGGCCTGGAGCGGCAGAAGGCCTACGAGATGGTCCAAAAAGTGGCTATGGATTGCTGGCAGAACAAGGTTCAGTTTCCCGAGGCCGTTCGCGGGGACGAAGCCATCTCCAGCCGTCTTACCCCGGACAAGCTCGATGAAGTCTTTGATTTCAGCTACTACCTGCGCCAGGAGGATATGATTCTATCCCGGGTCTTCGCAGGGCAGGACGCGTAACTTTCAGCCTCGGACCAAAAAGCATGGATGAACTGAAAAAACGACTGGCCCGGCTTCTCCTGGAGAAATCATACATCGAAGGCGATTTCACCCTGACCTCCGGCCAAAAGAGCGACTACTACTTTGATTGCAAGCACACCGCCCTGCACCCCGAAGGGAGCTTTCTGATCGGCAGACTCTTTCTGTCCATGATCAGGGAGATGGACGGCATTTGCGGCGTGGGCGGCATGACTCTGGGGGCCGATCCCCTGGTCAGCGCGGTAACCACCATGTCCTTTGTGGACGGATACCCCCTGCCCGGTTTTATCGTGCGCAAAAAATCCAAAGGGCACGGCACCAACCAGTTCCTGGAAGGCCTCAACAACTTCGAGGCCGGCCAGACCGTATGCATGCTCGAAGACGTGGTTACCACCGGCGGCACCCTGATCACTGCCTGTGAACGGGTCCGGGAGGCCGGCCTGAAGATCGGCGCGGTTTTGTGCGTCCTGGACCGGGAGCAGGGTGGACGGGAAAACCTGGCCAGTGCCGGACTTCCTCTCGCCTCCATCTTCACCCGCAAGGAGCTGCTCAGCGCGGGGCGGTGACATCACAGCCCGGAACAGACCCTATTCATCCGAAAAAAGCGGGGAGAGGAGCGTTTTCGTTCCTCTCCCCGCTTTTTTCGGCTCCCGGACCGAGTGATTGCAGTCATCTTGCCATTTCGCTGAAATCAAGGACCATTATTGACAGCCGCGCCCAATTCCTGTCATTTTGGAGTTCCGTCCCCCGACCCTCTTTGCGCAGGAAGGCAGCTCGTGACCAGACCGTTTTTCGTCAACCTCCCGGCCCGTTTTGCAGCACAACAACCTGAGTATGTTGAATATTTCCTGGAAAACTCCCTGAATCCCGAGATCGGACTCGATACCTGGGCCCTGGAAAAAATCGACAAAACGTGGCATGAACAAACCGCCCGCAGGTTTCATGAGCGCGGATTACGCTGTTCCGTGCATCTCCCGTTTTTCGATCTCCAACCGGGCAGCATCGATCCCGGAATCAGAGAAGCCTCCAGGCAGCGGCTGGCCCAGGGCCTGAACACGGCCAGATACTACGAACCAGTGCACATGGTCGGTCATGCCGCCTTTCGCTCTGAACTGTATCAGGACTTTTTTTCCGCCTGGCTGATCAACTCCACCCGGACCTGGAGACAGGTTCTGCATACCTGGGAGAGCCATCCCCCGCTGCACCTGGAAAATGTGTATGAAGGTGATCCCGGACCTATTCGGGATCTTGTCCGGGAGCTTGGCCCCGGGGTCGGATTCTGTCTCGACATCGGCCACTGGCACAGCTTCGGAGGCGGCCGGGACCGAAAAAATCTGACCAGCTGGATCCAGTCCATGTCCCCCCATATCCACCATCTGCATCTGCACGACAATGCAGGAACCGAAGACCAGCACCTGGGAATCGGTCAGGGAAACATCCCGTGGCTGGATCTCTTCGCCGGACTGGAATTTCTGGACCTGGTCCCGGGCATCACCCTGGAACCCCACACCAGGGAGGATCTTGAACAGACACTCCGGTTTATGACCGGACATCCGTTCTGGTTTTCCCGTCTCGGCATTCCAAGGCGGCGCACTTCCGAACTTATCGAGTCCATAAAAGAAAGCTCGAACCTCCTGGAATAACGGGCTCTGCATGAAGATGAACGCAAAAAAGGCGGGATGCCGAAAGCATCCCGCCTTTTTTGCGTTCCCTTGAGGTCCCGACTACCAGTCCAGGGTCTTTTTCCAGGCAGCGGTCAAATCGGCCACAGAAGCGTCAAGAACCTCTGCACCCCCTCTGGTCACGGTCACCCTGTCCCGGTCCACGGTCCGACCGATACAGGCCGCCTTCTGCCCCTTGAACAGGGTCTCGAAAATGTCCACCTGATCCTCAGGCACGGTGACCAGAAACCGGCTGGCCGACTCACTGTACAAAATCTCCTCGACGAGCAGCTCCCCGTTGGAAACCGGTACCGCATTCAGATCGACCTCGGCCCCGACCCGACCGGCAATGGCCATTTCAGCCAGCCCCACGGCCAGGCCGCCGTCGGACAGGTCGTGGCATGCGGTGATCATCTTGCGGCCGATGGCCTCATGCACGGCCAGGTATCGTTTCCGGGCCGCCAGGGCGTCCACCTGAGGCACCCGGCCTCCGATCAGTCCCAGTTCCTGAGCCAGTTCCGAACCGCCCAGTTCCGCTCTGGTCAGGCCGAGAATGTAGATTCGCTGTCCCGGTGTCTTGAAATCCGAAGTCATGGCTCTGGTCACGTCGGAGATCACGGACATGACCGAAAAGAGCACCGTAGGCGGAATGGAAATCTTGGTTCCGCCCCCGGTGTAGTCGTTCTTCATGGAGTCCTTCCCTGAAATGCAGGGCACACCGTAGGCCAGACAGAAGTCGGACAACGCCTTGTTGGCCCGAACCAGCTGGGCCAGTTTGTACTCCCCGTCCGGGGTCTTTTCGGACCGGACCGGATCGCACCAGCAGAAGTTATCCACTCCGGCCATGTGCCGCAGATCCGCGCCCGTGGCCACGGCGTTGCGCACCCCTTCATCAATGGCGTTGGCCATCATCCAGTAGGCATCCAGATCACTGAACTTGGGGCAGATGCCGTTACTGACAACCAGTCCCTTTTCGCTGCCGAGTACCGGCCGGATCACGGCCGCATCGGCCGGACCGTCCTGCTTTTCACCAATAAGCGGCTTGACCACGGAACCACCCTGCACCTCATGGTCGTACTGTCGGATGATGTATTCTTTGGAGCAGATATTCAGCCGCCCGAGCATCCGATTCAGAAGCCGGGCCTGATCCTCGACCCGGGGAACTTCAGGGGTGCTTCGGGCCGCCTCAGGCTCTTTCCAGACCGCCGTGAGTTCCATCTGGGGGGCGCCACCATGCAGAAATTCCATGGACAGATGCGCCACGGTCTTGTCCCCGTAGCGGACATGGAAAAACCCGGAGTCGGTGTACGAGCCGAGATCCGTGGCCTCCACGTCCATCTCGGCGGCCAGAGTCAGGAATTCTTCCACCTTTTCCGGAGGCACGGCCATGGTCATCCGCTCCTGGGCCTCGGAAACCAGAATCTCCCAGGGCAGCAGACCGTCATACTTGAGAGGAGCCCTGGACAGGTCCAGATCGCAACCGCCGCAATCTTCGGCCATCTCGCCCACCGAGGAGCTCAGTCCTCCGGCACCGTTGTCGGTGATGGCGTTGTACAAGCCCAGATTTCTGGCCCGCATCAGGAAATCGTACATCTTGCGCTGGGTGATGGGGTCCCCGATCTGCACGGCCGTGGCCGGAGAGCCCTCGTGCAGCTCCTCGGAAGAAAAGGTGGCGCCGTGGATACCGTCGGCCCCGATACGCCCGCCGGCCATGATGATCCGGTCGCCGGGCAGGGCCTGTTTTTCGTGGCTGGGACGACCGGCCACCGTCGTGGGCATGGTGCCGATGGTCCCGCAGAACACCAGGGGTTTACCCAGGTACCGTTCATCGAACACCAGGGCCCCGTTCACCGTGGGGATACCGGACTTGTTGCCGCCGTGCTCCACGCCTTCACGCACCCCCTCGAAGATGCGCCTGGGATGCAGAAGCCTGGGGGGCAGTTCCTCTTCATGGTAGGGGGAGGCGAAACAGAACACATCGGTGTTGCACACCAGATTGGCCCCCAGACCGGTGCCCATGGGGTCGCGGTTCACGCCCACGATGCCGGTCAGGGCTCCGCCGTACGGATCCAGAGCAGAAGGAGAGTTGTGGGTCTCGACCTTGATGCACACGTTGTGATCTTCGTCGAAGCGGATCACCCCGGCGTTATCCTTGAATACGGACAGACAGAAATCATCCTCTCCCATCCGTTCACGCAGGGCTTTGGTGGACCCCTGAATGCAGGTCTTGTACAAAGAATCCACGGTTTCGGACCGACCGGTGTCGGTATTGGTGTACTCGATGCGGGAGCTGAAGATCTTGTGTTTGCAGTGCTCGGACCAGGTCTGAGCCAGACATTCCAGTTCCGCGTCCAGGGGATCTGCGGGTAAGCCGGCCGCCTGACGGGCGGCGCTCACGTCCGGGGAGGCGTAGTACGCCTGCAGGGCCTGCATCTCGGTCAGGCTGAGGGCCATGACCCGGTCCCGGCTGAGAGCCATGAGCTGCTCCTCATTCATGGCCCGCAGTTTGATGGTGTCCACCCGGTCCGAGGCCTGTCCGGTGACTTTGGCCGTCCTGGGTTCAAAACCGGGCCCGGCGATCCAGGACGCCTTGTCGACGATCTCATAACGCTGGATGAGTTCATTGGCCAGCAGATCCCGGGCAATGTGCTCGACGCCCTCCCGGGACAGATCCCCGGACAAAAGATACTGGGTGGAGGTGTAGACGGCGGGTTCGCCGTCATGGTCGAGCACGGTACGCAGGGTTTCCCGGGCGGTCTTGCCCTCGTTATCGGTCACACCGGGACGGAATCCGACCTCAATGAGCCAGTCGAAATCCGCGGCGGCCGGGCCGGTTCCGGCCTGGTGCAGCACCGGATCGTGCAGGGCGCCCCGATCCAGAGTGGTCTGTATCTGAGCCTCGCTCAGTCCGGCCACGGTGTACACCTTGATCAACCGGACCCGATCCACGTGCAGATGGAGTTCCTTCTTGATCTTGGCCGCGACATTATTGCCCTGGACATCGACGACGTCGGGCCTGAGAGCGACTTCTATACGGGTGAGCATACGGTCTCCTTTCAATCAGGGGGTTGGACTCGCCCTGGCGGGCGGGGCGCGCAGGGGCCGGGACCGCAACGGGGCCGGCCCGGATGGTGAAAATTATTTCTCCCGGATCAGAACATATTCCAGGACTGCCTCGAGAAGCGCTTTTTCCGGGGAGGCGGAAAAACATTCCAGGCACGCCCGGGCTCGGGCCAGATACTCTTCGGCCGCAACCCTGGTGGCCGCGGCAAATCCCTCGGCATCGATCCGGGCCGTGATCGTATGAAGCTCCGCCTCGGTCAACGTCTCCCGGGCCAGTCCGGCCCGAAGCTCGTCCCGCTCCTGTGGTTCCAGACTCTCCAGGAACAGGAGCAGGGGCAGAGTGAACTTGCCTTCCCGCAGGTCTCCGCCGCGAGGTTTGCCCGAGGTGCCCGCGCTGGAGGAATAATCCAGGGCGTCATCCACCAGCTGGAAGGCGATCCCCAGATTGACCCCGTATCCTTTGGCCCGCGTAATCTTCTCATCGTCGGCCCCGGCCATACGGGCCCCGAGTTCGCACGCAGCCTGAATCAGATAGGCGGTCTTTCCGGTAATGATCTCCAGATATCCGGCGCTGGTCAGCGAGGTGTCCCGAATGGCCGCAATCTCCAGGATCTCCCCGGTGGCGGTCTGGATGATGGCCTGGGCGATACACCTGGTCATATCCGGGTCTCCGGTACGGGCCACGATGTCGTTGGCCAGGGCGAGCAGGGCGTCCCCGGTAAGGACGGTCTTATGCTCGCCAAAATCCAGATGCGCGGCCGGCCTGCCCCGCCGCAGGTCGGCGCGGTCCAGAATGTCGTCATGGAGCAGGGTCGCGGAGTGCAGAAATTCCAGAGAACAGGCCACAGGATAGAGGTCCTGTCCGGTACGGCCCAGGGCCCGGGCCGTGAGCAGCATCAGAACGGGACGCAGCCGTTTTCCGCCCGCATCCAGAATATGCTCGGCCACCGGACGAACCAGCGGATGCAGAGTCCCGGTTTCCCGCTTCAAGGCGGAGTTGATGGCGGGCAACTCCGAGGAAATGAAGGTGTTGAGTCGATGCATGAAGAATCCGTTAACGTAGACGGTGAATCCGGTTGAGCAGGCGCAGAGCCTCTTCCCCTTCCGGGCCGAAATCGAGACTGTATTCGTTGACATAGGCGGCGATATGCCGGTCCAGCGTGGTGTCATCCAGTTCCTGAGCCAGGGATCTGAGCAGCGGACGAACAGGGGCCGGATCGATTCGGGCGGTCTCGAGGCTGGTCCGAATCTGCTGCTCCACACCGGCGATACGAGCCGCCCCCAGCGTGTTGCGGGCCAGGATGCACCCCAGCGGCAGAGGCTTGCCGCTGGTTTTGGTCCGCCACCACTTCCCCAGATCCAGCAGGAGGTCAAGGCCGTACTCGCCGTAGATCAGAGCGGTTTCATGGATGAGCAGCCCCGCATCCACCTCGCCGGACAGCAGGGCCGGAACAATGGTGTCGAACTGCATGGGAACCGGCGTGAACCTCTCAGGCAGGGCCGCTCCAAGAATGCGCATGGCCGTGGTCTGCAGCCCGGGCACGGCAACGGTCCGGGGCGGCCCGGCAAAACCGGAGCGGACCACGAGCTTGGGTCCGTCCTGCAGACCAAAGGCACCGCCTGAGCGAAGGATCGTATAGGAATCCTGCAGATCCAGGGCAGCCGCTGCCGAAACCTTGACTACATCGAAAACCCCGGCCCGGGCGTCGGTATTCAGATTTTCCACATCCTTCCAGGTAAACCGGGAACAGGTGTCCGGCAGGTCCGGAATGGCCCCGAGAATCCAGGCCCCAAAGATAAAGGTATCATTGGGACAGGGAGACACTGCCACAGACAGAGAAGCGGGGAGGTCTGAAGATTTCATTTGCGTAATCCTTTCGCGGAACAGAAAAGTGTGTCCAGGACCGGGCCGAGGCGCTTCAGAGCCGGGCCGATTCTCCAGTGTTTTGGATCCCGGCTGCCCACCAGGTTGGAGATGGTCCTGATTTCCAGAAAGGAGGTGGTCCGGGCATGACACCCGAGGGCCAGGGAGAAGCCTTCCATGTTCTCCACTCCGGGTCGATAGGTTCTGCGCATAAAGGCTGCCCTCCCCGGAGTCGCTGAAACCCCGGCAACGGTCAGCCCGGAGGTGCGGGCCCAGGTACCGGAAAGGGCGAGGCCCATGCTCCGGGCAGCCTGATCGGGATTCAGAGCAATGGTATCCCAGATGGGCGTTCCATCCTGTTCCCCCAAAGGGAATCCGACTTTCTCCGGGTGGACCCGGTCGGGGCCGAACAGGCCGTACTCGGGCCAGGTCTCGCTGGTAATAACGCAGGTGGAGCCCAGGGGGTACCGATGCAGGGAAAAGGTCCCCCCTTTCCCCGGACAGGCCACGACCGAGATCTACGCATATCTGCCCACCCGTACCCCCAACTTGGCACCCCCGTTTGCCGGCCTCACCCACGCCACTGCG
>Ga0102940_1002611_pt1 | contig 10703 bp, 7 predicted proteins | sample SalPonR2_C_D1_MG_FD_78215 | JGI IMG/M metagenome (GOLD analysis project Ga0102940, IMG submission 78215) | Salt pond soil microbial communities from South San Francisco under conditions of wetland restoration - Salt Pond MetaG R2_C_D1_MG | ecosystem: Environmental > Aquatic > Marine > Intertidal...
CTCCAGATAAAAAGTTTGAAGGGAATCTTGTGAAATATTTTATCACGCACTGCGCCTTAAAATCCCACACAGCAACACCTGCTGTATCCAGGGTTACCATAACTTTTCGATCATCAGATATGGAAAAGCCCATAGAACCTTTAAATTGAGTATTATGCCAAATAGCCGAACGGCCGGATTTTAAGCCTAAATTTAAACCCAGTTCCTGTGAAAATGAGCGGGCAATGGCTCCATCGGTTTTATGTATTTTTTGTGGTAGGTTCATCATACTATCTATTTAGTTAAAAATAATACCCCCCGTGCATTCTCCAACGCAATTAGCCACTTTTGGTAATGCTTAAATTTTAGCTGATAAAGAAAAGTAAGAGTAGAAGCTATTATTCTTCAAGGTCTATAAATTCAAAATCCAGTTTTAATATACTTTGATAATCTTCACTAATATACACATCGGTTTCAGTGTAGCAATTCCACTTGACAATCACCCTGCTGGTTTTGCCATGTATGTTTTCCAATTTTCTAAAAACATCGAACATACATTTTGATGAAGCGTCATTAAACCTATATCCATTATCATTTCCATCAATTATGCATTCTGTAATTTCCTTCGGCGATTTATTATACTCCTCAATCCATGCCAGCAAAGGTTTAAAAAATTCAATTGCATTTTCCATCCATGATTCTCCTTGAATACTAAGAATCCCTGTTTCCGCATTAAAATCTATAGCAGGTGATTTTTCTGTGCGTTCATAACGTAAGTTTTCCATAACTAAAAATCATATTATAAGACTTGTTTGTTAAAGTTAAATAAATCAGGAGTTCAGTGGTTTTCATCTGGATTCATCTTTCAACCTATGGAGAGCAACAAAAAAGTAAACGACATCAAACCTTTACCCCGATCATACTGATATCGTCTGTCTGCTCAATGAAGAAGTCGCTGTCTTCAGGGTTCTCAAATTCATCACAATGTATCCAGTTTTCAATTTCAGTATTCAATATTTCACATTGTTCGGACATATTTTTATCCTGAATGCTTGATAATAATTCCTTAAGCTTTTTTGGTTTGAATTTCTTTCCTTCAGGACCCCCCAATTGATCAATATATCCGTCTGAAAATGTATATACTGTATCACCTTCATTGAGGGTTACTTCCTGAATGTGGATATCATCAATCACTCTTGTCTCGATTTCTTTTGCCCTCTTCCCCAGCTGAACCATCTCGGAATTTATAAAAGCATATACTGGTCTGCCATATGCTGCTACCTTAAGCTCCTTGCTTTCAAGGTCTATGCTGCATAATCCAAGCTCCATCTCTGCCCTCCCCTTATGCAAACCACTGTTGTGCTTTAACAGATCCCGAACCTGAGGCATTACAATACGTAACACATCAGAGGGTGCGCTTATACCCTTAGCATGAATTGCTTCGTGCAGGTAATTATAGCAAATGCCGGATAGAATGGAGCCTGAAATACCATGTCCTGTACAATCGGCTGCTGCAAACAGGACATTATTGCCTGTTTTGGAGACAAAAATAAAATCGCCGCTAACGATGTCTTTTGGTTTAAGCAAAATGAAACTGTCGGGAAAATATTCCTTTATATCAAAATTATTGGGCATGAATGTGCGCTGCACAATGGAACCATTATTATAGGCTCCTTTAATGTGGTTGAGTAGATAATTTGTTGATTTTAGTCTCTCAAGTGAAGAGCGCAGATACTCCTTCGAGAGGTACTTATGGAAACTGCGAATTTCATTTTTCAGGTCGTCTATTTCTTCAATATTAGAGAATGCATTTTCAAACCGGCTTTGTATCTCATCGTTTTGCCTGGTTATAAGATTTTGCAGGTTTCTGATTTGTGTTTCCACTTCAAAAATAAAACCTGAACGCTGATTAATGTAAGGTATTTTGTCAGATAATTCAGGAGAAATCCTGACTGCCCTGTAGCCGATATCAACAAGCAGTGCCGGAATAAAACGTACCACAATACGGTCCTTTTCCTGCTCGTGGGGTGGGAGTTTGTCGAACGGAATAAGACAGTTATGATGTTTTTTTTCATTATCCCGGACCGGTGAGTATATCCATCCATTCAGTCGCCGCTCCCACGACCAGCGATCATGTTCAATAATTGCCATGGCTTCAATCTCGTTATCACTTAGCTTTAATAACGCTGGAATTATGCCTTCTTCAACTGGTTCAATTCTGTACCCGATTGCCAGGAGTTTAGTCGGGATATGAAAAGCATTATCGATATTTGCTGCCTTAATATCATCTGACAACGAATCGTATTCTTGTGAAAAAACACCCGCATTATTCTGGTCCAGATACATCCCGGCATAAGCATCTGTAGGGTTTTTCTCTAAAACGTGCTTTCTGAACTTTGCATGGATTGTTTTTGCCAGGCTTTCGGCCAGCGCTTCATTAATGAACTCATCTTCTTCGGGTCTGTAGAGTTCATACCCGATACTTTTTAAAACCGGCGGAATGGCATAGACCCAATTGAAAAAATGAGCTTGTTGCTCTGCTGGTATTTCATCAAAAATGGTTTTAATGTCCCGATCCATAATCTCACCCTCAGGAAGTCCCTCTATCCATAAGGCATGGAATTCGGAGGCGATAGTGTATAGCTCTTCATGCGTGATGATGCAGGATCTTATAAACTTCTTCCCTAATCTGCATTGAATATGATGAGATGTCAGAATACGGGAAAGATTATTCATTATTATTTCAAGCGCAATATGGGATGCAGGCAATCCTTCCTGGTTCGGATTCAAATCATTCATTCTTTCTATTTGAGTCGGGAAATGCATGCTGAAAGCATTGTTGAAAGCATCTGTTTCGTCTTCAGATAGTGTAAACGGTGTGAGTAGTGATTCAATATTTTTCATTGTTGGGTTTTTTCATTATGCAAGTTTTCGTAGTAGCCTCTAAGTATAGGTTTTTCATCTTATTTGGAATTATTGTTATTTAATCTCTTAGCCTCTACCTTACTCAGTTCAATGGCCATATCATACTTTTCGAATTCTTCTGCTCCTGCACTTAAGCGTGCAAATTGTTCATACTGTTCAGGGTTAAAAAGCTTTTCATTACAATGTCTTATTTATTTATTGTAATTTCAACATGTCCTAATTTTGGTAAGCCTTCAGTTAGATTTGCATTTTCACATAATATTGGTTTGGATATCAAATATAACTTTTTAAAATTTCAATTTTCCAGATTCTGATTGTAAAGCTAAAGAATCAAAATTTTCGGAGTTGTGGGGATTCCTGTTTTTCTTGTGGGGAAAAATAAATGAATTGGATATGCTTAAAAAGGTGGACAGCAAGTAAAGAGTAGTAAATTTCAATGATGGCAAAACATATAACTTATAAAAAACTAAGGGTCAGGTAAAGCTTGGAAACAGGAAAGTATATCCCGGACAGCAATTAAAAAACAAAAAGGTGAAAAAGTACTTTTTCAGCAAACCATAAATAATTAGCAAATGCCACAACAAACCAAAATATTTCGATTGTTTGTAAGCTCAACCTTTAGCGATATGAAAGCTGAACGCCGGATGTTACAAAAAGAAGTATTTCCAAAACTTGAGAAATTATGTGAACGCAAAGGGGCCAAATTCCAGGCCGTAGATTTGCGGTGGGGCGTGAATGAAGAATCGCAACTCGACCAAAAAACCATGGATATATGCCTGGGAGAGGTTGCCCGTTGCCAAAAAATATCACCAAAACCCAATTTTATTGTTCTGCTTGGCAATCGTTACGGTTGGCAGCCCATTCCGGTTAGAATTCCGGTCACCGAAATGCAGGAAATATACAAGAAGTTAAGCGGTCCTGATAAAACGCTATTAAACACTTGGTATATGCTCGATGAAAATGCCCTGCCTGCTGAGTATGTCTTACAACCAAGAACAGATGATTATAAGGAATATAATAATTGGGAGCCGATTGAAACAGAAATTCGAAAAATATTACGAGCCTCGGTTGAAAAAACTAACCTTTCAGAGGAAGAAAAAAGTAAGTATTTTGCTTCTGCAACCCACCAGGAAATTACAAACGGGGCTTTAATCCCACCCGAGGATATTGCTCAACCTGAAGAGCATGTTTTTGCCTATGTGAGAACTATAAATGACCTGCCATCAGATAAATCAGCACAAAATTATATTGATTTAAATGGAGACAAAGAAGATGAATATTGCAAAACACAACTAGAAAGTTTAAAATCTGAATTATCTAAAAAACTGGGCAACAATTACCATAAATACGAAGCCAACTGGAATGAAGTAAAATCAGAAAAATTTAATTTGCAAGCATTTGCCGATAAGGTTTATAAGGATATCAAAGCTATATTAACCGAGCAAATGAAAGAAGTATTCAGTACCGATGAAATCCAGCATGAAATTCAATTACATGAAGAATATAAAAACCGCTTAACTGAGAATTTTATTGGCAGGCACGAATCCATCAATCAAATAACAGCATATTTGGATGATGCAACAGAAAAAAAACCACTATCTATTATTGGTGATTCGGGCTCGGGCAAATCAAGCTTAATGGCACAAGCTATAAAAAACTGTCAGGAAAAAAGCAATCCGTTTTATCGATTTATAGGTACAAGCTCACAGACCTCAAATGTGCTATCGTTTTTAATTAATATATGCGGACATATTGCCAAAGAATATGATACCACCCTTGAAGAACTGGCTGGAGAAGGTAAAGAAAAAGAAATACATGTAATTAATGGCATTACTGAAATATTTAACAAGTGTTTGGCATTGGCCACTGATAAAAAACCAATTATTTTATTTATTGATGCGCTCGATCAGTTTTCAGAAAACACCGAAGAAAACTCTCTATTCTGGTTGCCATCAGCACTACCAGCTAATGCAAAAATTGTAGTTTCAGCCTTACCCATGTTGGAACAACAACTACAAGAAACAAAAATAATTCAATTGCCAATTTTACCCGCCAATGATGCCGAACAAATTTTAAAACGCTGGTTAGCGGTAAATAAAAGAACATTAACCACAGATCAAAGCAAAGAAATATTAGATAAATTCAATAAAAACGGATTGCCCATTTACCTTAAACTGGCTTTTGAGCGCTCGAAAAATTGGCATTCTTATGATAAAGACACCAACTTAAGTATTGACGTTAAAGGTATTATCAATAACTTTTTTGAGTTTTTAGAAAAAGAACACACCGAAGAATTTGTCCGAAACACCATTTGCTACATGCTTAGCGGACGTTACCAGGGATTAACCGAAAACGAAATATTAGAAATACTGGTATTTGACAAAGAATACTGGAAAATATTTTTAAGCAAAACCCATCCCGACCATCGGAAAGAACTGGAAGGCGTAAACAAATTACCGATTGTAGTTTGGTCGCGCCTTTACCTCGATTTAGAGCCTTTTTTAACTGAGCGTGATGCTCATGGAATACCTATTATCACCTTTTTTCACAGGCAGTTTGTTGAGGTGTTGGGAGAGCGGTATGGATTGAACTAAATAAACAAGATGCAATTATGAATTCAGTTGCAACAAAATATAATAAAACCCTCTCCCAATACTATCAAAATCAACCTCTTTGGTTCGACGATAAAATGGACGAGCCAAATGTAAGAAAGTGTGATGAGCAGGCGCATCAGCAAATTGAGGCTGAAATGTGGGACAGTTTGACAAGTACGCTTGAGGATATTTTCTTTTTGGAAGCTAAGGTTAAATGTGGTATGATATTTATGCTTGCCAATGAATTTCATAGAACCCTAGTTGATATTCCTATTGAACATTCTCATTACAAAATAATTTCATTACTAAATGAAGCCCTTTTAAGAGATATTCATTTTATCGATCGCCATTCAAAGGATTATCCTCAAGCTCTTTTTCAATGTTTATACAATTCATGTTGTTGGTACGATGGTCCTGATGCATCTGATCAATATATCCAGAATGAAACCAATCATAATACTTCACCTGAAAATAAAAAAGAAGTAAAAATCCATAAACTCATGGATCAATGGTATAAAGAATGGTCATACACAAATAAAAACCTTACATGGGTTAGGTCTCTTAGACCTTTGCAAACTCGTTTAGGCGGCCCACTTAAAGCAGTCTACCGCGGACATAATAAGCCCGTTACGTGCGTTGCAATTTCACGAAGCAATAATTTAATTGCAAGTGGATCTGCCGATGATACAATCATATTATGGAATATAGCTTTTGCTCATGCAATTAAATGCTTGAAGGGACATAAACGCTCCATAACAGCCTTATCAATCTCAACAAAAGGCGATCTTATTGCTAGTGGATCATATGATAAAACAATTAAAGTATGGGATATTAAAAGTGGCAAGGAAGTAAAATATTTTAGTGAATTTGATGAAGCCGTATATAGTGTGGCTTTTTCGCCTGATGGAAAAACAATAGCCGGCGGATCATATAAAACTTTGAAAATATGGAATATTAATTCTGGAGACAGTTATGTATTAGAAGACAATCTTTTAATTGCTAAATGTCTTGATTTCTCCCCAGATGGAAAGTACCTTGTTAGTGGATCAGGTGACTCACGAGGAGTGGATTGTATTCTAAGAGTATGGGATTTGGAAGCTAAAAAAGTTAAACTGCGCCTTATAGGACATCTACTAGACATTAATTCAGTAAAATTTTCACCTGATGGGAGAACTATAATTAGCGGTTCATCAGATAAAACAATTCGCATTTGGGATGCAAATACAGGAATAGAATTAGAATGCTTGTCTGAATTTTCCAATTCAATAAATTGCGCTGCATTTTCTCCAGATGGAAAAAGGTTTGTTTGCGGTTCAGAGGACACTTTTCAGCAAGGCGAAAACCTGAAAATATGGGATTTAGAATCAGATAATCAAATGGTAAGACTTTATGGCCATACAGACTCTGTCAATGATGTTTGTTTTTCAAAAGATGGGCAAAATATTATCAGTTGTAGCAATGATAATACAATTCGTATTTGGGATGCTTTATGCGAAAATGAACCCATAAAATTAAAAAGACAAACAGGTGAAATTAAAAGTCAGGTTTTATCCAGTAATGAAAAAATTGTTGTTTCCGGAGGAGAAGATGGAGAAATAATTATTTGGGATTCTATAACAGGAAAAACAACTTACAGTATAGATTGTTATAAATCAGAAGTTTCTGCTCTGGCTCTATCATCAGATTCAACAAAAATAGCATGTGGATTATCTGATTCAACCATACGGATATGGGACATAAAAACAGATAGTGAGATACTGAAAATTAAAAATAAGGTAAACAGTGACATATGGGATAAACTTGATCCATTCTTAAAGGATCAACTAATAAAAGCAGGCGCACAAGTTGAACCGATTGTAAAAAAAGTAGTTTTCTCGCCCGACAACCAAAAAATCATAAGCTTTTCTATTGATGAATGCATTCGTGTATGGGATCTAAAAAAAGGGAATCAACTATTTAACCTTGATTGTGATGGCCACAAAATTACAGAAATTGCTTATTCCTCCTACGGTAATTATATTGCAGCAGGTTCATCGCATGGAGTAATTATAATGTGGAATGCGAAGACTGGCAAGCATCTTAAAGAAATATATGGTCACAGGGATGAAATATTAAAATTAACCTTTACATCGAACGAAAAACATCTAATTAGCTACACATCTAAAAATGAATACAAAATATGGAATACTGACACATATGAATGTGTTAAGTTTATAAATGATAAAACGAATATTTTTGAACTAAAAGATTTTTACAGGAATAATCATATACATGTATCGGATAATGAAGATGAACTTATATTTTCAAACTTGGCCTTAGGAAGCAATACCGGTTTTTATCCTGTTGAGAAGAAACACATTTCAATTAGTAATAGAACCATATGCGAAAATCACTCTGAACGCACATTTGCATGGAGCACAAATGAACACCTGGTCATAGTGAAAATTGAGAATAATAAAAACCATCGCCATAAGGGCTAAAAAATATTCAAAATTGGCGTCAACAAACCATGCTCTCGAACCCAGGTATCCATCGTGACCCCGTCCACAAGAGTTTAGGCTTTAGTGTTCGATGTGTCAGGGATTAGGTGCCGATTTGAAAATTTATCCCCTTTTCTTTCACACAGTCTCTCTAATTCAGGAAAAAACCGGTTCTGCAGAATACTGCGCTCCTCTTTTATATCGGTGAATGTAGAGCTCGCGAACACCCTGAATATTTTAGTTTGGCGGGCATTAATGATTATTTAAAATTCTGTTCAGCTTCTTACATGTCTAATTGTAAGCTTTAACTATATATTCTCTTTTCCAGATTCCTGCTAATATCAAGGTGAATTGTGGAAAAACAAGTCCGGCTATTATCATGGGAAGGGTAACCCATTGCAGGCGGAATAATACAATTATTAACACCAGGAGATACAGCAATAACAGAAAGTATATATAATCCGGCTCAACAAGCCAGGGGCCCGGAAACTGATGAAACATTTCTATTTCAGCGATTTTTGTACGGGTTAGCAGAGGCAGTTGTTCCAGTGCTTTGAGAAAAGTATTTCCCGGAATTCGTGTTAATTCAATTATATAGGTAATCGTCGTCCTCCAGAAATAAAACAGACTGAACAGATAAAGAAGAAAACCTGCAACCTTTACAAATGGATATCTGCGAGATATATTCATCAAGTATTCTCAATTTTAACTAGATAGAATTTAATACCAGTCATCTTTTTATAACCTTTCCTCAACATATTTAGACTCTGTCAATAGAGTTGGCGTGGCTGGATCACAAAGTTCGAGAGCAAGGCGCGCAAAAATCTTAAGACGCAGTATACTAATGTATTCGAGGAATTAAGATTTTTGCAGTAACGCAGTTATCGGACTTTATGGACAGACACTATTTAATTTCTTCACCGTTTTTGTCGATATAATATTCCCGGCCCTCCTTCTCCACCCGGGCTTTTCCGTTTTTAAAGCTCTGCGCCTTATCAAAGAAGACAGGGATAACAACTTGTCCAGTGGTATCGATATATCCCATCTTACCTTCGAAAAGATCGATTGAAACCTGGTTATCATATGAAATGTCGCAACCATAATACCTGCCCTGACAAGCTACGGCCAGCCCCTCACTAAAGGGTCCGATAAAATTAAATTCCTGTGTATTCAAGGGTTCCCCAGTTGCATCAGATAACCTAAAAAGAGGCAACGGGACATTAGCATCTTCAGTTGTTGCTGTAAACCGCCAAATGGTGTCCTCTATTGCTACCTCCACCCTCCAATGGTTCTTTTTTGTTTCAAATTCCGCCATTACTATGGCGTTTGCCGTTCGGTTGTCAATATAACTTCGGTTACATTTTGCCAACCGCCGCCCGGAAATGTCAAACAATCCTAAACCATTACCGCTGGTATAAAATTTCTCCAATCCATGTCCGTATTCTGTATCGAAAGAGCCACTGTACACCAGAATGGAAGTCTTGTTCTTAATAGAAACCCAATTGAATTTGCAGGGAATGACCTCTTCTTCTCGTTCCATGTTGTAAACCCCAAAACTGGATCTTTTTCCGACATCCATAAGCTGGTTATGGGAATTTAGTTCAAAATCCCCTTTACCCACAATCACTAATGGGGCATCTATTTCTCCAATATATTTGTACTTAGGAGGCACCACTAACTGGCCATTATTCTGAGTTAGCCCCAGCTTTTCATCCTTTTCAGCTATTCGGCAGTCATATTGAGCTTCTAACTGCATAGCGTCAGACAATAAAAGAAACCATATAATTACTACCAATTTTATCATTTTTCTGATTTTTACTTGAATTGTATTTTTTTGGCAATAATTATATTTAAAAAAGTTGCCAATGGTATTTTAAGCTTTACTTCTTTATGCAATTTTTTACGTTAAGGCTTGCCAGCCCAATATGGTTATCTCTGTAATTACGAGAACTAAAAAAAACCTTGGTTAAAAATACAAATTTTACCGGATACTAATGATTAATAATCAATTAACAACCACTAAGTTTTCTCAAGTATACAGAGAATATAAATACGTTAATAACGGATAATAACGATGTATAATTTCCGGACAACAATTTTACAGGACAATAATGATAAAAAACACCTACTTGTTTTTTTTGTTTATATCTGATTTAAAAAGTATATTAGATTTTAAATATTTTCCAAAAGCAAAAAAAGAAAAGTTATGAGTAAAGATTACGAATGTCCCAAATGCGGAAAAACAATCAATTCTGAACGAGACAAGCATGGAAGCACAGGAAATGAATCCACATTTTCAATGTTGGGCATGAAAAATTTTCAGCTAAAATGTAGTAATTGCGGCACTGTAGTTGAAGTTACAGAGTAATTACTATCTGGATTATTAAAAGTATTATCCATGTGAATTATTAAAAGCATTTTAGCAAGTTTAAATATACGCTTGTTATTATTTCCATTGCAAATCCAGCACTGTATACTGTACTACCATCTAATATTATTAGATACTAAAAGAGAAAGTTCTACTCCTATCTGCTTCACCAGTCTAAAAGGTAGAGCGTTGTTTTTCTCTTTAACCTCCTAAATTTAAAAACCAGTGAAATATTAGTATAGGAGGCATCCCTTTTTACGCATAGGTGTGTGCAGTTTTAACCCTTGGTGGACATCAAAAATAGTATTGAAAATAAAAAAATAGATGTCTCGTTTTAAGAGAATGGATTAAGTGAAA
>Ga0102940_1002615_pt1 | contig 10694 bp, 10 predicted proteins | sample SalPonR2_C_D1_MG_FD_78215 | JGI IMG/M metagenome (GOLD analysis project Ga0102940, IMG submission 78215) | Salt pond soil microbial communities from South San Francisco under conditions of wetland restoration - Salt Pond MetaG R2_C_D1_MG | ecosystem: Environmental > Aquatic > Marine > Intertidal...
GGACGCGCGGCGTTCAAGATCGTCGAGCTTGACGACAAATACGGATTTCTGGTGCCGGGCGCCCGGGTCGTTGATCTCGGTTGCGCGCCGGGCGGATGGTGCCAGGTCGCCGTCGATCGCGTGAATGCGCTTGGAGAAAAAGAGGGGAAACGCGTGGGCCGCGTGCTCGGCGTCGACATTCAGGAAGTCGAGCCGATCGCGGGCGCGGAAATTCACCAGCTGGATTTCCTTTCGGACGGCGCGGACGAAACGGTCAGGGAATGGCTCGGCGGCAAGGCGGACGTGGTGATGTCCGATATGGCGGCCGCGTCGTCCGGTCACAAGCAGACCGATCATTTGCGCATTATCGCGCTGTGCGAGGCCGCCGCCGAATTCGCGTTCGACGTTCTCGAAGAAGGCGGAACTTTCGTCGCGAAAGTGCTGGCCGGCGGCGCCGAAGGCTCGCTTCAGGCGACATTGAAACAGAAGTTCGAGACTGTCGCGAATGTGAAGCCGCCGGCGAGCCGTTCGGACAGTTCCGAGAAATACGTCGTCGCCCGCGGCTTTCGCGGATGAGCCTTCAGATCTTCAGGTCGTCCCGGGACTTGCCCGCAGCGATGGCCTGCTTGTACCACGCCGGCTGACGTCCGCGGCCGGACCAGGTCTCGTCGGGGTTGTTGGGATTGCGGAATTGCGGAGCCGCTTTCGAGGTGCGCTTCGACGACTTGCCGCCGCCAACGACCTCGTCAAGCGAAACGCCATAATCCTTCGCGACCTTCTCAAGCGCCTTTCGCGCTTCTTTCCGCTGGCGGGCTTCGAATGATTTAATGGCCTTTTCGACGTCTCCACGGAGCTTCTTCAGATCGTCGAGCGACATCTTTTCGAGATTAATACCTGTAGCCATTTTGGATTCCTGCTATGAATTCACCGTTCCAGCGTAATGCATCCGTCGCGTTTGCTTGTCAATTGGGATTTCAGGCGCTGTCAATTCGTTGATCGAGCCGGTCGAGCGCCAAGACGGAGTTTTCACATGGACGCTGGGCGATGCTTTTTTCGAGCAAGCGAAGCGCAATCTCGCCATGCCCGTTCGGCCGTGTCCATCGAAACGCACCTGCGGAGAGACAATCGGCGCGCATTCCGACTGAAATTGTTCCGGCGCCCCGTTGGTTCCAGCCGGGATCGACGGATTTCCGGAGCCCCGCATGCGCCAACGACGTCAAGGATGACCCCGCGGCGGCCCGGTTCCGGTGTTCGCTGAGACGCTCGTGGCCGCACGGCGGCTGTTGCCGGGCGGGGTGTTCTGTGGCAAATGTTCCTCAAGTTCTGAACAATTGAGTTTAGCCGAATGACCGACTACCCAGCGCGCCGGACGACAATGGTCGATACGCAGGTCCGTCCGTCGGACGTCACCAAATATCCCATCATCGACGCGATGCTGACCGTGCCTCGGGAACTCTTCGTTCCGGTCGGGCGGCGCGAGGCGGCCTACATCGGGGAGAATCTCCCGATTGGTCCCGACAGGGTGATCCTCGAGCCCCGTACGCTGGCCAAGATGCTCGATGCGCTCGACATCCAGGACGATGAACTCGTTCTCGATATCGCGACGGGGCTCGGGTATTCCGCGGCGGTGATGGCGCGCCTCGCCGAGGCAGTGATCGCGCTTGAGGAGGACGAGGCGATGGCGTCGGAGGCCGAGGCGGCGCTCTCGGAGGTCGGCGCCGACAACGTCGCGGTGGTGACCGGGCCGCTCGCCGAGGGCGCCGCCCAGCACGGCCCCTACGACGTCATCGCGATCGAGGGTGCGGTGGAGCGGGTTCCGCAGCCGGTGCTCGATCAGCTCAAGGACGGCGGCCGCATCGCATGCCTGTTCACCGAGGGCACGCTCGGGGTGTGCCGGATCGGATATTTCGTCGACGGCGCGGTAAGCTGGCGGGACGCGTTCCACGCGTCGGCGCCGGTGCTTCCCGGCTTCGACCGTGCCGCGGAGTTCGTGTTTTGATGGCGAGGCGGAGGATCGTCGGCGGTCTCCGCCGCCATGCGGCGCGGGCCGCTCTCGCGATCGCCGTGGCGGCGGCGCCTGTCGCCGCTGGGGCGCAGACACTGACCGACGCCCTGATTTCCGCCTACGAGACGAGCGGTCTTCTGGAACAGAACCGCGCGCTCCTCCGGGCCGCGGACGAGGACGTGGCGGGCGCCGTGGCGGCGCTGAGGCCGGTGCTCAACTATATCGCGCAGGCGAACTGGACCGATCCCGTCCTGCCGGGCGAGGACAACACGTCGGGGTCGCTCGCGCTTTCGGCCGAAATGCTCTTGTGGGACTTCGGACGCTCGCGGCTCGCCGTGGAGGCGGCGAAGGAGACCGTGCTCGCCACGCGGGCGGGGCTGATCGACGTGGAGCAGAGCGTGCTTCTCCGCGCGGTCGCGGCCTACATGGACGTCCGGCGGCAGGTCGCGCTGATCAATCTGCGCCAGAACAACGTGCAACTCATCCAGGAGCAGTTGCGCGCCGCGCAGGACCGGTTCGATGTCGGCGAGGTGACCCGGACGGACGTGTCGATCGCCGAGGCGCGGCTCGCGGCCGCGCGCTCGGGACTGGTCGCCGCGCAGGGTGCGCTGGCGCAGGCGCGACAGGAATACATCGTGGCGATCGGAGAGGAGGCGGGCGCCCTCGCCGTGCCGCCGCCCCTGCCGGATACGGCCTCGTCCCTGGACGCGGCGACGGCGATCGCGCTTCAGCGGCAGCCGGCGATTCTGCGCGCGCAGCATGAGGTGGCGTCGGCCGATATCCTGGTGTCGATCGCCGAGGCCGGGCGCCTGCCGCGGCTCACCGGGTCGGCGCAGATCAGCGTCGACGACGATGGCGACGACCGGCAGAGCCTCGGGCTTTCCCTGCGCGGGCCGATCTACCAGGGCGGAGCGATCTCCTCCGACCTCCGCCAGGCGCGGGCGCGGCGCGACGCGTCCCGGGCCGTGCTCCTGATCACGAGCGAGAACGTGGTGCAGAACGTCGCGAATTCCTGGGCCGATCTTTCGGTCGCCAACGCCGTTCTCACCGCGACCGACGAGCAGGTGCGGGCGGCGCGCCTGGCGCTGCGCGGCGCGCAGGAGGAGCTCGAGGTCGGCGCGCGCACGACGCTCGACGTCCTCGATCTCGAGCAGGATCTTCTGCAGGCCGAAACCGACAGGATCGACGCGCAGATCAACCGCTACGTCGCGACCTATCAGCTTCTGTCGCAGATGGGGCTTCTCTCGGTTGAGCATCTTGGCCTCGGCATACCCACCTACGATCCGGCCGCCTACTACAACGCGGTGCGCAACGCGCCTCTCGGGAACGTCAGCCCGCAGGGCGAGCGACTGGACCGTCTTCTGGAGGCGATCGGGCGCTAGGGGCCAGCTGAATGTTGTATGTCGGCCCCGATTCTGGATAAGGTCTTGTGCGGGGCGAGGCACGGAGTGGCAAGCATGAGCAACAGCGCGATTCGCGGTGAAGACGAGGCAGTTCTCGAATCCATCAGGCGACTCGTTTCCGCAACGCCGCATCACGAGGTGCGGGAGGAGCGAGAGGAGCGGCCGCCGAGGGGCAAGCTTCTTCTGACGCCGTCGCTCCGCATCGAAGAGCCCCGGGAGCCCGCCCCCGCCGCGGTTGAACCCGGGTCCGCCGGCGCGGAGGCCGCATGGTCGCTCGAGGACCGGATCGCCGAACTCGAAGCCGCCGTCGGCGCCCGCCCGGACGAATGGGAGCCGGACGGCAGCGAGGATGCCGCTCAGGAGACGCCCGACCGCTTCGTGTTCCAGCATCGCCCGCTGCTCCTGGGCGGTCGGGACGCGGTCGCCGAACCGGTGGCGCTGCGCGCCCTGCCGGACGAGGAACCCGCCGAGGAGGAGGCCGAGGGCGTCGACCTCGCCGAGGACGTGGCGCTTCCCGACGAGGACCTGCTGCGCGACATGGTGGCCGAGATCGTCCGCCAGGAGCTTCAGGGCGAGCTTGGCCAGAAGGTGACCCGCAACATCCGCAAGCTCGTGCGACGGGAGATCCGGCGCGCGCTGGCGTCCCGCGACTTCGACTGACCGAAGGCATGCCTCTGCGATGACGGCGATCCTCGGCCTTCTGTTCGACAAGGACGGAACGCTTTTCGATTTCCAGGCGACCTGGGCCGAGGTGACGGGGCGGCTTCTGGAGACGCTGGCCGGAGGCGACGCCGTGCTCGAGGCGCGGCTCGCCGAGGCCGCCGGCTACGACCTCGGCGCCCGTGCGCTCAGACCGGGCAGCGTCGTCGTCGCCCACACCCTCGCCGAGACCGCCGACACGATCCTGGCCGTGATGCCTCGGGGGACCGACCGGGAGCGGGTCATCGAGACGATGCTGCGCTTCGCGGAATCGGCGCCGCAAGTCGAGGCGATCCCGCTTAGGCCCTACTTCGACGGACTCGCCGCGCGCGGCCTGAAACTCGGGATCGCGACGAACGACGGCGCCGCCCCCGCGCGGGCGCATCTCGACAGGGCCGGCATCGGCGACGCGTTCGACTTCGTGGCTGGCTACGACAGCGGGTACGGCGCCAAGCCGGCGCCGGGCCAGCTTCTGGGCTTCTGCGAGGCGGTGGGGCTCGTTCCGGGTGACGTCGTGATGGTGGGCGACAGCGGACACGATCTCATCTCGGCCCGCGCCGCGGGAATGCGTGCCGTCGCCGTTCTGACCGGCCTTGCGAGCGCGGAGGAGCTTGCGCCGGGGGCCGAGGCCGTCCTTCCGCATATCGGGCACCTCCCGGACTGGCTGGACGCGCACTGAGCGCGAACGGGTCCGAAAACCGACACGGACCGTCGCATTCCGGGCCGCGAGCGCCGCTTTCGCTGGTCATGCTGGGCGCGAACCGACAGGAGACGCAGGACATGGCACAGGTCGCGGAGCGGCGGAAGCGGCAGGGAGGGCGCGCGGCGCACGCGCGGCGCGCGGGCACGCAGGTCATCGAGCAGAGCGCCTGGCGCATTCCCGTGAACCCCGACAGGCCGACCGAGCCGCTCGGGGAGGAGGGGATCGCCGCGATCCACGACGGCGCGATGCGCATTCTCGAGGACATCGGGATCGAGTTCCTGAACGACGAGGCGCTGGGTCTCCTGCGCGAGGCGGGCTGCACGGTGAACGGCACCAACGTGAAGATGGGCCGCGACTGGGTGATGGAGATGGTCGGCCGGGCGCCGGCGGAGTTCACGGTCACACCGCGCAATCCCGACAAGACGCTCCCCGTCGGCGGCAGGCACATCCTGTTCGGGAACGTCTCCTCGCCGCCGAACTACTGGGATCTTGAGACCGGGAAGGTGGTCGGCACGCGGGAGCACTGCCGCAACCTCCTGAAACTCACCCAGTTCTTCAACTGCATCCATTTCGCGGGCGGCTATCCGGTGGAGCCGGTCGACCTGCACCCGGCGGTGCGCCACCTCGACGTGGTCTTCGACAAGCTGACGCTCACCGACAAGGTGATGCACGCCTATTCGCTCGGAGCCGAGCGGGTCGAGGACGTGATGGAGATGGTGCGGATCGCGGGGGGGCTTTCGGAAGAGGCGTTCGCGTCGCGGCCGCACATGTACACCAACATCAACTCGACCTCGCCGCTGAAGCACGACCAGCCGATGATCGACGGCTGCCTGCGGCTGATCCGGAAGGGACAGGCGGTGATCGTCACGCCCTTCACGCTGGCGGGCGCCATGGCGCCGGTGACGATGGCGGGCGCGGTGGCGCAGTCGATCGCCGAGGCGCTCTGCGCGATCGCGCTCTTTCAGCACGTCGCGCCGGGATGCGCCTGCGCGATCGGCACCTTCACCTCGAACGTCGACATGAAGTCGGGGGCGCCCGCCTTCGGCACGCCGGAGTACATGCGGGCGACGCAGATGACCGGCCAGATGGCGCGGCACTACGGGCTGCCGCTCCGGTCGTCGGGGGTCTGCGCGGCGAACGTGCCCGACGGGCAGGCGATGTGGGAGACCTCGAACAGTCTCTGGGCCGCGGTGCAGTCGGGCAGCAACATCGTCTATCACGCGGCGGGCTGGCTCGAGGGCGGGTTGATCGCGAGCCCGGAGAAGTTCGTGATGGATTGCGAGCTCATCCAGCAGATCCAGCGGTATTTCGAGCCCGCGCTGTCGGCGACGACGCCGGGCGACATCGCGGTCGAGGCGGTGGGGCAGGCGGGCGAGACCGGACACTTCTTCGGTCTCCAGCATACGCAGGACCGCTACACGACAGCGTTCTATCAGCCCTTTCTCAGCGACTGGCGCAACTACGAGGGCTGGTACCTCGCCGGTGGGGCATGGACCCACGAGCGGGCCCACCGCATCTTCAAGGAGATCGTGGGCAGCTTCGAGGCGCCGGCGATGGACGACGCCATCCGCGAGGAACTCCAGGCATTCGTCGACCGCCGGAAGGCCGAGGGCGGCGCGCCGACCGACTTCTGAGCGGTTGTTCTCGGTGATCTTCGGTCGTCTCCGACGCGTTGGTCGGTTGTTAAGGGCTGTCCCGCTACAAGCGCGCCAAGAGCGGACGGGTTTGGGCGATGCATGGCCTCGTGAACAGGTCGATCGAGTGCTTCTTGAGGGATACCTACGGCGCGTCGGCGTGGTCGGAGATTTCCGATGTCGCGGGCCTCGAGGTGGACTCGTTCGAGGCCATGCTCGGGTACGAGGATGATCTGACAGACAGCGTCGTCGACGCCGCCTCCGACCGGCTCGGGAAGCCTCGCGACGAGCTGCTCGAGGATCTGGGAACCTATCTGATCGCCAACCGCCGCTATGAGCGCCTTCGGCGCCTGATGCGGTTCTCCGGTGAGACCTTCGAGGAGTTTCTTCTTTCGGTCGACGAACTCCCCGACCGGGCGAGGCTGGCGCTGCCCGATCTCCGGCTTCCCCCCGTTTCCATCGCCTCCGATGGAGCCGACCGGTTCGAGATCTGCTGCGGGCCCGGCCTTCCGGGGTTCAGCCAGGTGCTCGCCGGCGTCCTGCGGGCGATGGCCGACGACTACGGGGCGCTGGTGACGCTCGCCGCCCGCGTCACCACCGACGAGGGTGCGGCGTGCATCCACGTCACGCTGCACGAGGCGCGCCACAGCGAGGGGCGAGGATTCGTACTCGCGACGCCGCCGCAATGACGCGGGGCCTGCCCGAGACCGTCCTTTCTGCGGCGGCGCTTGACGCGCTCATGCCGATGCACATGGTCGTCTCCCGGGATGGCACGATCCTTCGCACCGGCCCCACGATCTCGCGCCTCGACTTCGGGCGAGGGCTCGAGGGGTCGCGGTTCTTCGACCTGTTCCTCGTCCGCCGGCCGCACGGCCTCACCGACATCGCCAGATTGCGGAGGGCTCCGGGGGCGCGTCTGCAGATCGACGTGCCCAGTGGGCCGCAGACATCGCTGAAGGGGCATTTCGTCTTCGACGACGCCGGCCATCTCGTTTTCGATCTGAGTTTCGGCATCCTGGTGACCGAGGCCGTGGCGGCTCACGGGCTGACCGCGAGCGATTTCTCTCCCACCACGCTCGCCGTGGAGATGCTGTATCTTGTGGAGGCGAAATCGGCGGCGATGGCGGAGTCGCGCAATCTCATCGTTCGCCTGAACGAGGCGCGCGCCGCGGCCGAACGGCAGGCCCGGACCGACGCGCTGACCGGGCTGCACAATCGCCGGGGCCTGGAGGATCTCATCGGCGAGTTGATCGAGCGACGGCAGCATTTCGGCCTGATGCATGTCGACCTCGATTTCTTCAAGGCGATCAACGACAGCTTCGGGCATGCGGCGGGAGATTACGTGCTCGGCAGGGTCGCCGACATCCTGAAGGCCGAAACGCGATCCTGCGACATGGTCGTCCGGCTGGGCGGCGACGAGTTCGTGCTCGTCCTGAGGGACATGATCGGGGACACCGAACTCGGTGCCGTTGCCGCACGCATCATCGAGACGCTCGAATCCCCGATCTCCTACGAAGGCGTGGACTGCAAGATCTCGGCCAGCATCGGTGTGACGACCTCGATGGTCTATGAGCGGCCGGATCTCGATTCGATGCTCCGGGACGCCGACGTCGCCCTCTACAGGTCGAAGCTCGCCGGACGCTCCCGCGCGACGATCCACCGGGCGGACGATGAACCGGCGTCAGGCGGGGCCTGAGGGCATCTCGATCCGGAGGAGGGTTTTCTCGCTGAAGATCGACGCGTCCGTATCGAGAATCAGGCGGTAGTAGGACACCTGCTCGCAGGGTGCCCGCCCGACCCGCGGTCGCGACAGCAGAGAGGCCGCGGTGACCGCCTTCGTCTCGAAGGATCTGGCGCCGGCGAAGAGAACCTGATGCGGCGCAAGGTAGAGATCCTGTTGCGGCAGACCCGGCCCGAGCGCGCTCGACCCGATCCGGACCGGCTGCGCGCCCGGGTGGAAGCGAAGGAAGTCGTGGTCGAGCTTGAGAACGTCGATCTTGCGGATCTTGACGTAGCGCTTGTCCGCGGTGCGCAGGGAGTCGTTGACGCGCAGCAGATGCGCGGGAACGTCGCCGAAGGACGTCGTGAGCCGGGTCCGGCTCTCGATCCCCACGAAGCTCATCTCGACCGCCGCTTCGGGTGCGTCGCTCTCGTCGAAAGTGGCGCCCGCCGACGCCTCTTCAGGGCCCGCGGGCCGTTCGCGGACGCCGATAGGAATCAGCGGTGATGCCATGACTCAACCTCCGAGCACTCGTACCAACTGGTGCGAACGGACCGGGCCTGGCAGACGCCAGGACCCGATCCATCCCACCCCCATCCGGAGTTCGGTGCCGGACAGACCGGCACCTCCGGGAACACACAACACGGTGCCAAGCGGCACCGTCCGGGTCGCGGCAACGACATCAGGCTCTGATGACGGCCACGCGATCCGTGACGGCATTACCGCCCATGGGAGAGGGTTCGACAAATCCTTTGGCCATCCGGGCGCCGAATGAACACCATGGGTCGACAATGACGGGCGAGGGGGCCGCTTGGTCGTCGCCCGTGGACCTCTTTCCCCCTCGAGCCGGAATCGGTCAGCCCGCGCGGCGCGGCGAAGGCTAGGCCGAGTAGCCGCCGGTCCACTCGCCCCGGCGACGCCAGATCTCTCGCCAGGTGGCGGCCCTTTCGGCGGCACCGCGGCGTCCGGTCAGGGCGAGAAGTCCCCATCCGAGAGCGCGGCTGAGCGGCCAGACCGCGAAGAGGGCGGCGCCCAGCCGTCGTGTGGCGGGGTGAAAGTGACGCCGGATGAGTTCGGTCTTCGCCCGCATCAACCGGACCATCTTGTCGGCGCGCACCGCCTCGCTGGCGCCACCGTGATGGATGATCGTGGCCTCGGGCGTCATCCTCGGACGGAGCCCGTCGTCGCGGGCGCGGAGGCAGAGGTCGGCTTCCTCCCCGTACATGACGAAGGCCGGATCGAAGCCGCCGAGACGGTCCCAGTCGGCGCGCCGCATCAGGAAGAAGCAGCCCGACACGATGTCGACCTCTCGGGGCGTGCTGCGGTCCCAGCCGCCGATTTCCTCGGAGTTGAAGAGTGACGAGCGGCGGAACATGGTGGAAAGACCGAGGACGCGGGAGATGGAGGAAAACAGCGTCATCCGGCCCCAGGCCGAGCCGGGATTGAGGCTCCCGTCCGCGAAGAGGGTTCGTCCGCCCCAGATGCCGGCATCCGGAGTCCGATCCGCGCAGGCGAGGAGTTTGTCGATGGCACCGTCCAGGACTACGGTGTCGGGGTTGAGGAGAAGCAGCCAGGGTGCCGTGGCATGCGCGGTCGCGATGTGATGAGCGGGCGCAAAGCCATGGTTGCGACGTTCTGCGATCAGGATGGCGTCCGGGAAGGCCTCCGCGATCGCCTCGGCCGATCCGTCCGAGGAGGCGTTGTCGACGACGATCAGTTCGAAGGGCGTTCTGGTTTCCGCATGGACCGACGCCAGACACGCGAGGGTCATGTCGCGGGTGTTGTAGCTGATGACGACGATCGAAATCTCGGGCGCGTTCATGCGGTTGGTCTGACCGTGACGTGGCGCGGATGCAAGACCGGCGCACCAAGCACACGCACGATCTGGTCAATGTCGCCATTCCGTGCCAGAGCGAACACGATTCAGGAACACCGAGCGGCATGCCAGAGATCGCCGTCATCATCCCGCACTACAACGACGTGCCGCGGCTCCGGCGTTGTCTGGACGCGTTGATGCCCCAGGTGGGCGAAGATGTTGAGGTGGTCGTCGCCGACAATGCCTCCACCGAGAGCCTCGAGCCGGCGGTCTCGGTCCATCAAGCGGTCAAAGTGGTGGTGCAGCCCGAGACGGGAGCCGGCCCGGCGCGAAATGCCGGGGTTGCCGCGACGACGGCTAGGTGGCTCATGTTCATCGATGCCGATTGCTTGCCGGCCCCGGACTGGATCGCGCGCGGGCGTGCCGTGGCCGAAGACGATGCCGTGATCGGAGGCCGGGTCGATGTCTTCCACGAGACCCCGCCACCGATGAGCGGCGCGGAAGCGTTCGAGACCGTTTTCGCCTTCCACATGCGCCGATACCTGGAGCGAAGCGCGTTCCTCGGCGCCGGGAACCTCGTGACATCCCGCTCCGTGTTCGAGGCGGTCGGAGGATTCCGCCCGGCCGTCTCCGAGGACAAGGACTGGAGCCAAAGGGCGGCGGCTAGCGGTTTCCGGCTTGGATTCGATGACGAGCTGATCGTATCTCACCCGTCGCGCGCAGACTGGGCCTCAC
>Ga0102940_1002618_pt1 | contig 10686 bp, 10 predicted proteins | sample SalPonR2_C_D1_MG_FD_78215 | JGI IMG/M metagenome (GOLD analysis project Ga0102940, IMG submission 78215) | Salt pond soil microbial communities from South San Francisco under conditions of wetland restoration - Salt Pond MetaG R2_C_D1_MG | ecosystem: Environmental > Aquatic > Marine > Intertidal...
AAGTTGACCACGTGGAAAAACGAGCTGCTGGAAGGCAGCCGGGACACGATCGAGGGCCTTCAGGATGGCACGCGGGCGATCCCGGATGTGGCCGACCGCGCCAGCGAGGAAACGGACCGTGCGCTGGAATTGCGCACGCGTGATCGCCAGCGCAAGCTGGTGGCCAAGATCGACGCGGCCCTGCGCCGCATCGAAGAAGGGGAATACGGGTTTTGCGAAGTGACCGGCGAGCCGATCAGCCTCAAGCGGCTGGATGCACGTCCGATCGCGACCATGAGCCTCGAAGCGCAAGAGCGTCATGAACGACGCGAGAAAGTGCATCGCGACGATTGATCGTTGCGATGCGGGACGGATAGGGCGCCGGGGCCATGGCCTCGGCGTTTTTTGTCCGGGTCGGGGAAAGAGCGCCATGAGCCTTCAGGGACATAAATGCCTTGTGATTGGTGCCGGCATCGGCGGGCTGGCCGCCGCGCGCGCGCTGGCGCTGCGTGGGGCCGAGGTGACGGTGCTTGAGCAGGCCGAGGCGATTCGCGAAGTGGGCGCGGGGCTACAGATCAGTCCGAACGGCTTTGCCGTGTTGCGCGCACTGGGTCTGGACGATACCCTGCGTGCCGTGGGCGTGCAGGGGAAGGCGGTCAGCCTGCGGGACTATCGCAAGGGCGAGGTGGCGCGGCTGGACCTGAACCGGCTGCACAGCCGTGATTATTATTTCCTGCACCGGGCCGATTTGATCGAGGCTCTGGCCGAGGGCGCCCGCGCGGCGGGTGTGCGAATCCGCCTGTTGCAGAGGGTGGCCAAGGTCGAGCCGGGCGCGCGCCCTGCGGTGCATCTTTCCAATGGCGCCGTGCTGGAAGCCGATTTGGTGATCGGTGCCGATGGCCTTCATTCCAAGGTCCGTACCGCTTTGAATGGCACGACAGCACCGTTCTTTACCCGTCAAGTCGCGTGGCGCGCGCTGGTTCCCAACAGCGAGGGGCGTGGGCCGGAGGCGCGGGTGCATATGGGCCCGATGCGCCACGTGGTAAGTTACCCCTTGCGCGAGGGGCGTTTGCTGAACCTCGTTGCGGTGCAGGAGCGGGCCGCCTGGACCAAGGAAAGCTGGAGCCAGAAGGATGACCCGCTGTCCTTGCGCGCGGCTTTCGAGGATTTCGGGCCAGAGGTGCAGGACATGCTCTCGCGGGTCGAGGAGGTTTATCTTTGGGGCCTTTTCCGCCATCCCGTGGCCCCCAAATGGCATGCGGATGGCGTTGCGATTCTGGGCGACGCGGCGCATCCGACGCTACCTTTCATGGCGCAGGGCGCCTGCATGGCGCTTGAGGATGCATGGGTCTTGGCCGATTGCGTCACGGGCGAAGGCCCCATGGAGGCGTGTCTGGCCCGGTATCAAGCGCGGCGCGCGGGCCGGGCCAAGCGCGTGGTTGACGCGGCCAGTGGCAATGCATGGAAATACCACCTGTCTTTTCCGCCACTTCGCTGGGCTGCGCATGGTGTGTTGCGTGCCGGCGGCCGTTTCGTGCCCGAACGGATGATGCGGCAGTTCGACTGGATTTACGGGTATGACGTGACGTCGGAGGCCTGAGGGTCAGGCGTCAAGCTCGACCCAGATCGGCACGTGGTCCGAGGGTTTTTCGCGCCCCCGGATCTCTTTGTCGATCTGGCAGTCGCGCAGCAGGTCGGCGCATTGCGGGCTGAGCAGGAAATGGTCGATGCGGATGCCGTCATCGCGGTTCCAAGCCCCGGCCTGATAATCCCAGAAGGTATAGTGCCCGGGGCCATGTTGACGGCTGCGGAACGCCTCGGTGAAGCCAAGATTGACGATTCGGCGGAATGCGGCGCGGCTGTCGGGCAGGGCGAGCGCATCCTCGGCCCAGGCGTCGGGGAGTTTGGCGTCTTCATCCTGTGGGATGATGTTGTAATCGCCCGCCATGAGGAAGGGTTCCTCGGTTTCAAGCAGGGTTTCGGCGCGGGCCTTGAGGCGCTCCATCCACTTGAGCTTGTAGTCGTATTTCGGCCCCGGTGCCGGGTTGCCGTTTGGCAGGTATAGTCCACAGACATGCACCGGGCGGGTGTCGCCGATCACCGTCGCCTCAATCCAGCGGGCCTGTTCGTCAGCGTCATCTCCGGGCAAGCCCCGGGTGACATCCTCCAGCGGTAATTTCGATAGGATGGCCACGCCGTTGAAGCTTTTTTGCCCATGGGTTTCGACGGTATAGCCCATGTCCTCGAAATGTTCGCGCGGGAAGTTCTCATCGACCGACTTGATCTCTTGCAGCAGGGCGACATCGGGCTGGGCCTCCTGTAGCCAATCGGTGAGCGCGCCGATGCGCGCCTTGATACCGTTGATGTTGAAGCTGGCGATTTTCATGGCGGCCCCCTCGCGTGTCTGGGTCTTCTATCGCGCAGCACGGACCTCGGGGCAAGGGGCGGCCTTCACGCGGTGTGATGGGATGGCGGTAATTGGGGGTTGATTCGCTAAATCCAAGACTGACTTAGGGTGAAGTTATCCACATTTGGTGTGTGTGGATAAGTTTTTTTACTACATTTAGGTGGGGCTTTTATGGCCGTGAAATCAGGCCATTGGAAAACACGTATAGGTTGTGAATTGTATGTGGATAAACTAAAAACACGAAAAAAGATTTGGGAATACAACCTTAGAGTGCAAGCATTTGAGGTGCTGAAGCCTATGCAACTTTGGAGGAAAACATGCTTGCACAACAAAAATTCGAAGAGCTTTCCACCCCTCAAATCGACGCCGGTCTGCACGACGGCCAAGCGGTTGAGGCCTTTACCACGTCGCTTCAGGCGGGGTCGGACATGACGCTTGGCGAGGGTGTCGAAATGATGACCACCTCGCTGGCACCCGTCGCGACGAGTGACGCCCAAAGCGGTGAGGCCGTTGAGGCTTTCACAACCTCGCTGGGGCCGGTGCTTGCAGGCGATGCGCTTGGCGGTGACTCGGTTGAGGCCTTCACCACCTCCTTGTCCCCGAAGGTGGTCTCGCTGACCGCAGAGGGCGATTTGGTTCAGGCGTTCACCACGAGCCTGTGACTGGCACGTAAACGGGGCATGTGGCCCCTTGATCTAGATTGATTGAGAGACAGAATGATGGGTGACGTTGTTCCACTGGATGTCCCGTTTCGTCAAAACAGCATGGCCGCGCGGCAGGCGGCCATGCTGGACCGCTTCGCGCAGGAGCGTCGCCGCGACGGCGACGTATTCTGGCTGAAGGAAAATGCCGAAGCGCTTAACGTTCTGGAAAGCACCGGGGCGGTATTGCCCGAGGGCGCGCTTGACGTGCATCGCGGCTTTTATGATGAGATTGAGCGACGCATGGGGTTCTTCCCGCAGTATTATCGTTTCCTTCTGGGCCTTTGCCTTGATCTGGAGGATCTTGGGAATGGCGGACAGAAGGGCAGCAAGCTGGCGCAATGGGTTGCCGATCAGGGCCTTGCCCGGGCGGAATTGTCGGATTTGCAACGCGCCGAGGCGCGGCGGCTGTGCCTGAGGCGGGGTATTGACCCAGTGGCCGAGGATGCGGGCCTGAACGACCGGTTGCGCGGATTTGCGCGGCGTTCAAAAACCTTTGCCCTGCCGAACAAGAAGGCGGCTTATGAGCTGACCCATATTGTCTTTTACCTTTCGGAATACGGACGCCGCGACCCCGAGGTGGGACGGGCGTTTATCGACAGCCTGCATTTCGCGGGAACCTTGGCGTTCCTTGAATTGAACCTCGACCTGTTGGCCGAAATTTGCATCGCGCTTCGGTTTGCCGGGGCCACGCCGCCAGAAACGTGGGAACGATGGCTGCGCGATCAGTCGGGGCTGTTCCGGCTGGAAGCCGTGCCCGGCGTCGGCGCGCCGCAGGATGATTATCATCCTTGGTTGGTTGCGAACTGGGCGATGATCGTGTCCGGGCAGGGCGGCTTTGCACAGCAAATCCCGGAAGGCCGTGTCATGTTCCGGCAGCCTGTGCCGTCGGCGGGGCCGCTGCGGGAATTGTCGGATTGCATGTATCAGATGGACGGGGCACGCAGTGCCGATTGGCACAAGATGCGCGACCGGGTGCAAGAGGCGCTGTCAGATGATGCGCGCCGGGTATTGATGGCCGCCGAGGCTGCGACCGACCGCTTCGAGGATTTCTTCGCCGGCTTCGCCCGCGCCGAACTGCACAGGGCCGCGCAATGAACGCGCCGCCGATCGCTTTGGGCCTTGGATTGTGCCTGCTCTACACGGTTCTGATCACCGGTGCGGATGCGGTCACCAAGTTATTTGGCCAAGCCTATGCCGCGCCACAGCTTTTTGCCCTGTCGGGCCTTTTGGTGGCGGGGTTCAGCCTTGTCATGGGGCGGTTGGATGCGCGGCCCGGGCGCGGCCTGCGCACGCGATGCCCAAGGGCAATGGCGTTGCGGGCGGCGGCGACGGTTCTGGGGTCGGTCGCGTTTTACCAAGCCTTTCAATTGCTGCCCTTTGCCGAGGTTTTCATCTTTGTCGCGCTGATTCCGCTTCTGACCGCCTTTTTGTCTGGAGCGGTGCTTGGAGAAAGGGTGCGTGGCCCGGTCTGGGGGGCGCTTGGCTTTGGCGCGCTTGGGATGGTTTGCCTGTTTCCCGGTGGGTTTTCGTCGATCACATTGGGGCATTGGGCGGCGCTGGCGGCGGTGGTGTTCGGCACTGTCTCGATGGTGGCCTCGCGCTACATAGGGCAGCGTGAGAGCAACCTTCTGGCGCAGGTATTTTACCCCAACCTTGCGCTTGGGGTGGTGATGGGCTTGGCCCTTCCATTTGTTTTTCAGCCGATGGATGCCTCGGATTTGGCTTGGGCGGTGGCCTATGCGGTCTTGCTGTTTGCGGCACGCTGGGTACTGGTGGCGGCCTTGCAGGCGCTGCCCGCCTATGTCGTTACGCCCTTGATGAACATGCAATTCGTCTGGATGGTGGTGATCGGCGCCTTGGCTTTTGGCGAACGCCCCGACACCGGCGTTTACCTTGGGGCGATGATCGTGATCGTCGCGGGCCTGTGGTTGGTGCGGGATCAGGCGCGCCCGATACCGGACCGCAGCCCGGCAATGCCTGCGGAATAGGCAGATTGGCGCCCGTGCGTTGAATTTTTCCGATTTCCCCGCGATTCCGCCCCCCGTTTTGCGTAGCCTCGGGCGAGACCAACTAAGAAAGGGGATGTCATGCTGGAATTTCTGAAACGTCTGGGCGGGGTCAGCGCACCGAACAAGCCCGAATCTCAGCGTGCGCGCTTTGAACGTCTGGTATCGGAGTTGAACGAGGCGCTGGACGAGTTGACGGACAAGCCAGCGGTGACCGTGCAGCCAGACAGCGGACACATATCCTTTGACATGCCCGAGCAGTTTCCGGACGAGGCCCTAGCCCTTCCGAAGCCAGACACGACCGAGGCGACGTCAGAGGAAAAGGGCGATTCCGAACAGGGCACCGATGAGCGTTCTGCCGAGGCGGGCGACGAGAAAGACGCCAAAGCCGCCTGAAGACGGCAGGTCATCTTACATGGAGAAAGATGTTCCGCAGCCGCAAGAACTGCTGGCATTGGGGTTTTCGATGGTGAAGCGCGCGCCGATCAATTCTTCGCTGAAGTCGATCGTTGCCCCGGTCAGGAAGGGCAGGGATACGCTGTCGACCACGACTTTTTGGCCTTGGCCCTCCAGCACCACATCATCTTGCGCCGGTTCATCCAGCTTGATGTCGTATTGAAACCCGGAACAGCCACCACCCTCGACGGCGATACGCAGGGCTTGGCCCTGATCACCGGCGCCGATTTCGGCCAGCCGGGTAAAGGCGCGGTCTGTCACTTTCGGGGGCAATTGCATGGCACGCTCCTGACTGTTCCTTATTGAATTGCTTTACAATATATGGGGCGCGTCAACTGGCGACAAGGATGGCTGTTATGCAAATGCCCTATGCCTCGGATCCCGGCCACTCTCGTGGGCGGATGGTAGAGGAGGAAGAAAGCGCGTTCCGCTCGTGTTATCAGCGGGATCGCGACCGGATCATCCACTCCAGCGCCTTTCGGCGGCTCAAGCACAAGACACAGGTTTTCGTGGAGCATGAGGGCGATTATTTCCGCACGCGGCTGACCCATTCGATCGAAGTGGCGCAGGTGGCCCGCACCATCGCGGGGGCGCTAGGCCTCAATCAGGAACTGACAGAGGCGGTGGCGCTGGCCCATGATCTGGGTCACACGCCCTTCGGGCATACCGGCGAGGACGCGCTTGATGCGCTGATGCAGCCCTATGGCGGGTTCGATCACAACGCCCAGGCGGTGCGCATCGTCACCAACCTTGAGCGGCACTACGCGGAATTCGACGGCCTGAACCTGACGTGGGACACGCTGGAGGGGATCGCCAAGCACAATGGGCCTGTCATGGGGGAGTTGCCCTGGGCCTTGGAGGAGTACAACGCGCGGCACGATCTTGAGTTGCACAGCCATGCCAGCGCCGAGGCGCAGGTGGCCGCGCTGGCCGATGACATCGCCTATAACAACCACGACCTGCACGACGGGCTACGCGCAGGATTGTTTACCGAGGCCGATATCCGCGATTTGCCAATCGTCGGCGCGTGTTATGCGCAAGTGGATGCCAGATATCCTCAGATCGACAATTATCGCCGTCGGCACGAAGCCCTGCGCCGGGTGTTCGGCGTCATGGTCGGCGATGTGATCGACGCCTCGCGCGCCGTTCTGACCGAGGCTGCGCCGGGCAGCGCGCAAGAGGTGCGCGATCAGGGCCGCCCGGTGATCTGTTTCTCGGATCAAGGCGGCCGCGATATTCGTGAAATCCACGCATTTCTGTTCGAGCGCATGTACCGCGCGCCCAGCGTGATCCAAATGCGCAAGCGCGTGACCCATGTTGTTGAAGATCTGTTTCCCTTCTACATGGCCAATCCGACGCACCTGCCACGCCGTTGGCAGGGCGACGTGGCCGTGGTGACGGACGAAACCGCCCTGGCCCGCTTGGTAAGTGACTATATCGCTGGAATGACCGACAGGTTCGCCTTGGAAAGCCACGCACGGCTTTTGGGCGGCAAAATTTCCGGACTTGAACGAGGGGGTGTGTGACCATGGCCATTGAAACCGCAGCTGACGGGGCAATGGCCCCGGTGATGGCCTTCGCGCTGGTGGGCGTGCTTGGTGTCGGGGCGCAATGGGCGGCTTGGCGGATGCGGATGCCTGCCATCGTTTTGATGCTGCTGGCCGGGCTTTTGGTGGGGCCGGTCCTGGGCATTTTCGACCCCGAGCGCGATATCGGCCCCTTGATGGGACCGATGATTTCGGTCGCGGTGGCGATTATTCTATTTGAAGGCGGCCTGACCCTGAGCCTGCATTCCCTGCGTGGCGCGGCTGAAGGTGTGAAGCGTTTGGTTGTCGTCGGTGCGCCCTTGGGCTGGCTTTTGTCGACACTGGCGCTGCGCTATGTGGCGGGGCTGGATTGGGCCTCGTCCGCTGTTTTTGGCGGCATCATGATCGTGACGGGACCAACCGTGATAGCGCCGTTGCTCCGTCAGGCGCGTCTGAACCGACGCCCGGCACAATTGTTGCAATGGGAGGCTATCGTCAATGACCCGATCGGCGCCTTGGCGGCGGTGCTGGCCTTCGAGGTGGTGCTGGTCCTGCAAGCGGCGGAGACGATGGGCGACGCTGTCTGGGACATTGTGCGCGGGGTCGTGGTGGCCAGTGTTCTTGGGGCCGCTGGCGGTTGGGTCATATCCGAAAGTTTCCGGCGGGCTCATGTGCCGGAATTCATGAAAGTGCCGGTGCTGTTCGCTGCGCTTTTGGGCATCTTTGCCCTGTCGGATTACGTGCTGCACGAAAGTGGGCTTTTGGCGGTGACGGTCATGGGCATCTGGATCGCCAATGCCGATTTGCCCAGCTACACCGAGCTGCGCCGGTTCAAGGAGCATGCGACGATCCTGCTGGTCTCGGGGGTATTCATCCTTCTGGCGGCCAATATGGATTTTGAAACGCTGGCACTTTTGGATTGGCGCGCAGGGGTGTTCGCCTTGGTGGTGATCCTGTTGGTGCGGCCCGTCACGGTGCTGTTGTCCTTGGCCGGTACGCGCTTGCCGATGAAAGAGCGGCTTTTGGTGGGCTTCACCGGGCCGCGCGGTGTGGTTCTGGTAGCGGTCGCCGGGTTGTTCGGTGAGAGGTTGGTTGCTGAAGGTATTGAAAAGGCAGCGCTTTTGACACCGCTCGCCTTTGCCTTGGTGGCGGCGACGGTCGTCTTGCATGGCTTTTCCCTGCGTCCGATGGCGCGTGCGCTTGGATTGGCCGGGGCGGCGACGCCGGGGGTGATTATCGCTGGTGGGTCGCGATTTGCGGCCTCGCTGGCCAAGGCTCTGGGCGAATTGGAAGTGCCGGTGCTGGTGACTGACGCCAACCGCACACGCCTGCGGGCCGCGCGAGAGGAAGGACTGCCGGTGTTCTTCGGTGACATACTGTCGGAAGCCGCCGAGCACGGGGTCGAGATCATGAGCTACGGCAAGGTGATCGCCGCATCGGACAATGACGCTTACAACACGCTTGTGGCCACCGACCTTGCGCCGGAATTCGGCCGGGAAAATGTGTTTCAGTTCAAGCGTGCAAAACAGGACAGCCGCCGCCATGCCCTTCCCGCGACCTTGGGCGGGCGGGCCATCGCCGGAGGCCTGACCTATTACGAAATCGCCTCGAAGATGAACACCGGCTGGCAGGTTCGATCGACCCGACTGAGCGAGGACTACACGCTTGACGACTGGCGAGAGGCGAACCCGGATGCGGTGCTTCTTGCCGAGGTGCCGGAGGGTGGCGACCTGCGTATTCTGGCCGAGGAGGCCACGCCAAAGGCGGTGCCGGGAACGCGCCTTTTGGCGTTGTCCAAACCGCGCGAAACATGACGTGACGAGGCAACGCAGGATTAAACATTCTGTGACTATTCTGGAGCTGCCAGTGTGTGAGGGTAATGCGCGCAAGCATGGATGCGGGAGAGTTCAGTTGTAAGACCGTCGTGATCCTGGCCGCGGGTTGTGCCGAGGGCCGCGATCTGGCGCGCATGGCGGCCAGCGCCGGGGCGCATGTGGTTGTTGTCGACCACGATGCGGAGCAGGTGAAGGCGATCGCCAAGATCGCGCCGTACCGGATCGAGGCACTGCATCTCGACGTCTTGCGACCTGCGCATTGCCAGTTGCTCAGCACGACATGGGCGGCTGAACCGCTTGACCTTTTGATCCACTGTCAGGCCCTGCGAACCCCGCACCGGGCAGGGGCGGCCGTGCAGGCCATCGCGACGCTGACGGAAGGCTTGTCAAAAGGGCTGACGCAAGGCCGGGGCCGTGTGCCGGTGCTGTTTCGGCCGGTCGCGCCCGATGCCGGGGCGGGGCCTGCGGCCTTGATGCAAGCGCTTGAGGCATTGCCCCCGCTTATCCAAGCCAAAAGCTGGGCCGAGGGACTTTCGGTGACGGGGCTGCGCCTGCCGCGAACCCGGGCCTCGGTCAAAGGTCTGCGCCGGGTGGTCTGTGGCCTGATGGCCGAGGATACGGCTTTCGCGCAGGGTGTGGTTTTGCCCTTGGCCCCTGATCCGATTGACGCGGGCGGTAGCGGTGTTAAACCGACGCGCGACGAATGAGGGATGACACGATGAACCTTTTCACCGAAATCCATGTGCTGGTTCTGGACGCGCTGGCCGCGATGCAGGGCGAGGGCGCGCTGCCCGAGGAGTTGGACCTTGGCAACGTGACGGTCGAGCCGCCGCGCGACCCCGCGCATGGCGACATGGCGACCAATGCCGCGATGGTGCTGGCGAAACCGGCCAAGTCCAAGCCGCGCGACATTGCCGAGGCTCTGGCCACGCGCCTGCGTGGTGATGACCGGATCGCGGAGGCCGAAGTGGCAGGCCCCGGGTTCCTCAACCTGCGGCTGGCCCCGTCGATGTGGCAGGCGGTGATGCGCGCCGCCCTTGAAACCGGCGATGATTTCGGCCGCTCGGACATGGGGCAGGGCGCGCGCGTCAACGTCGAATACGTCAGCGCCAATCCCACCGGGCCTTTGCACGTGGGCCACACCCGTGGGGCGGTCTTTGGCGATGCGCTGGCCAGCCTGCTGGATTTCGTGGGTTATCACGTGACCCGCGAATACTACATCAACGATGGCGGTGCGCAGGTCGATGTTTTGGCGCGCTCGGTTTACCTGCGGTATCTGGAGGCGCATGGCCGAGACGTGGCCTTCGAGGATGGCACCTATCCGGGCGATTACCTGATCGAAGTCGGCGAGGCCTTGATGAACGAAGTGGGCGAGGCCTATGTCGATCAGCCCGAGGCGGTTTGGCTGGCCGAGGTGCGGGCCTTTGCCACCGACGCGATGATGGGAATGATCCGCCAAGACCTCAAAGCGCTTGGCGTCGAGATGGATGTCTTCTACTCGGAAAAATCGCTCTATGGCACGGGCCGGATCGAAGAGGCGCTGAACGCGTTGGAGCACAAAGGCCTGATCTATGAAGGCGTGCTTGAGCCGCCCAAGGGCAAGAAGCCCGAGGATTGGGAGCCGCGCGAACAAACCCTTTTCAAATCCACCGAGCACGGTGACGACGTGGATCGGCCGGTCAAGAAATCCGACGGAAGCTGGACCTATTTCGCCCCTGATATCGCTTATCACTATGACAAGGTGGAGCGCGGGTTCGACATGCTGATCGACGT
>Ga0102940_1002622_pt1 | contig 10673 bp, 8 predicted proteins | sample SalPonR2_C_D1_MG_FD_78215 | JGI IMG/M metagenome (GOLD analysis project Ga0102940, IMG submission 78215) | Salt pond soil microbial communities from South San Francisco under conditions of wetland restoration - Salt Pond MetaG R2_C_D1_MG | ecosystem: Environmental > Aquatic > Marine > Intertidal...
CAATTTGTGAGGAAACCGACCGTAGGGAGCTCACGAACACAATAAAAATATACAATTTGTGAGTAAATGCCTGTTTTGAAGGCAAGCATAACGCAGCTATCGACGTTTTCTTGTAAGCACTAAATAGCTTTTAAAGAAAATAAAAGGACCGTGCGAATTATTTAGCACTTACAATTATATTTACTTTCTTTGTTGCAATAAAATATATTTAATATGGAAATTATAAAGGAAAAGGTAGTATCAATAACTTATGAACTTCGTAAAGACGAAAAAAATGGTGATCTTGTAGAACAGGTAACTTCAGAAAATCCGCTCACTTTTTTATACGGTACAGGAGGCATGCTGCCAAAATTTGAAGAAAATCTTGCTGGCATGACGGCTGGTGAAGAATTTAGTTTTGGACTAACATCAGAAGAAGCCTATGGGCCTGTTATTGATAACGCAATAGTTGATGTACCAATAGATGTTTTTAAAGTAGATGGTAATATTGATAACAATATTCTGAAAATTGGTAATATGGTACCAATGATGGATAATTCAGGAAACAGGCTTAATGGTAAAGTCCTCGAAATAAAAGAAAATGCTGTCAGTATGGATTTTAACCATCCCATGGCCGGGAAAGATCTGTTTTTTAGCGGTAAAGTAACTGATGTACGAGATGCAACTGCTGAAGAGTTATCTCATGGCCATGTGCATGGCACAGAAGGTTGCAATGGAGAGAACTGTTCAGACGAAAACTGCAAGGATCATAATGACAAAGATGGTTGTGGATGTGGCTGTTAGATCTTATGCTACAAAAGGCTAAAATTATCTGAATCAAGGTGGGCAGGAAACTTATTTCTGAATTGCCTTATTTCTTCTATATCAATTGAAGACATTAGAACGCCCGGTTTATAATCAAGCCGGGCTTTATATTCTCCTTTCATATCTATCGCACAGGATACACCACAATTATCAACCCCCTCTCCATCAACACCGGTTCTATTTACTGCCAATACATATGATTGGTTTTCAATTGCCCTTGCCTGCAACAAAGTTGTCCATACATGCTTTCTTGCTGATGGAAAATTTGCAACATAAACAATAACATCATAATCATTTCTATTCCTGGAAAAGACTGGAAAACGAATATCGTAGCATATCTGGAGAAGAAATCTAATACCATGATCTTCTACCACAACCCTATTATTTCCAGGGCAAAAATGATCCTGTTCACGACCCATTCGGAATAAATGACGCTTATCGTAATACACGAAAGTATTATCAGGTTTTACCCAGTAGAAACGATTATAATAACAAGATTCTTCTTTTATTATCAAACTACCTCCTAATGTTATTCTATATTCAGCAGCAGTCTCAATCATCCAACTTAATGCAATCTCCGCCTGATCCTCAATATTACCAACATTCATGGTAAAGCCTGTGGAAAATGTCTCAGGCAATAATACAAGACTTATATTGTCATCTAAACGCTTTATTAATTCAGAAAAATGGGCGATATTTCTATGTGGCTTTTCCCACACAAGATCTGTTTGTAGAATTGCGAAATTAAGTGGCATATTTCTAATGATTATTCCTGCTTCATAAGATAGGCATCTTTCAGAACCTTACTCATAAAAGGATAATAGTAGGCGTGAAAAAAGTTTGATGCTGAAATACTTCTTTTTTTCATTGAATGAACTACGTCATTTATGCCATTCATTTGAGATAAAAACATATTGACACGATTTTTACCAAAATCACCGGCCAGGTAATACAGGTTGTCTCCTGCCTCTATCAATGCAGGAAACTTGTCCGGTATACCAAGTTCATTTAATTTACGTTTTCCTTCTGCAGTTGGATTTAATTCAAAATATGAAACCACTTTATTATCCCCTGGATGTAAAACTGTAAATCTGCCATTATAACCAATTTTTTCTGGAAGGTTATACTTATTTATGCCTTCTTCAGAAGTAATTATTAAACCTTCAGATGCATTAATATCTATATTTTCCTGCAGAACATATACCCTCTCATCATGTACATTATAAAAAACGACACCTGGACCACTAAAATTCCATTTCTTACCAGTATATTTCTCATACATATCAATGCAATTCAATTCGATATTCAGGTCGGGGTCAATCGAAAGATCATTAAGATATTTACCATTCCATCCCACAAAATAAATATCCGTCATTGTTTCAAAATTATACCTGACAAGCGGTTCGGTTGGGGGTGCCAGAAAACTACATTCAATAATGGTTGGCTTATTATGAGATATTAGAGCTTTTACAAATGTATAATCAGTATTATTAACCCCTCCATATTCAAGTTTATCTGGTCCATCTTTACTTAGATTTTTCAGATGATTTGTGCGAATTCCATACATATCACTAAAATAAACTACATCACTCTCGTTTACTTTCTTTTCAACGTCCCGTAAGGAAGGGTACTTTACTCTGTATTTATCCTTTAACCAGTGAACGCCAAAATAGTCATTCTTCAAATTGTATTTCATATCCCAGTCGGTAAAATACTTCTCTTTGTTTAGTATATAGTTAAATGACTGATTTTCACTTCCTTTATATTTCAATATCGACTTGTTTATCATTGCTATTGAAAGCGGTTTGCTCTCCTGCATGAACCACATTGCAAACCCTAAAATGGGTATAACTATGACTATTGAAATTATAATTACGAAAACTTTAATGGATTTCATAGTAGTAGTTTTTATAGGCTTGAATAAAGAAGTTACACAGCTAACAAATTCAAACAATTAAATATATGAAATATTTCAATACAAGTAAACACCTGCTTATATCTTATTCTAATCTCTACAAAACTTCCTTTATGTCATTAATATATAATTAGTTATATTTTTTTATATTTATTCTGTTAGTTACTCTTATTCTTTCGCCGTACGCATAAATTATACAGCGTTGTTCAGCGAACCAAAAAAACGAGATTGCAAGCTCGGTTCATATCCTTATTGTGAAAATCTGCAGATTAGGGTTTCAGATTAAAATGATTTAGTCACATTAAAAGCACAGATCAGCTTAATGATTAGCTTCATACAGCTTCAAATTTATAGCCAACACTTTTTATGGTCATAATTCGATCCTGACCAATTTTTTCTCGTAATTTTCGAATATAAACATCAATTGTACGATCTGAAACAAAAACTTCATTTCCCCATACATGATTATATATCTCATCACGAGTAAAAACCCTTGAAGGTTTTGATGTCAATAGTGTCAGTATTTGAAACTCTTTTTTAGGAAGCATTATATCTTTCTTATCTACAACGACTTTATAATTATCAAGATGGATGCGAATATCACCAAATTCCCTGAAATCAGGAGAAAAAGTGTCATTATTATCGTTATTAACCTTTGATCGTTTTAGTAATGCTTTAATCCTGCTAACCAGTAATTTAGGGCGAATAGGTTTTATTATATAGTCGTCTGCACCAGCGTCGAATCCTGCAATTTGAGAATAACTTTCTGATCTTGCTGTTAACATAGCAATTAATATGTGACTAACTACCGGGTTTTTTCTTATGCGTTCACATACCTCAATTCCATCCATTCCTGGCATCATAACATCCAGCAGAACCAGATCAGGTATTATATCAGAGATAATACCCAATGCTTCATTTCCACTTTTTGCTGAATGAACATTAAAACCTTCTTTATTTAAATTATATGATATAAATTCCAGAATATCTGACTCATCATCTACAATCAATATCGTTTTTTTGCTGAAGTCCATAGATTAATGGTTTTTTAATGTTACGAAACTACAGCTAAAGCATAAACAAAACGTTAAACGAGTATTATGAAAAAAACAAAATATATTAAGCATTTAAGGCTGTAATAATATTCCCTTTATGCTAACTTAACATTAGGTTAATATTACAAAGCATAATTAGCCTTACTTTTGGGCTCAAAATTTGATAGAAATAATGGAGTCATATTACATTCTCATTGTTGCGGTTCTTTTTATCCTTGCTATTTCAGACCTCATTGTAGGCGTAAGCAATGATGCAGTGAATTTTTTAAATTCCGCAATTGGTTCAAAGGCTGCGCCCTTTACATATATATTAGTCATTGCTGCGATTGGCGTACTGGTAGGAGCTGTATTTTCGAATGGAATGATGGAAGTAGCAAGGAAAGGAATATTCAATCCTGAACAATACGCTTTCTCTGAAATAATGGTCGTATTCCTGGCAGTAATGATGACTGATATATTACTGCTCGATTTTTTCAATTCTGTCGGATTACCAACCAGTACAACAGTCTCAATCGTTTTTGAATTACTTGGTGCATCCATCTCTGTTGCACTCTTTAAGACAATAAGAGCTGGAGAAAACCATGCAATTTCCAGTTTTATAAACTCCGATAGTGCGTTATTGATTGTTGCCGGTATATTTCTTTCCATTTTTATTGCCTTTAATATTGGATTGATCATCATGGCACTTGTAAGGCTTGCCTTTTCTTATCAGGTCATGAAATCATACAAGTACTGGGGAGGCATTTGGGGAGGTTTCGCTATCACTGCCATTATGTATTTCCTTCTCATTAAAGGTGCGAAAGGATCTACACTGATTACTGAAGAAACCAATGCATTTTTACAAGATAACATTAATAAAATACTTTTATTCAGCTTTTTAGGCTGGACAACCATCTTGCAAATATTCGTATTATTTACCAGGGTTAATATATTAAAATTTACCGTATTGATTGGCACATTTGCTCTGGCCATGGCATTTGCAGGAAATGATCTTGTTAATTTCATAGGTGTACCACTTGCTGGTCTTGCATCTTTTAAAGCATTTATTTCAGCTGGTATGCCTCCGGATGATTTCATGATGGGTGCCTTGTCAAAAAGCGTACAAACGCCTACATTACTGCTACTTACAGCTGGTATGATAATGGTTATTACGTTAAGGCTTTCAAAAAAGGCACGTTCTGTCACGGCTACAACCATTGACCTCAGTCGACACAATGAAGGAGCAGAAAGGTTTGCATCAAGTGGCCTGGCTCGCTTTCTGGTTAGAAAAACTATCGATGTCAGTGACTTTATTTCTCGAATTGCTCCAATACCCATTAAAAGATTCGTTTTGAAAAGATTTGACAGTTCAGGAACCGAGGAAGCGTATAAGGAACAAAAAATCGCATTCGATTTGGTTCGTGCCTCTGTAAATCTTGTCGTAGCAAGTATATTAATTTCTATTGGCACTTCACTGAAATTACCTCTTTCAACCACATACGTTACATTTATGGTGGCCATGGGAACTTCGCTGGCTGATGGTGCCTGGGGACGTGAAAGTGCTGTCTACAGAATCACTGGTGTTTTAACAGTTATAGGTGGATGGTTTCTTACTGCATTAATAGCGTTCACAGTATCATTCATTATCGGCACACTGATATACTTTGGAAAACTCCCTATTATTATTGCCCTAATTGCAATTTCTATTTATATTTTAATAAGAACGCACGCATTTCATAAGAAAAAATCAGAGAAAAGTCTTGAAGCCGAGAAAAGTAAAAGCGATGAAACATTTGAAATAATTAGAAAATGTGAAAGTCAGGTTAAAAGCCTGCTTATTGAAATCTCGAAATTACACTTTCTTGCATTCGATAATTTTGCAAAAGGTAATCTTAAAGAACTAAAATCAATCAGGAAACAAATTAGAAATCTCAATAAAGAGATTAAAGAAATAAAAATGAACGTTCCTGATACACTCAAAATATTTAAAGATCAGGAGATTGACAGTGGTCACTACTATGTTCAACTTATTGATTATTTAAAAGAAACATCAAATGCCCTTCTTCACACTGTGTTGCCAGCATATGAACACCTGGACAATAATCACGCTTTGGATTCCTCACAAAGCAATGAATTATCAAATTTCAATGATGATGTCAATGAGTTTTTCAATTTTAGCATTACGCTGGTGCAAAACAGAAATATAAGTAATCTTGATGATTTTATTAATAGAAGAGATAAGCTCATTAATGAAATAAATGATATCATTAAAAACAGGATAAAGACGCTCAAGAAAAAGAAAAAAGGTGCGAAAGTCAGTATGACTTATATTGAAATGCTCACAGAAACCAAGAATGTGATTATTCATGTCACACATCTAATTAAGACAGATGGAGAAATGTTTTTATCATTGCAGGAAGATGAGAATATTCAGCCAGACTGATAGATAGGGTCTGCTGTAAATGTATTATTAAAATGCAAGGTTTTTACTGCAAGGTTGCAAATAACATTGCACTTTTAATAAAAAAATTGCCGTATTAAATAGATAATGAAAGAATTACATGTTTTTCAGCAGACCCTAGATAATACAGCGTTTAGGGTTTGATATACTTATAACCAATACCTTTTACTGTTTTTATATATAGCCCTCCCAGCTTTTCACGTAATTTACGTATGTGAACATCAATGGTGCGATCGCCAACCACAATGTTATTACCCCATACGGCATCAAAAATTTCTTCTCTGGAAAAGACTTTATCAGGTTTTGAAATCAGGAGCGATAGTAACTCAAATTCCTTCCTGGGAAAAAATATCTCTTTCCCATCTTTTATCACAATATATCGATCTTTATCAATTACAAGATCTCCTGATACAATTTTATTTTCAGATTCTTCTATTTCAATTTCAACATGATTATTTGCTCTTTTGAGCAATGATTTAATCTTGCTGACTAGTAGTTTGGGTTTTATGGGTTTTGTAATATAGTCATCTCCACCGGCCTCAAAACCTGCAATTTGCGAATAATCTTCACCACGGGCTGTTAAAAAGGCTATGAGTGTATTTTGGAGTTCTGGAATCTTCCTTAGCTCTTCACAGGTTTCTATACCATCAATTTCAGGCATCATAACATCCAATAAGATCAAATGAGGATGTTCTTTCTTTGCAATCTTTATGGCATCATGTCCATTTGTTGTCGTAAAGAGCTCAAATCCTTTACTCTTCAGGTTATATCCGAGAAATTCAATAATGTCCACCTCATCATCAACCAAAAGAATTTTATAATTACTCCAGTCCATACAATTATACTAAATGATTGGTAAAGGTATAAAAAATCCGCTAGATGCGGTGAGCTGGTTTTACCAAATCAAATACGGTTTTAACTGGAGTAAACGTAGATGAAGGTATCTCGACAAATACCGATAGCCATCCAGCCATAGAGCCATTCCATAATCCTGGTAACTCCAATGCCTTGAGATCCTGTCCTTTAACCGATTTGTTGGAAATAAATCCTGTTTCCGGATCAATAAAATCAGGTAAATGGTATTTCTTACCATTTACCCGTTTTAAACTGCAGACAATATCAACAGGATTAAAATGAGTTGAACGAGATAATAATGATGCTTGTTCCTGGTCTTCAATATCAATTTGTGATTTTTCAACAATCTGAAGTGCCACCTCGCCCTGGGTATTTAATGTAAAAAACGGTCCTCCCCCGGGCTCACCTTCATTTTTCACCATGCCACAAATCCTTAAGGGCCTGTCGAGCATAGCATGCAAATACGCTTTTTTTCTTGAAAAATCCATTGCTTCAAAGCCGGAATTAAGTTGGAAATTCGCAATGTCCTGTAACCATTTTTTTACCTCGGCTAACGAATCTTCATTTGTAGCCAGTGATACTTCCTCCATCAATGATTCAGCCTCCTGACGCAATTTAATGAGTAACCCTCCAAGCATCTTTTTGTGCAACTTTCTATTACTACTGTTTGCGTCTGGTGATACATTATCTATATTATTTATAAAAACAATATCACTCTCCAGATCATTAAGGTTCTCAATAAGTGCTCCATGTCCGCCAGGCCTGAATACCAGGTTACCCTCCTGATCTCTGAAAGGTTCATTGTTCATATCCACTGCAATGGTATCAGTTGACTTTTTTTGAAATGAATAACTAATTTCAAATGATACATTGTATGCATTTTCCAATGCAGGGACTACAGATTTTTCGACAGATTTAAAACCGCCTAAATGCTCTTCTGAAACAGTAAAATGAATCCTGACGACCGAATTTTCTCCAATAATCCTTGCAGATTCATGTAAATGTTCTTCAAAAGCCGTTCTGCTTATTTCACCATAATTATGAAAACTGATCAATCCTTTTGGAAGAGATCCATAATTTAATCCCTTATCCCCCAATAACAGGTCTATGATTTTATCGGGAGATTCTTCTCCTTCAATATTCATTTCCTGGCAAAAAGGATATTGAGCCAGCACATTGAAAAACTTTTCATTTATTGTAGTATTTCTTATATACTCCAGCTGCTTTTGCCTTGACTTGCCCTTTAGCTCATCGCGCAGTGCAAACAATTCCTTAAACATACGTGTTGCTGCTCCTGAAGCTGGAATAAAACGGCATATTTGAAAATCCCCTTTATCACTGTCAAACAAATCTGCCATCTCCTTTTTCTCTTCCTCCCTTAAAGCCATTATTCCATTTGAAACTGTTGCCGGTTCAATGACTTTTGAAAAGGGGAATCCTGAATTGAAACGATTTAATTGATGTTCAACTATAGAAGGATCTGAACCTCTTTCCTTTATGAATTTTAAATCTTTTTCCTGGAAATGCATATCTATTATATCTCTATTTGTTTCTTTGCGGCCACAGTTCCTGCCCTGAAAGCCGCTATGTTCATCTTGACTATTTCTTCTCCCTTACGCGAAAATAATGAAAAAATACTTTTTTCAAGTGCTTCTGTAGTTACTCCTATAAATGAAGATGCTGCACCAAGAACTACGATATTTGAAAATTTCCTGGACCCGACCTCTAATGCAATTTCTTCAGCATCAATCAAAACCTGATGATCGATTCTTCGTATTTCTTCGAATACCTTCTCCTGTTCCGGATAAAAAGCAATATTGACAAAAGTTTTCGAATTTGAAATTAACCATCCTGTATCACTGAGATATGGCAAATACCTGAGCGACTCCATAGGCTCTACGGATAGTATCAGATCACAATGCCCTTCAGGTATAAGGTCAGAATGAATAACTTGATCGGATAACCTTAAATGCGATTGAACAGCTCCTCCCCTCTGACTCATTCCATGAACTTCGGCTTGCTTAACCTGCAATCCACTATTCATAGCTGCCATCCCAACAATAGCAGCTATTGAAAGAATTCCTTGTCCCCCGACACCTGCAAGAATTATATCTGTCTTCATAATTTAGTAATTTTTCTTTTGTTTTTTTCTTCTGGCAATTGTTTGTATACACTCACGTTTTGAAATTATCACAGAAACACCGTTAAATTGAAGCTCTTTGCTTATAATATCAGTATTCTCTTCATGATGTTTTTTCAGGGGATTAATCTCGATGATATGATCCTCATCTACTCCCAATCCTTTGCAAATACTTACTAACCTGTCTGTGGCATGAGATTTCTGCCCCCCGGTCATTCCGGTCGTTGAATTATCGGATATAATTACGGTAACAGGGGTCGACTCCATTACGGCATCCAATAAGCCGGTCATCCCTGAATGGGTAAATGTAGAATCTCCAATCACAGCCACAGAAGGCAATAATCCGGCATCTGCAGCTCCCTTTGCCATGGTAATTGAAGCTCCCATGTCAACACATGAATTTATTGCATTATATGGAGGAAGCGCACCTAAGGTATAACATCCGATGTCAGAGAAAACCCTTCCCGAACCATAAGGCTCAAGTGCCTCATTCAATGCATTGTACATGTCGATATGACTGCACCCTTTGCACAAAGCCGGTGGTCTTGATTTCACTAATTCAGGTATCTTTCGTCCAGTCTTATAATTAAAACCCAAAGCCTTTGCTACAAGACCGGGATTAAGCTCACCATCACGAGGCAAATTACCTGATAGTCGTCCTTTTACAGAATATTCAGATTTTAACACTCCTCTTAGCATTTCTTCAATAACAGGATAGCCTTCTTCAAACAGAATTAGTTGCTCTGTCGATTCAGCAATGTCTGTTAACATTTTAGAAGGAATAGGATAATGGGATATCTTTAAATGCGGATATTTCAGGTTGTGCTGCATGCTCACCTCTTTATAATAATTAAAGGCTATTCCACTGGCAATAACACCAATAGAATGGTCTTCACCTTCATACATCTGATTATATCCTGATGTGTGCGCATCGCTTTCAAGTGTATTCTGCGCATCAATAAGTCCTTTATAACGTTTCCTGGCAAATGCAGGTAAGAGAATAAACTGTGTATGATCTGTAGGAATCTTCATACTATTTTGTAATTGCATTTCACCTCTATTCACCACTGCCCTCGAATGGGCCAGGCGTGTTGTTATCCTTATCATAACCGGCAGTTTCTGCTTTTCAGATATTTGAAACGCTTTATAGACCATATCGTAACATTGTTGCTGGTTTGAGGGTTCAAGTATTGTAATCATGGCGAACTTTCCAAAAAACCTAGAATCCTGTTCATTTTGAGATGAATGCATTGAAGGATCATCAGCCACCAAAACCACAAGTCCTCCGTTTGTCCCGGTAATAGCAGAATTAACAAAAGCATCTGCTGCCACATTTAAACCCACATGTTTCATACATACAAGTGCCCTTTTCCCTGCATAAGACATGCCCAGCGCAGCTTCCATGGCAGTCTTTTCATTGGCCGACCAGTCTGAATGAATCCTACGCTCTTTAGCAATATTAGA
>Ga0102940_1002624_pt1 | contig 10670 bp, 6 predicted proteins | sample SalPonR2_C_D1_MG_FD_78215 | JGI IMG/M metagenome (GOLD analysis project Ga0102940, IMG submission 78215) | Salt pond soil microbial communities from South San Francisco under conditions of wetland restoration - Salt Pond MetaG R2_C_D1_MG | ecosystem: Environmental > Aquatic > Marine > Intertidal...
ATTTGGACCGGTAGCATCGAAAATGTCACCGGTTGACATGATAACACCACCATCCATTGGTATCTCAGGAACACCTGCAGGCACAGTCGTAAACGACCCGATTGCCTGATTGGCTCCGGTGGAGGAGATGTTATATACCTGCACTCCGTCGCCCAAAAGAACCTGCTGGACAAGTTCTGCATCGGTAAGGGCATCCTGAATATTCAGTTGTGCCCTTCCCGGCAGGATGCTCAGGAGGAAAACAGGTATGATTACAATTAAATATCTTATAAAGTTCATATGCAATGGGTTTTAAAACATTTTACGACTTTTGGCTTCTGAGTTGAAATAGTACGACAGGCTTATTTCATGTGTGTTTGCTCCGACAGCGAGATTGCTGATTCCGCCGGAAGGCAGATCATAGCTATATCCCAGGTAAATGTGGGCATATTCAAAACCTGCGACGAAAGCAAGGCTGTTTTGGGCTCTGTACCATGCGCCAATGCGTGCTTTGAAATCATCGTTAATGTCGTAATCAACATACATACCACTGGCAAGTTCGTAAATGCCGTTTTGTGATGTTCCGATAAGGTTGGGAGTGAAGCTCAACTGACTGCCTTCAGGCATGATTTTTATTCCCGCCTGGCTGGAGTATTTCGGAAAAAGACTTCCTTCATCCTCAAGCAAACTTTCATTCGGAGAGTTTACATGGAAAGCTGAGAATCCTGCATAAGCATTGATGTTTGATTCACCATCGGGCTGGTAAAACCACATCAGACCAAAACCGGCATCAATATACATTACCGATTCGTTCATAACAGTTTCGCTGGTCTGGTTGCTTGCTGTATAATTTCCAACCTCATACTGATCATCAAAGGTCAAACCTTCCGTATCCAGATACTTCTGGTTAAATCCACCATAAATTGAGGTGTTAAAGAAGTGACCACTTTCGCTGATTCTGAGGTTGTAACCTACAGCCAGCATACCTTCAATGTGATGAAAGGCACCTGCCATATCGTTCATGGCAAAAACACCAACGCTAAGGTTGTTTCCGTTGCCTTGTTTGTAAACAGGAGACATAAACGTGAAAGCTGCAGTTGAATAGCCATCGTCAATGCCTGTCCACTGTGAACGGTAGTTGAGTTTGAAATTAATGTTGTCATCTGCGCCCATTGTTGCCGGATTGACTTTAAGCGGTGCAGAATACGGTTGGGAAAAGCGAACATCCTGTGCCAAAGCGCCCCAACTTATCAAAAGTCCTAATATTATAATTGATATCTTTTTCATAATTATCGTTTTTTTCTGGTTAATATCTGTTGGTTTTATTATCGGATAAGGTTTATCATTCCTGAATCATTGAATTTTTCTCCATCGCTGAATTCGCCTTTTGTGTGATACACATAGGCTCCTGCCGGCACTTGTTTGTCTGTGCCCTGTACAGTACCATCCCATCCTTCATACGGATTTTTTGAGTGATACAGCAGGTTTCCGTTGCGATCAAAAATATTCAGCTCAAAGCTTACCGTTCCTTTTCCACGAACATAAAAGACATCGTTTCTGCCATCGTCGTTTGGTGTAAAGGCAGAGGGGATATATAGTCCGGGGATACGAACAAGTACCATGACGTCATCGCTGTTTACACAACCGTAAACGTCAGTACCGGTAACAGTATATGTGGTAGTGCTGTCAGGAGTTGCGGTTGGATTGTAAATCCAGGAATTGTCCAGAGACATTGCCGGAGTCCATTCGTATTGTACGCCGCCTGTTGCTACAAGCCGGGCTGATTCGCCCTGTGCAATTTCCACAGTGTCTTCGCTGTTTTCTCCGCTTGCATTAATATCGGGCAGGGGATGTACAATAACCCGTACTTCATCGGTTACGGTATCGCAACCGGCATAATTGGTGTGTACGGTATACGTGACGGTTTCTTCCGGAGTTACAAACGGATTGGGGCGTTCGCTTTCAGTCATTCCGTCAACAGGTGTCCAGAAATAGGACTGACCCTCAATCAATGCCGTTCCGATCTGAATTTCATCGCCATAGCAAATTTCCACATCCGAACCGGCATCTGCAATGGCCGGTGGCAGCATGGTGACACTGATGGTATCCATGGCTGTACAGCCGGTGGCTCCATCGGTAACCAGAAGTTTATAGTTGGTGATTTGTGCCTCAGGACTTGCAACCGGCTGGGCAATGTTTGCCTGGTCGAGGGTTGCGGTTGGATACCACTGATAGGTATATCCACTGATTTCAGGTGTCCCGATTTGCACACTGGCATCAGCACAAATGGTTGTATCCAGACCTGCGTTTACATCAGGATAGGCATGGATATCAATATTGTCTGTGTAACTGTTTGAGCATGTTCCGTCTGTAATGTTTAAGGTGATGGATTTTGTTCCGCCCATAGCATACATTACACCGGTTGGATTTTCTGCTGTAGAGCTTGAAGGCATGGCATTTTCGCCAAAATCCCAACTGTAATTCCATTCGCTGCCGGTGCTTCCTGTGTTCTGAAAGTTAACGCCTTCGTCACCACATACCGGAGCGTTGCTGGTAAAGCTGACATCCGGTGTCTGGTTGATGGTTATGGTGTGCATGGCTGTGTCTGTACAACCGGTAGTAGTGTTGGTTGTTACAAGCTGAATTTCTTTGGTGCCTTCGAGGTCATAAATTATGCCTGCCGGATCTTCGTCGGTTGAAGCGGCTGGTGCAGCATTTTCACCAAATGTCCACTCATAGCTGACATTTACAGAATCACCAGTGTTGGTGAAATCAACCGGTAAGCCTGTACATTGGGGTGCAGTGCTTGAAAAGTCTGCTGTAGGCGTTTCAAGAACCGTCAGGTTGTCGGTTGCCGTGTTGGAGCAATTGGCATTGCTGATGGTGAAACTTACTTCCTTTGTTCCACTGCTGATGTAATTTACTCCGGTTGGATTTTCTGCATTGGCAGTTGCCGGAACGGCTCCTGCGCCAAAGTCCCATGCATAATTCCAGTCTTCACCTGTGCTGCCGGTATTGGCAAAGTCAAAGCTTCCGCTCAGGCAGAGGTTATCACTATGTGTGAAACTCACCGTGGGTGTCTGGTGAATGGTAATGCTTTTTACCATGGTATCGGTACAGCCGGTAGTTGTGTTGGTAGTAACCAGCTCGATCTGTTTTGTGCCTGCAGTGCTGTATACAATGCCTGCAGGATCTTCTGATGTGCTGGTTGCGGGTGTAGCATCTGCACCAAAATCCCAGGCCCAGGATACATCCGTATCGCTGCCTGTGTTGGTGAAATCTACGGTAAGACCGGTACACTGAGGAGCAGTGCTGGTAAAATCTGCTGAAGGTGTTTCATATACCTCCACCGCCTGGCTGGCAGCATTGGAACAATTCGCATCGCTGATGGTCAGTTGAACTGTTTTGATCCCGCTACTGGCGTAATGTATGCCTTCGGGATTTTCAGCGCTTGCGCCTTCGGGCATCGCACCTTCACCAAAATCCCATGTGAAGGTCCAGTCGCCACCGGTGCTTCCGGTGTTTGTGAAATCAAATGCTTCACTCATACAAGCATCACCAGAGTATGTAAAACTCACAGATGGAGTCTGGTTGATGGTGATGGTTTTCTGAATTTCATCCGTACAACCGGTTGTGGTATTGGTAACCAGTAATGTAATGGTTTTGGTTCCCGCTGAGCTGTAAACCACATCTGTCGGGTTTTCTGTTGTACTTGTTGCCGGCGTGGCATCGGTTCCGAAATCCCAGTTAAAGCTCATGCCTGCAGATGAACCGGTATTTGTGAAATCTACACCAAGGCCGGTACATTCGGGAGCAGTGCTTGTGAAATCCGCTTCAGGCGTTTCATACACATTAATGCTTTGTATCAGAGAATTGCTGCAATATGCATCACTGATGGTCAGGCTGATGTCTTTTGTGCCTGCAGTGTTGTATGTAATGCCCGTTGGGTTTTCTGCTGAGGATGTCTGCGGGTTTGATGCAGCTCCGAAGTCCCACGCGTATGTCCAGTCTGAACCGGTGCTACCTGTATTGGTAAAATCAAAGGTAGCATCCAGACAGTCATCACCGGAGTTAGTAAAGTTTACGGTTGGGGTTTCCCGAATCAGAATGTCATCTGTCATGGCAGCAGAGCAACCTGAAGTTGTATTGGTAATGGTAAGTGTAACCTGTTTTGATCCGTTGGTTGCATAGCTTACGCCTGTGGGATTTTCTGCTGTTGATGTAGCAGGTGTTGCACCTGCACCAAAGTCCCATGAGAATGTGCTGTTGGTGGAAGACCCCAGGTTGGTGAAATCCACTCCAAGACCGGTACATTCCGGAGCGCTGCTGGCAAAATCCACATCGGGAGTTACACCAACGTCTATGCTCATTGTAGCAGATTCAGTGCAGTTTCCATTGCTGACAACCAACGATACGGTTTTTGTTCCGCTGCTAGTGTAATAAACACCTTGAGGATTCTCCGCATTGGATGTTGCGGGTACAGCATCTGTACCAAAATCCCAGGTAAATGTCCACTGACTACCTGTGCTGCCTGTGTTTGTGAAATCGAGGGTTTCGTTAACACAAACATTCATGTTGCTGGCATTAAACGAGGCTGTCGGGTTTTCATATATCTGTATGCCTTTGTTTTTGTAAGACACACAACCCGTAACAACATCGGTTACTGTGAGAGAAACCTGTTTTAAACCAGCCAGTGAATACGTAACAGTACCGGGTGTTTCGCCAGTGGCCGTTGCCGGTGTGGCATCGGCACCGAAATCCCACTCGTAAGTGCAATCCGCGCTGGCATAGCCGCTGTTAATAAATTCAACCTGTTCGCCTGTGCATGCAGGTGCTGATGAGGTGAAGTCTGCCTGGACGCTGTCGCAATAATGCGGCGCCTGAGCAAAAACTAAACCACCCCATAGGCTCATCAAAAAGAGTAGTTTGATTTTTTTCATATCGTTTTTTGTTTAAAATTAATTGCAATCCTTAATATACTGTGTTTACAACATGTTTTACAGTCCCTGTTTTTTTCCTCTTACATTCATAACACTGTCTGTTAAGATACGAATTTGCAGCAATTGGTTGTTTTTGATTCTGAAAAATATAGAAATAGATAATTAGACACATAGATTGTGAGTGTATTCTGATCTTAAATTATGCATTTGTTTTGCGACCTTACATTTTATAACGGTTGAGGCGGTATGTAAAAAAGATAATCGCACCGAAAAAACATAATATGCCTGAAATTTTGTTAATTTGTAAAAAATTAGAAGGATGAAGCATGCATATTTAATTGTAATTCTGGCATTAATCGGTTTGTCAGTGCAGGCGCAGATTTTTGATACCGGAGATAAAGCCATCTATAAAAAACGGGAAGCAGGGTTTTATGAACGCGTCATACTCAAGGATAAACCTGAAAAGGCTAATGAGCTTCCACAGGTTCTTAGCTGCAATTTTGAGGATGATTATCCCACACAAGCTGAGAAGTATAATGCTGTATGGCATATTGTTCCAAAATCACAGGGCAATACCGGAACATGCTGGTGTTTTGCTGCTACTTCCTTTTTTGAATCTGAAATTAACCGTTTAAGCAATAAGGAAATTGATTTATCGGAAATGTTTTTTGTGTACTGGGATTATGTGGACAGGGCTGAACATTTTGTTGAAACCCGCGGTGAGACCTATTTTGCGCAAGGCAGTGAGGCCAATGCACTAAAGCGAATTATGCCCGTATATGGTTGTATGCCTGAGGCTGCTTATCCGGGAAAACCTGCAAACAGAGAATATCACTCACATACTGAAATGGTAAAGGAAATGGAAGCATACCTTGAGGCGGTGAAAGCCAATAATCAATGGGATAAAGAACAAGTCAGAGCTGATATCAGAGCTATTCTGGATGCACACATGGGTGTGATGCCTGAAACCTTTACGTACCAGGGAACGGAGTATACACCAACATCCTTTTATCAGAGCATGCCGTTTAAAGCCGGCGATATGGTAAGTTTTATGTCAACCATGTCTGTGCCTTACAATGAAAAGCATGAACTGGTGGAGCCCGATAACTGGTGGCATAGCGATGATTACTATAATGTATCGCTCGGGGATTTTTACACACTGACTGAAAATGCGATAGGACAAGGTCATTCGGTATGCATCTGTGGTGATGTCAGTGAACCGGGTTATGACAGCCGGAAAGAAGTGGCTGTGGTACCTGAGTTTGATATCCCTGCAGAATACATCAATGAAAGCAGCAGGGAATTAAGGTTACATAACAAAGCAACAACAGATGACCATTGTATACAGATTGTCGGACATCAGAATGTGAACGGAGAAAACTGGTTTTTAATTAAGGACAGCGGCTCAGGTGGTTTTGACGGAAAACACAAAGGATATCGCTTTTTCCATGAAGATTATATCCGCCTGAAAATGATGAATATTATGGTGCATAAGGATGCTGCCCGTCCCGTGCTGGATGAAATTATTAAAAAATGATACCCAAAAACGAACGATACGATCCTGAAAAATTGCCTGTGCTGGAAACATTTTATTCTGTACAGGGGGAAGGCATTAACACCGGTAAAGCTGCATTTTTTGTGCGCATAGGCGGATGCGACCTGGGCTGCCGGTGGTGCGACTCCAAAGAAACCTGGAACTGGGTGCCGGACAAATGGACACCTGTGGCCGATCTCATTCAGGAGATCAAAGAAAGTGGTGCCGATAGCGTGGTGGTAACCGGAGGCGAACCACTCATTTATGATTTCAGCATATTTACAGAAGCCTGCCGAAAGGAGGGATGCAAACTTTTTCTGGAAACATCGGGGGCTCATCCGCTTTCAGGAATTTGGGACTGGGTGTGCCTTTCTCCAAAACCACAGAAAGAACCCCTGCCTGAATTTTACAGTTTGGCAAGCGAATTGAAGGTGATTATTTATAAACCCGAAGATTTCCGGTGGGCGGAAAAAACAGCAGCCAGAGTGAGCAAAGAATGCGACCTTATGCTGCAACCCGAATGGAGCCGCTTTGAAGATACCGGAAAATGGGTTGTGGATTACGTTAAAAAACACCAGCAATGGCGAGTGTCAGTGCAAACGCATAAATTTTTACGGATACCATGAAAAAAATTGTTTTACTTACCGGCATTTTTGCAATTATCTTTGGAAGCCTGATGGCTCAGGAGGGTGAGTTGCATACCAACAGCCGCCGTGCAAAAAAATATTTCGAAGAGGCCAGGGAATACATTACAAATCGCCGGATAGAAATGGCAATAAATGCCGGTAAAGAGGCAACCATTGAGGATGAGGATTTCCTTGAAGCATGGGTATTGTTGTCTGAAATCTATCACTATCAAAATGATCTGAAAAATATGGAAAATGCTCTGCGAGAGGTGACACGTATTGAACCGGAATACGATGCAGGTTACTTTTTGCGTCTTGCTGAACTTGCTTACAGAGGCGGACGCTATGAACAGGCGAAAAACGATCTGGAGGATTTTGAAACGCACACGAGCCGCAAATTGGAAAAAAACAAAATGTATCAGGCTGTCAAACGGCGGGTGACATTTGCATACCAGGCCAAACAAAATCCGGTTGACTACAACCCGAAAAACCTGGGCTCCAATGTTAATACCAAGTATGATGATTATTGGCCATCCCTTACAGCCGATGAACAGCGACTGGTAACCACGGTGCTTATCCCGTCAGGCAACTCTTCTAACTATTATGCGGATAAATTTCAGGAAGATCTTTACGAAACCATAAAAGATCCCCAGGGAGAGTGGTATCCCATTCAGAACATGGGACGCACCATAAACTCACCTAAAAATGAAGGGGCGCAGTGCATTTCCGTTGACGGTAATATGTGCATTTTCACGGCATGCAACAGACGTGACGGGTACGGAAGTTGTGATTTGTATGTTAGTTACAAAGAAGGAGATGAGTGGAGCAAACCGGAAAACCTGGGAAAACCTGTGAATTCAGGTTACTGGGAATCCAATCCCAGCTTGTCTGCTGACGGAAAATGGCTGTATTATTCCAGCTCAGATACCAGTGGATCTGGCCGAAATGACATCTGGCGGGTTGAAATATTCGACGGACTTGAGTTCGGAGAACCACAAAACCTTGGTGATGTTGTCAATTCTGAGAAAGCTGACGGATCTCCCTTTATCCATCCCGATGGCAGAACCCTGTTCTTTTCATCCAACGGCCACGTGGGTATGGGAAATTTTGACCTGTTTGTGACACGGCTGCAGGCTGATGGTACATGGTCGAAACCTGAAAATCTTGGTTATCCGATAAATACTCACGGCGAGGAGAGGAGCCTGATTGTGAATGCAAAAGGCCTGCTTGCCATGATTGCCTCTGAAAGGCAAGATAGTTATGGCGGTTTGGATATATACAGTTTTGAAATACCGGAAAGCATACAACCGGAAAGGGTGACATATGTTAAAGGTAAAGTATATGATGCCCAAACCAATGAGCCTCTGGGCGCCGATTGTCGCCTGCTGAACCTGAAAGATGGTGAACTGGCTGCCATACAGCGGAGCAGTGAATTTGACGGCTCTTATCTTGTGGTTTTGCCCATCGGTAAAGAGTATGCTTTCAATGTGGATAAGCCCGGATACATGTTTTATTCAGAAAACTTTTCCCTGAAAGACCTGGCAGATCCTGAAAAAGCCTATGTGATGGATATTCCATTGCAGCCTATCCGCGAAGGAAAGTCGGTTGTTCTGAATAATATCTTTTTCGATTACGATGAATATGCACTGAAAGATGAAAGCTACGCAGAGCTTCAGAAACTGCTGGGCTTTATGCAAAACAACCCTGAAGTGAGCATTGAAATCGGAGGACATACCGATAACAAAGGATCAGCAGCATACAATAAAACCTTGTCAGAAAACCGTGCCAAATCTGTTTATGATTACCTGATTGACAATGGCATTGATACAGACCGGCTGACTTATAAAGGCTATGGTTTTGAAGAGCCCATCGCTGATAACCAAACGGAAAAAGGACGTGCCAAAAACCGGCGCACCGAGTTTAAAATCATCAAAATTGAAAAGAAATAAGCATAGCGAACATTTGTGTACCTTATGTGCTTACTGTGAGATATGGATAAATCAGAAAGATTAGGGAAACAAAGCATACCGCGCTTGCTGCTTAACCTGTCTTTGCCTTCCATTATGGGAATGCTGGCGGTTACCCTTTACCATGTTGCCGATACGGTATTTGTCGGACGTGGTGTCGGTATGTTGGCTATTGCTGCTGTCAGTGTTTCCATGCCGTTTCTGATGACCATTACCATCTTTGGCCAGGCCATTGGGATGGGAGGGGCCTCCATTGTTTCGCGTGCCCTTGGCGCCGGCGATAAAGAAAAGGCAAGTCTGACACTGAATAATCTCGTGCATACCATCAGCATTATAAATTTGCTGACCATTGTTGCAGCTTTTATTTTTATTGAACCTTTATTGATTTTATTTGGTGCCAGTGAAGAATACCTCCGGCTTGCAGTACAATACACTGAAATTGCTCTTATTGGCAGTTTTTTTATGAATTTCATCAATGTCACCATGAATGCTGTACGTGCTGAAGGCAACGCAAAGTTTGCCATGCAGGTGATGATTATCGGAGCGGTTTTGAATCTGATTGTGGATCCCATATTTATTTTTGTTTTCGAATGGGGCATTCAGGGGGCAGCCCTGGCAACGGTTTTATCTCAGATGACCGGAGCTGTTATGGCCATGTATTATTATTTTTCAGGTCGGGGTGTATTGAAAATGTCCATTCCTGGTATCCTAAAACGTCCGGATTTATCCATCTTAAAAGAGAGTTTCGGAATCGGATCGGCTTCCTTTGCCCGGCAAGCTGCCTCCACACTGATTGTGATTTTGATTAATCATTCCCTGCTCAAGTATGGAGGGGCTGTTGCTGTGGCAACATTTGGGGTGATTTTCCGCTTGCTGATGTTTAATTTTATGCCCCTGTTTGGAATCAATCAGGGATTTATGCCCATTGCCGGGTATAATTACGGGGCCGGAAATTATCAGCGTGTCAGGCATGTTGTACGAGCAGGCATACGGGCAACAACAGGTTTTTCAATTGTCTCATTTTTGATATTTTTCTTTCTGAGCAATGAGTTGATATCTGTTTTTAGTGAAGACCCGACGCTTGTAGAAACCGGTACTCATGCACTTCGCATATTGGTAATCACCCTGCCGATAATAGGATTTCAAATCATAGGCTCAGGTTTTTATCAGGCCATGGGGAAAATTCTGCCTTCCCTCTTTTTGGGTTTATCCCGGCAGGTGCTGTTTCTCATACCGTTTATCATTGTGCTTCCTCTCCATTTTGGGCTTGAAGGAATATGGTACAGCTTTCCTGCTGCGGATTTTCTCGCAGGAATTGTAACTGCCTTTATGATTCGTCACGAAATGAGAAAACTCAAAAAAGAAATAAAGGTCAGACCGGTGGAACAAGAGTAATGTCTGTCCGAAACGTTTCATTTGCAATTCTCTTGAATCCGCAAAGCTACGTTATGGACAGACATAAAGGCATAAATTAATCATCTTCCACTTTGATGTGGTTCCAGTTTTCACCGGACCTGATCCGGTTTAACTGTGTGTGTGTGATCCCAAATTCCCTGGCTATCTTATACAATTTGTTTTTACCACGGTTGACTTTCTTTTTCAGCCGGATAACTTCGGTTTCAGA
>Ga0102940_1002628_pt1 | contig 10655 bp, 10 predicted proteins | sample SalPonR2_C_D1_MG_FD_78215 | JGI IMG/M metagenome (GOLD analysis project Ga0102940, IMG submission 78215) | Salt pond soil microbial communities from South San Francisco under conditions of wetland restoration - Salt Pond MetaG R2_C_D1_MG | ecosystem: Environmental > Aquatic > Marine > Intertidal...
ACAAAAAATCCCTTTTCAAGTTAGAATATTTAGTCTGCCACCACTGCCACGAGGAAGTTGGGGTTTACCACAATACGGGAGATATTCTGGATTTCGTAGAAGCGCAAGTCGGCTGCTTCTTGCCAGTTTTCGTCCCCCATTTTGCTGTTGTAGCGGTAAATCTTGCTCCCCTTGCCCATCAGCAAGGTGCCGTCGGGCAGCGCTGCGAAGTGCTCAGCACCTGGCAGGGTCTCTACGAGCGGGCGGGAAGCTTCACGGCGGCGGTAGAGGTTTTTCTGCATGATTTGCCAGCTGTCGTAGCGGCTCTTCTGCACATAGGCGAGGTTGCCGTTGGGCAAACGCAGTATGCAGCGGCCGACGTTGGTGGCGACTGTTTCTACTTTGTCGTTATTGGTGTTGACAATAGCAATTTCGCTCAGCCCTTCTTCGTCTTCTTTGTACACGACAATCTCTTGGCTGTTTAGCCACAGGTATTCTTTAATGCCTTTGAGGTATTTGAACACCGGTTTCCCGTTTGTCAATTGGTCAACTGGAAACTGCCACAGCCGGAAGACCTCATTCCGGCCATCTTTTTCGATGCGTACAGCGGAGAAATTGTAAAAGCCTGGCATGCGCTCTGGCGCTAGTTCAGTCTCGGGCGTGGCGGTGACCTGTAGCTTGGTTTCTTGTTCCAAGTCGAGCTTGTAGAGGTCGGCCTGCACGGCATTAGGTTCCTTAGAAGAGATGTACAGCTCCGTGTCGCTGAAGAAGGAAGGGGTATTGTTGTAGCCGTTGGGGTTGAAGGCGGTGAGGAAGCGCGGCTGTAGGAAAGAGAGGGAGCCATCGTCATTTTGCTCTACCTTGAAGAGGTAAATGTTGGACTTGGGTAGGGGGGCTGATTGGGCGAAGGTGGCCAAGGTCAGTAGGCTGCACCATAGAAAAGCGATTGTTCTGAGCATGTGTACCAGTTATTGTTGGGGCTAAAGTTAGGGATTTGGGTCGGATTGGGCAAGAGGGGCTTTCCAGCCTGCCTTAGGGTGCACTTTCCCAGTGCGCCCTAAGTTTGTTTGAAAAGCCTTCAGAAACGAATCTGAAGGCTCTGTAAGAGTGACTCCGCTGGGGCTCGAACCCAGGACCCTCTGATTAAAAGTCAGATGCTCTAGCCAACTGAGCTACGGAGTCGAAAAAAGAGCGTTTTAGCCGCCCTTTTTCGTAAGGCGTTGCAAATATAGGAGCCTTTGTAGTGAAAACCAAAACGTGTTGCTATCTTTTTTTGTTCCGGCCAGGCAGAAAAAGTTGGGAAGCCCAGAAAAATCAGGTGATGGGAGGCTTTAAGAAATTTCTTTGGGCGGGCGGGCTCGGGCAATAGCGCTCTCGAACCGTTGGTGGTCTTGGTAATCTTGAATCACTTCTTCCGCGCCTGCATCGTGCAGTTTTTCCAGGTCGCCCCGTCGGCGTATACCCACAAAATCGATTTGCATATTGCGGGTGGTGCGCACATCCCACACGGCATCCCCGATGTATACCACCCGGGTCACAGGGGCACCGTTGATATCCGCTGCCCGGTCGATCGTCTGCTGCAGGATGGCTTCCCGGTTGACCTTGCCGTCGGCGCCGCTGAACAGCCGTTGGTCGATTTCTATACCAACATGCTGCAGCTTGAGGGTGGCGGGTTGCTGCCAACCGCCGGTGCCGATGCCGATCAGCCGGTCTTCCTTTTGGCCGAGCTGCTCTACCGCGGCTTTGGCGCCCGGCACTTCGCAAAAGAGATGGGGCTGCGACTGCCGCTTTTTTCGCAGCAGCGACATATATAGTTCTTGAAACGGCTGTACTTCCGCCGGGTCATGGCTGCGGTCGAAGTGCTGCCGGATGACGGTGTCAAATATAGTGGTGTCGGTAACGTGCGGGAATTGGTGCCAGGCTAGGGTAGGGAAGGGGCGGTCGTACAGTTGCTCATAGGCTTGCGCAAAGCATTGGCTGTCCCGGCGTTCAGAATACACGAGTGTGCCGTCTACATCAAATATCACTAACTCCATACGGTTATTCTTCTTCTTTTATGGTGTGTGCCCGCGGGTCGAAATCAAATTCCAGCTGAATCCCTTCGGCCCCCTGCTCTTTCATCAGGTTCGAGACGGAGACGCCGAGTAGCCGGACCTGCGGGATATCCTGCCGGTTGTCGCCCAGTAGCTCGTAAACGATTTCCGTCAATTCTTCCAGCGACCGGACCTCACTGGCGAAGGTGCGGCTGCGGGTCAGTATCTTAAAGTCCGGCATTTTGGCTTTTAACGTTACAGTGCGGCCATAGTTGTCGGATTTGTCCATGTAACGAAAAACGACCTCGCAGAGGTACGCCAGTTTTTCCTGCATGGCTTTGGTCGTGCCGATGTTTTCCCGGTAAGTGCGCTCCGCCCCGATCGACTTGCGGATACGGTTGGGGTTGACCGGCCGTTGGTCGTCCGCGCGCACGATGCGGTAGTAGTGCCGGCCGACTTTCCCGAAGCGTTGTACCAGTTCTATTTCCGAGTACCGCTTCAGGTCTTTGCCCTTGAAAATACCCATGCGGCGCATCTTCTCGGCAGTGACCTTGCCAATGCCATGGAAGGCCTTGACCTCCAGCTCTTCCAAGAAAGCGAGGGCTTCTTCTGGCGGGATGACCTTCATGCCATTGGGCTTGTTGATGTCGGAGGCTACTTTGGCAAGAAACTTATTGAACGATATGCCGGCGGAAGCGGTGAGTCCGGTCTGCTGCTCGATGCGATCGCGTATGGCTTGGGCGATCAGCGTGGCGGACTGCGGGCCTTTTTTGGGGGTGGTGACATCCAGGTAGGCCTCGTCTAGCGACAGGGGTTCTACCAAATCGGTATATTCCTGAAAGATAGCCCGGATCTGTCGGGAAACGTCCCGGTAAACGTCAAAGCGGGACTTTACGAAGATCAGCTCTGGGCATAGCCGTTTGGCCGTTACGCTGGGCATGGCAGAACGCACGCCATATTTACGCGCTTCGTAGCTGGCCGAAGCTACCACGCCGCGCATGCTCGACCCGCCTACCGCCACGGGCTTACCCTGCAGTTCCGGGTGGTCCCGCTGCTCTACGGATGCGTAGAAAGCATCCATGTCGATGTGGATAATTTTGCGCGCTGCCTGCATGCTACTCTATTCTGCCTCAAAATAGCGGCTTTTGGCAGGCTGTGCAAGAAAAAATGCCCCACTGGCACCAACCGGAACATAGGGCGAGCGTAAAAGGGGGGCAAATGGGCTATACGGTCGATCCGTAATTGGATACAGCGGTAAATCATTAACCTGAAAATCAACGTACTGGCTATACGATCACAGTAAGCCAGCCGGCGGAATGATGAGCGGTTAGCGGCTGGATGACCGCTTGGTTTTTTGTGTGGATTAAAGGATGTAGCATACAAAATAAGGTTAGGTGTATGGTTAAAACACTGATAATCAATATACTAATTTATTTATTGATCAATATATTCAGAACAAGTGCTGATAATTAAACTATTTTCTAAGCTTAAGAGTGCGCACATTTGTAGCGTAAAGAAATCACAAAGTAAAAAAACAACGCCTTATGAAAACCGACACTACCGAAGCAGCTTCTATTTTGCAAGTATTTCCATTGTTTGAGGGCGTACGTACAGAGCGCCTCGAAAAACTGGCAGAGCATGTAAACATCCAGCAACTGGGCAAGCACCGAAAAGTATACAAGATGGGCGATGCTTCCAATTGTATCTACTTTTTGATAAAGGGTGCCGTAAAGGTAGGGTGTTATGCAGACGACGGCCGCGAAGTGATCAAAGCGGTATTGCACCCTATGGCGATGTTCGGGGAACTCAGCCTGACGGGGGAGCGCCAACGACATGATTTTGCCGCCAGCCTGAGCAACAGTACCCAGCTGTTGAGCCTTAGCACCGTTCACTTGCGCCCTTTGATGCAGGAAAATCACGAATTTTCTATGCGCATCCTTAATTTTATCGGCCGCCGGCTGCAATCGGCGGAGCACCGCTTAGAGTCGCTGATTTTCAAAGATGCTCGGGAGCGCATCATTGACTTCCTGAAGCAGTCCGCCCGGCAGCGGGGCAAGCAAATTGGTTACGAAACTTTGATCAAGCATAGCCTGACCCAACAGGATATCGCCAATATCACCGGTACTTCCCGGCAGACGGTCACTTCTGTCATGAACGATTTGCGGAAGGCTAACCTGATTTACTTCAACCGCCGCAGCATCTTGATACGCGACTTGTCGAAGCTAGCGTAAAGGCACACTGACGATACCGCCGTCGGAACCTAGCAATGTGTCTGGAAACAGCTGGCAGGCTTCCGCCAAAACCACATCCAGGTACTTGTACCTAGAGGAGTAATGGCCGAGTACCAACTGTTTCACCTGGGCTGCCCGGGCTATTCGGGCCGCGTCCGTAGCGGTCGAGTGCTGTGTGCGTTCGGCTTGCGATCGTTCCCGCTCGCAGAAGGTAGCTTCGTGGTATAGGAGGTCCGCACCCTTTATAAGCGGGATTAAAGATTCGCAATAGGTGGTGTCTGAGCAGTAAGCGTAAGTTCTGGGTCGTGGCGGATCCGTGGTAAGCAGTTCGTTCGGTATGCTGCTGCCGTCCTCTGCCACATAATCGGCACCAGCTTTGATAGCCGGGATTTGCCGGTAAGGAATATCGTACTTCTCGATAAGTTCTCCCCGCATGCTGCGGGGGCGTTGGCGTTCTCGAAAAAGAAAACCTGCTGCGGGAATACTGTGCTGTAACGGCAGCGTAAAGACCTGTACGCGATGGTCTTCGAATATTAATTCGTGTTTGTCCTGTGGAATAGGCTGGAATTTGATCTCAAAAGGCAGCTTCGTCATGTACGGTATTATAGCCCTTATCATGTCTACCAGCTCTGCTGGGCAGAATATGGTCAGTTCTTCTTCCCGGCCATTGAGCCCCATGGAGCTGATCAAGCCGGGCAGCCCGTAGAAGTGGTCGCCGTGCAGATGGCTAATGAACAGCTGCTTCAACCGCCCCCAGCGGATGCCGTAGTCCGTAAACCGCATCTGCGCCCCTTCCCCGCAGTCTATCATATATAAGGTCTCCTGTACATTGAGTACCTGCATGGTCGGGAATCGGCCGTAAGCGGGTACCGCCCCGCTTGTCCCCAGTAGTGTGAGTTCGAATTTCATAGGTTCACAATAAAAAATGGTACAGCGACGATTGTTCCGCTATACCACTTTTTTTTCTTCTTGTTGGAGGTGCGCTACTAATCTTGCTCCTGGTCTTCGTCTTTCAGCTCGCGCTCGATGTCTTCCATGAAAATGTAATCGATGGCCTCGCTAACGGTCGGCACGATATTCAACACGGATTCCAAACGCGAAATCTCCATCAATTTCTTTACGGCGGGCTGTTCCGCGCCGGCGAGCACAAAAGTGCCGAGCTTTTTCCAGAGCCGGTCGGCTGTCAGTATGGCGCTCAAGCCTGACGAATCGACGTACTTGACATCGGATAGGTCCATGATCAAGTTTTTGACGCCTTTATTGGATAGTACGATCAGCTCCGACTTTACTTCCGGTGCGATCTGCGAGTTGAAGTTCTCGTTTTCGATTTTGAAAACGGAATAGCGCTCTTCAGCCTTTATGGTAAACCTTAATTTAACTTCCTCCATACAGTGATTTGAAACATTTGTGTTTTCAAGCAAGTGCAAAAATATCAATTACCTGCCAGTCTTCCTAATAATAATAGCGAAAGCGCTCGCTTGTTCAAGCTATCGGGCATAAACACTCTTGTTGCAGCGTATGTTATAGAGTCGTATAAAGTACACAATGCATCGTCTGCGCACGACAAATTTGCAGGTGTTAAACTTTGGCATCATTTTTTTGGTTTATCCAGCGTTAGTCAGGGATGTTAGAAGGTCGTTAAGCTCTTTTGGCAACACAACTATTGAGGGTGAACTTTTGTATTCCTGAATAATTAGCATTAATATTGTTCACGGGTAACACACAGCACAAGAGAAGTAATCAATATGAATAATAAACGTTTTTCCCCCAAGGTGAAACAAGTCATTTCCAGAAGCCGTGACGCCGCCATCCGGTTAGGGCATGACTATATCGGTACCGAGCACCTACTGTTGGGGATCATGGCCGAAATGGACAGCTTGGCGGTCAAGGTATTGGAGTCGCTCGACGTCAACCCTGCTGCCCTGCAGCAAGACGTGGAGGAGCGCGTTCAGCGTATCCCCAGCAATCAGACCGCACTCAACGTGGGGAACTTGCCGCTCAACAAACAAGCGGAAAAGGTGCTGAAAGTGACTTTTCTGGAAGCCAAAATGCTCAAAAGCGAAGAAATCAGCCCTGAGCATCTGTTGCTTTCCATACTCAAGCATAAAGAAAATCCGGCTTCCAAAATGCTCAATCAGTTTGATGTCGATTATGACATTTACAAGGCCGAGCTCGAGTATGTACGGCAAGAGCAAGATTTTTCCGGTACTATGGATCCTTACGCACAGTCGCCTTCTGACCAAGATGACCCTTACGACGATGACGAAGGGCAGGGCGGCCGCTACCAACAGCGCAAAGGTTCTAGCAAGTCACGTACGCCCGTGCTTGACAATTTCGGGCGGGACATTACCAAGCTGGCGGAAGAAGACAAGCTCGACCCGATCATCGGTCGGGAAAATGAAATCGAGCGGGTGTCTCAGATACTGAGCCGCCGTAAGAAAAACAACCCTATCCTCATTGGCGAGCCGGGGGTCGGTAAAACAGCCATTGTGGAAGGGTTAGCCCTGCGTATCATGCAGAAGAAGGTCAGCCGGACGCTTTTCAATAAGCGCATCGTTATGCTCGACCTTGCTGCTCTCGTAGCAGGTACCAAATACCGTGGCCAGTTTGAAGAACGCATGAAAGCGATCATGAACGAGCTGGAGAAATCCCGGGATGTGATCCTGTTTATTGACGAGATCCACACCATCGTCGGTGCCGGCGGCGCCACGGGGTCCTTGGACGCTTCCAATATTTTCAAGCCTGCGCTCGCCCGCGGCGAACTGCAGTGCATCGGCGCTTCTACGCTGGATGAATACCGTCAGCACATCGAAAAAGATGGCGCACTCGACCGCCGTTTCCAGAAAGTGATGGTCGACCCGCCAAGTGCGGAAGAAGCAGTGAATATTTTACAGAACATCCGCCCCAAGTACGAAGAGTTCCACAATGTGAACTACTCAGAAGAAGCCGTTGGTGCTTGTGTCAAGCTTAGCGACCGCTACATCAGCGACCGATTCCTGCCAGACAAGGCGATTGATGTACTGGATGAAGTCGGGGCGCGGGTGCACCTCAAGAATATCCATGTTCCCGAGAATATCGAAGAGCTCGAGAAAAAGATAGAAGAACTCAAAGAGCAAAAGAACCAAGCGGTGAAAAACCAGCAGTATGAAAAAGCTGCGGATTTGCGCGACAAGGAATCCAAACTGGTCCGGCAACTAGAATTTGCCAAGGTACAGTGGGAAGAAGAAGCGAAGACTAAGCGCTACCCCGTTGAGGAGGAGGACATCGCCGAAGTCGTTTCTATGATGACCGGCATCCCCGTTAAGCGGGTGGCACAGAGCGAAAGTCGTAAGCTAGTAGGGATGGACGGTGACCTTAAGAACGTCATCATCGGCCAGAACGAAGCGATCGATAAGATTACCCGCGCTATTCAACGTAACCGGGTTGGGTTGAAAGACCCCACCAAGCCGATTGGCTCCTTCATTTTCCTCGGCCCGACCGGTGTGGGTAAAACGGAACTAGCAAAAGCCCTTGCCCGCTACATCTTCGATTCCGAAGACGCCCTGGTGCGGCTTGATATGAGCGAGTACATGGAGAAATTCTCCGTAAGCCGCCTCATTGGTGCGCCTCCGGGTTACGTGGGCTACGAAGAAGGAGGTCAGTTGACGGAAAAGGTACGGCGCAAGCCCTATTCTGTGATCTTGCTGGACGAAATCGAGAAAGCACACCCCGATGTCTATAACATCCTGCTGCAAGTGCTGGATGATGGACAACTTACAGATGGTCTGGGCCGTAAGGTCGACTTCAAGAACTCTTTGATCATCATGACTTCCAACATCGGTGTGCGTCAGCTGAAAGACTTCGGTCAGGGGGTAGGTTTTGCAACCAAAGCCCGCGAAAGCGCGGCAGAAGACCACGCAAAAGGCGTTATCCAAAACGCCCTTAAGCGGACCTTCTCACCAGAATTCCTCAACCGTATCGATGATGTGGTCATCTTCAACAGCTTGAGCCAAGAAGATATCTTCAAGATCATCGACATTACGCTCAAAGACCTGCACAAGCGTTTAGAAAACATGAACTACACGCTGCAGCTGTCGGAAGAGGCCAAGAAATTCGTGGCAGAGAAAGGGTACGATCCACAGTTTGGTGCCCGCCCGCTGCACCGTGCGATTCAGAAGTACATTGAAGATCCGCTGGCAGAGTTTATCCTCAACGAGAATCCGGAAGAGGGTAGTGCACTGGAAGCGGTGATGGATGAAGACGGCTCCGGCGTTCATGTTACGCTAGCCAAAGCGGTGAACACGGATGTCAATAAATAAAAATTAGACGCTAATCATAAATACACCTGCTACTTCTCAGTGGTAGGTGTATTTTTTTTAACTTAATGGCGAAAAAGAAGGTGTCAGCGTAAAAATGCCGGATACTGAACTTTTTCTCAAAATTTTGAATTGTATAACTAGATAACAACTGTGGTAACTCCGTTTACAAGCGGAGCAATGCATGCAGATTTTTTCACTAAACTATATTCTATTGGCAAAGAGATTCAGTGGCAAAAGAGGAAGAAATTTCCGAAGAAACAACAACAAGCCCCAATTCCGTACCAACGAACACATCCGTGTACCCGAAATCCGCCTCGTAGGGGATAACTTGGAGGACATTGGTGATATCGTCGGCAAGAAACTAGAACCAGGTACAGTATATGAGACACGGGACGCCAAGCACTGGGCGCGCAAAGCAGACTTGGACTTGGTAGAGATTTCTCCGAATGCTAAGCCACCCGTTGTAAAAATCATTGACTACAACAAATTCCTGTACGAGAAGAAAAAGAAAGAGAAAGAGATGAAAGCCAAGGCGGCGAAAACCGTCGTCAAGGAAATCCGTTTCGGCCCCAATACCGATGACCACGACTTCGACTTCAAGCTGCGTCACGCTAAAGGCTTTTTGGAGGATGGCGCTAAAGTCAAAGCTTATGTCCACTTCCGCGGGCGTACGATTGTGTTTAAAGAGCGTGGCGAACTGCTCTTGCTCCGTTTTATAAAAGAATTAGAGGAATACGGTGCTGCCGAGGCGCTGCCTAAGATGGAAGGCCGCCGGATGATCGTCATCATCTCGCCTAAAAAAGCCAAAAAATAACGCTTGTTGCATCGCTGCACCAAGCCTTTGGTAAGACCGTCCTACATTGTATTGCCGCAGTGATTCCGTTACTGCGGCAGTTCAATTGGTGTAAGTAGCACTCATCCTGCAAGTCATCATAATGGCGTACCACATGCGAGACTTTATTTTGGCAAACTCCCGATAAAGTAGTTTGCCAGAAAAAGTAATTTCCTTACCTTTGCATTCCCTTTTTAGGGTTTTACCGAACGATCAAAGTTTATCACATGCCTAAGATGAAGACACACTCGAGCGCCAAGAAGCGATTCAAGCGCACGGGTTCCGGAAAGATCAAGCGTTATCAGGCTAAGACTTCGCACATGATGCGCAACAAGAGCAAGAAGGCGAAACTGCGCCTCCGTGACTCTACCATCGTGCATGAGCACAACGAAGACCGCGTGAAGCGCATGCTCTGCATGTAATTTCAATTCCATTTTTTAACGAGAGCGCAGGATAAAAGCGTTGCCCCCGAATATGGTGGCGGCACCTCTGCGTTGCACTAAAAATCAACTACTTATGCCTAGATCCGTCAATGCGGTAGCTTCCCGTAAGCGCCGCAAAAAGATCATGAAAATGGCCCGGGGGTACTTCGGTGCCCGTAGCAAAGTCTACACCGTTGCCAAAAATGCGGTAGAAAAAGGTTTGCAATATGCATACCGCGACCGCCGCGCCAAAAAACGTGCTTTCCGCCGCCTGTGGATTGCCCGTATCAACGCCGCAGCCCGTCAGCAGGGTATTTCGTATTCCCGTCTGATCCACAAGCTTTCTGAAAGCGAGGTGGACTTGAACCGGAAGGTGCTGGCCGACTTGGCGATGAACCATCCTGAAACTTTTAAAGCAGTGGTCGACAAAGTGAAGTAACCATCCTGCTTTTGCTCGGATAAAAAATATTTGTTAAGGGAAACGACTGCTGCCTAGTTGTTTCCCTTTTCTTTTTTAAAAATGCGTTAAATGCTTTCCATGAATATACTGTTTCGATGCCTTTTGCTAACTTCACTAGCGTGCTTGAGTGCCTGTGCTGATGAGCCAACAGCATCTTCCTCACCGGAAGAAAAAGCCGTACAAAATACCACTGCCGACAGCAGTGCGACGCCGGCAAAGCTTGCTTCCATGGTTGTTGATACAAGCAACCTTCAATACGATGAAGACGCTATTGTAATCGACTGGGAAATGCTCTCTGATGTGACGTTCGAGGACGAGTACAACGAAGAGGTCCAAGCCTACGTGCCTTATCCTACCTTCGGGGCCACGCTGCAGGCAATCGAAGGGCGGGAAGTGCAGA
>Ga0102940_1002630_pt1 | contig 10650 bp, 8 predicted proteins | sample SalPonR2_C_D1_MG_FD_78215 | JGI IMG/M metagenome (GOLD analysis project Ga0102940, IMG submission 78215) | Salt pond soil microbial communities from South San Francisco under conditions of wetland restoration - Salt Pond MetaG R2_C_D1_MG | ecosystem: Environmental > Aquatic > Marine > Intertidal...
TATCTGATATTGCCAACAATATCTCTTCAAGTGTTTTGCAAGTAAACAGTAATGAGCGGTTACAAATACATACAGCTGCCGTTTTTGTTTGTAATTTTACAAACCTTATGTACACCTATGGAAAAGACATATTGGATAATCATAATTTACCTTTTGAAGTATTAAAACCGCTGATAAAAGAGACTGCCGATAAGGTGCTTTCAAATGCCCCGGAGAATATGCAAACAGGTCCGGCTGTAAGAAATGACAAGGCAACCCTGACCAGACACATCAATCAGCTTGATGCTGATATGGCACAAAAATATGAACAACTCTCCAATTGGATTAAAAAACGGCACAGTTGAGGCAAAAAAGCCTTGATGATTTATTATCTTTATGCCTTCGTATGGTGATTTATCTGATAAAGCATGCATAGAAGCACAAAAGATGCAATACCAAAGCAGTTACTTTGAATATGAAAACCAAAAAATGAAAATGCATCAATAACTGTGAAATGTCCTGATCTAAGTTTGATTCCAGGGAGCTTAAAATAAAGACAGATGAAGAAGAACTTTAAAGAACAACTGAACAATATAAAAGTATTTGTTTTCGATGTAGACGGCGTGTTTACGAATGGCACGCTATATTTACTTCCGGGAGGGGAACTGGCACGACAAATGAACATACGTGATGGATTTGCCGTTAAACATGCCGCTGAACAAGGATACAAAATCGGGATTATTACGGGAGGTGAAGATGAACCAGTAAGATGGCGTTTCAACAAGCTTGGGGTAAAGGATATATACCTGCCATCAAAGAATAAGGTAGAAGATTTAAATCATTTTATCGCTCAACACGACATTGATCCGGCATCGGTGCTTTATATGGGCGACGATATGCCCGATTACAAAGTAATGAAGTTGACCGGTATTCCAACTTGTCCAGCTGATGCTGATTCGGAGATCAAACAAATATCAGATTACATATCAGACAAAAAAGGTGGAGAAGGATGCGTACGTGATGTAATTGAGCAAGTGCTGAGAGCGCAGGGCAAGTGGGTTATTTAGATGCAACAGGTTCTAATAATCAAATATTAAAACATACAATATATGCAGGCTTTTTTAAGACTTATCAGATGGCCCAATCTTATTATCATCCCGCTGGTAATGGCCGCAATACGTTTTGCAGTAATGGAACCTATGTTGCATATAAGTGGCATGAGCCCGGTAATGCCCCTGCGAGAATTCTGGCTCATGGTTTTGGCTACTATGTTTCTGGGCTCAGGTGGTTATATTATTAATGATTATTTCGACCGGAAAATAGATCTTATAAACAAGCCGGGAAAAGTGGTGGTTGGACAAAAAATGAGTCGCATCGGTGCTATAACCTGGCACATTATATTTAATTCTCTTGCAGTGCTAATCGGGCTATGGCTGGCCTGGCAGGTGCATCTTTGGTGGGTAGCCGCAGTTTATGCATTTGTGAGTGGTATATTCTGGTTCTATTCCACCACTTACAAAAGAATGTTTTTAATAGGCAACATTATAGTTTCACTTTTAACAGCAATGGTGCCTTTCCAGGTACTGTTGTTTGAATACACTTATCAGGCCAATGAAGGTATCATGCTTTTTGGCGAAGGACCACTTCAGCAAAACCTTTATATAATTGCGCTGTGGGTTACTGCCTTCTCCTTTTTTGCATTTATGACAAACCTGATTCGTGAAATCGTTAAAGATTTTGAAGATATTCGCGGTGATATGCGTTATGGAAGAAAATCAGTTCCGATTGTACTTGGCCTAAAAAGCACAAAATGGGTCGTACAAGTTCTAACCCTGGCCACCATACTGGCCATCATTTATGTGGCATCCAGAGTAGTTTTCGACTGGTTTTCATGGGTTTACATCTCTACGCTAATTATTTTACCATTATTATTACACATGTATCTATTGCACTTTGCCCACAAAAAGCGTCAATTTCATCGCATCAGTCAGCTAATGAAAATTGTAATGTTTACGGGCCTTCTTTACGCACTCATTGTCAGATATAATGTACTTCAAATTGTATGATTGAATATATCAACGCAAATAAAGATATAATTTTAGCCTCTGGATCGCCCAGAAGACAGGAGTTATTGCAAGCACTGGGATTAGCGTTCACTGTGCAACAAAAAAAAGTTGAAGAGACGTATCCGGGCAACTTAAAACCCAGAGAAGTTGCAGAATACTTAGCTGAAAAAAAAGCAAGTGTCTTTAGCACCCCTTCAAAAAACCAGATCATTATTACTGCAGATACCATCGTAGCTCTAAATGAACGGATATTGGGTAAACCATCCAATAAAAATGAAGCTGCCGAAATGTTAAGAGCCTTGTCGGCAACCAGTCATGATGTAATTACCGGTGTATGTGTACGCGATGCTTCGAATTACTACCTGTTCCATGGAAGCACCCGGGTTACTTTTGAAGAATTATCAGACGAACTCATTGCAAAGTATATAGAAAAAGAGCAACCTTATGATAAAGCCGGAGCTTATGGCATACAGGAATGGTTTGGAATGGTAGCTGTAAAATATATTGAAGGCAGCTATTATAATGTTATGGGATTGCCCGTACATTTACTATATCGAAAATTATTAGAAATTATATAACACTAAAACATAGCTTTATGATTAAAAGACGATTAATACTTTTTATTGTAGCAACTTTAATTGTATTGCCCCTTCTAAGGGCACATGAAGGAATGTGGGTTCCCATTTTGCTCGAAAAATACTCATACGAGCAGATGCAGAAAGCCGGATTCAAACTCACAGCTGAGGATATTTATGACATAAACCAGGCCTCCCTCAAAGATGCTGTAGTTGGACTGGGCTATATGGGCCGGCCATTCAGGCATTTTTGCACAGCTGAACTAATCTCAGACGAAGGGCTTATTCTCACCAACCATCATTGTGGTTACAGGGCCATTCAGCGCCACAGCAGCGTAGAGCACGATTACCTAACCGATGGTTTTTGGGCTTACAGCAAAGATAAAGAACTTGCCAACCCCTGGATGACAGCTTCATTCCTCAAAAGAATGGAGGATGTAACAGATCAGGTATTAGAAGGCGTTACAGATGATATGACGGAAGAAGAACGCGAGACAATAATCAGAGAAAACCAGGAAGCCATTATTGAAAAAGCAGAAGAAGGCACGCACTACCGCGCTAATATCAAGCAATTTTTTGCCGGAAATGAATATTACATGTCGGTATATGAGATATTTAAAGATGTACGCCTCGTGGGTGCACCACCCTCAGCTATTGGTAAATTTGGTGGAGACACAGATAATTGGTCATGGCCGCGCCATACGGGCGACTTTTCCATGTTCCGCATTTATGCAGGTGAGGACAACCTTCCATCGGCTTACACCAGCGATAATAAACCCTACGAGCCGGTAAAACATTTCGAAATTTCAACACAGGGAATCAATAAAGGCGATTTCACCATGGTACTGGGTTACCCCGGAACCACCCAACAATACATACCCTCATTCGCCGTAGCACTTAAAAAGAATCATATTAACCCCTTACGCATTAAGCTACGCGAGACACGTTTAGATGTTATGAACAGCTACATGGAGCAGGATAAAGCAGTACGTATCCAATATGCATCAAAATACGCAGGAATCTCCAATGGCTGGAAAAAATGGATTGGTGAGATTCAGGGCTTAGAGCGATTTAATACCATCGAAAATAAAGAAAAACTTGAAAAAGAATTTAAAACCTGGGCTAAAGACCACCCGAAATACCGCGGTATTGTAGATAGCTACGAAGCACTCTATAAAGGCCTCACCCCGCTCCAGGAAGGTTTCTATTACGCTATTGAATCAGCCATGGCCATTGAACTTGTCGATTACGCAGGCCAGTTTTCAAGGCTTGTTGATGACGCTAAAGAAGCCACAGATTCCACTGCAGTAGAAGAATCAATTGCCCGCATCCAAAAAGGCCTTGATGGACATTTTAAAGATTATCACCTGCCCATCGACAAGCAAATCACCGGAAAAGTGCTTGATATCTACTACAACGGCGTTCCAAAAGATTTTAGACCCACAATTATTAACGAAATATACGAGCAATATAATGGCGATTTCAATGCGTACACCGATGACCTGTTCGAAAAATCAATATTTGCAAGTAAAGCAAGAGTAGAAAAGCTTTTGGAGAATTTTACGTTTGAAGATTATAAAAAAATTGAGGCCGATCCTGCTTACCAGCTTCACGAGCAGGTAGCAAACTTTTATCGTGAAAACATACAACCCGAATACGCAAAAATATCAGACTCTTTAGATATCCTGGACCGGGAATATGTCGACGGACTGCGCAAGATGCAAGCAGATAAAGTCTTTTACCCGGATGCCAACTCCACATTCCGCATTGCCTTTGGAAAAATTGATGGTTATGAACCACGCGATGCAGTGGAGTACGAATACCAAACTACACTAAAAGGGATAATCGAAAAAGATAATCCGGAAGTATATGACTACCGGGTACCGGCAAAACTAAAAGAGCTATATCACCAAAAAGATTTCGGCAATTACACAAACAGCGATGGTGAAGTTCCGGTATGTTTTATAGGAACGAACCACACCACCGGTGGAAATTCCGGCAGCCCTGTGCTCGATGCCAATGGCAGGCTCATAGGTATAAATTTCGACCGTGCCTGGGAAGGTGTAATGAGCGACATCACTTACAAACCGGAGATTTGCCGCAACATTATGCTCGATATACGCTACGTGCTGTTTATTGTGGATAAATATGCTGAAGCAGATAACCTGATTAAAGAAATGACAATTAAGGAATAGTGCATTAAAAAATGATAAACCGTCTGTATAAACAGGCGGTTTTTTTTTACCATAGCCCCAAAAACTTACGCTTTTGTTTCACTATTGCAAATGGCGTACTTGAAAAGCCATTGGTATTTAAAACCTCTATAAGCTCCTCATCACTGCGGGCGCTGCATTCTAATACCAAATCCTGCTTTTCGAAATCTTTGTATAGGCGATTCAATAAAACCTGGAAAACTTTCTTCCTATCAGCAGTGCTGTCAGCCAGGCTAAAAAGCATATAAACCCTGTTTCGAAAACGTATGGCATAAGTAAGCCCAATAAGATTATTGGTTGATGAATAAACCCCATAAGCATTGCCAAAACCGAAACGAGAACTGAACGATAACAGGCGTCGTAAGGCTAAAATTTCCCTTTGTTTTATTTTACGCCCGTACATTCTTAATACAAAGTTTATAATCACTGCAAGCTGAACTCCGCGAGAGACCGTCATATCCTCACCTTTATCTGTCAGCGATGAAGATTTTGCCATGTGCTGCTGCACTTCAGCGGGATATATCAAATCTTTGCTATGCACATAAGCATTTGAATATTGATAACAATGCAAACCCCTGGGATTTAAAGCATTCAAGGGTATCTCCCAACGTTTAAATTTGGAAGGAATTTTTTGCAGGAACTGGTTTAAAATATCTTCGCTTACTGGTTGTGTGCTAAAAACACCCAACTGGGATATGATTGAAAGCACTGATAAACGCCATTTGCCCTTGCGTTTAATCATGGGTAATGGCATTACAGCCTCATATTGGTCTGAGATAAGTGCATCCCATTTTTCGCAGGTACTGTCTAAAAACCATGAATAGGCGTATAATGTACCGTTTGCAGATTTATTAATACAGGAATCCCACTTACGAAAATCAATTTTTTCGTTATCCACATACGATATATTAAATGGTTTACTCACTTAAATGGCTTCAAACAGATTAATCCTTTGGTACAGCATAATCTACCATACGTTCATAAATCGTATCCCAGCCTTTCCAGGGACTGATATCACTAAAAGACTCGTTATGCCAGACGGTCATGAGTGTTCCGCCTACATCTTTCACTTTATCTATAATTTCCTCGCACTTTGCATAGGCCTCATGAGGATTATGTTTTGAATAGAAGTTCAACGTTGCATCCATTAAATGGAATGGATAAATGCGTAAATTTGTGGTTTTATTGGCTTTAAGATTAAAAAATTTAAATGAACCGGCATATCCCGCTCTGAAACCTGGTCGCGAAGGATACCCCATGGAAAAATCCTTTGTAATACCCTGCTCAATGAGCTTTTCGTATGAATCGGGCATTTTAAACTTAATGTAATGAAATCTGTTACATCTCACCTCTTTTTCGGTAATTTCATCCAGGGCTTCAATCTCTTCGGCCAGGTGCCTTGAATTTTGCGATGATGCAAACGAAGCATGAATACCTACGATTGCCTTTTCTGAATAATTATGAACCAATTGTCTGAAAAGCTTATTTTTATGCGATACGGCACGATCATAACCACCATAATTACCTAAAAGGAAAAATATGTATGGTTTAAGGCCATATTTAGCATGTATGCGATCTATCTCATCATAATTATCATATGGATCGGGCTCCATACCCATTAAAACTTTCAGCCGATGGCCATAATTATGAAATCGCTGTTGCACCATATTCATGGCCAAACCACCTGCAGTACGCAAAAAACCTTTATGCAAATAAGCCCAGGCATTATCAACATCTATTGTGGGTTGAAAGCTGTAACTTGCTTTTTTCAACGGTAAATCAGGAAAACGATCTTTTAGTGCATCTCCAAGTCTGTTTAACCAAATATTAACTACAGGTTCATAAAGAAACTCGTTCTTCCAGGCAAGGCTATTTCGTGGGTCATATCGACCATAACGATCTTTTTTGGCATACAAATACTCTTCGTACCTTGAAATCATAAAAAATGTGGCCGCAAAAACATCAAAAGGAAAATCGCCTTTATTCACGTTATAAAAAACCTTAACGCCGTCCCATTCTTTCACGACTACCTGGTGCTCTGTCACATCTTCCTGAAAAAGCAGCAATACCGGAAATATATTGAGGGAATTATCTTTAAAATTGTCCATGGAGTAATTAAGTCTCGGGCCAAGCTCAGCCCTGAACTCATTAGCATCTGTTGTCACTTTATAGTCAACATCAAATCTTTCTTTAAAAATAAAATCCAATGTATATAGTAACCGGTTGCTTTTTTTATGGGTGTATATTGTCAACATATTAAATAAAAATATCTATCAGTTTTTGCTCCTCTTTGTTCCAGTTTAGTTCACCAGCAGCATTTTCGAGTGCAGTTCCAAAGGTATGCCGTTTCTCGAAAATTCTTACAATTTGTCTTGCAATTTTTTCAGGTTGCCGTTCTTCCAAAACCTCGCCTACTCCATATTGCTCCACAATGCTTTTCATACCCGGCAAATCTGCTACCAAAACCGGTATTCTGGCTTGTATATAGTCAAAAATTTTATTAGGTAATGCATAGTAATAATTCAAGCCCATGTTTTCTTCCCACGACAGGCCAATATGTGCTTTCGATGTTATGGTTTGCATCATTTCAAAATCAACATGCCCTTTAAAATGTATATTCTTACTTTTTTGTTTACTTGCTTTGTGCTGCAGTTCATCCTCTACATCTCCCCTGCCGCAAATTATTAACTGAAACCTGGGCAGAAGCTCCATTGTTTCTATCATTAACTCTATTCCACGGCCTATATTCAGTGCTCCCTGGTAAATAAGTGTTGGTTTATCATACTTTTCAGTCTCATGTTTAGGTCTGTACAAGGGTACATTTCTAATTACCTCTACTTTTTTGTTGTATTGCTTTTCGTAAATCTCTGCAATGGGTTTGCAAACGGTATAAAACCGGTCAACACGTTTTACACACCTACGCTCCAGCCAGCTCCAGATATTTTGTACCCGGGGCCGGTTTATTAATTCTGGCACCTCGGTAAAAAGTTCATGACTATCGTAAAAAAGCTTTACGCGTTTTAAACCTGCTGCAACACGCGCTGCCGGAAGTGTATCGAGATCGTTACTCAAGATCTCTGTATACCGGTGATTGAGCAAAAAAAGCAATAGCCTGAAGTTATAAAACGCATAAAAAAGTGGCCCTTTATTTACTGGCAAACTAAAACGTCTGGTTGTGTATGGTCTGGTTATTTCAGGGCTGTTTTTCCGTTTCCGACCTATAACCCAAACATCTTTACCAAGGCGGTTTTTGAGCGTAAGCGCAGTTTTATGCACACGCTGGTCTGCACTCAAATCATTGGTGACACAAATAATTATTCGCTCCAATTGTTCAACTTTTACACAAAAATAACCGAACCTGCCCAAAAATAAAATATAAAGCCACATATCTCTTCGGTTATGCAGTTTTAAAATTTGCATGGGAAAAAATATAACGCTTATTTTGCTGCAAATTTGTCCCATGGCTCAATTAAAAACGAATATTGATCTTTCATCGTATCATACATTTGGTCTGCCACACAAAACAGACGCACTTTTTGAATATGAATCGGAAAAGGAACTGATTCACTTTTTAAAAACAGAAAGTCGCAAGTATAAAAACCTAATGCCTATTGGGAGCGGCAGCAATCTTCTGTTTACCAAAACATACCATGGCTGCCTGCTGCATAACCTGGATCAGCAAATTAAAATAAAGGACAAAAACGCAACGCACACATTTGTTCAGACAGGTGGCGGACTGGAATGGGACGATTTTGTGGCCTGGACGGTTGAGCATAATCTTTATGGTCTTGAAAACTTATCGCTCATACCCGGAACCACAGGAGCCACACCAGTGCAAAACATAGGTGCCTATGGCGTAGAGGTGCGGTTGTTTATCAAATCACTCGAGGCTATTGAAATAGCGACCGGTAAAAAATACACATTCAGCAATGCAGACTGCCGTTTCGGTTATCGCGATAGTATTTTTAAAAATGAATGGCGTAACCGCTTTGTAGTTACCTCCGTAACCTATCAGTTGCCGAATAAGCCACAATTTAATGTAAATTATGGATCACTGAAACAAGAGATAGATCGCTTAGGCCCCCTGAACCAGGAAAACGTGCGCAAAGCAGTCATTAATATAAGAAACAGCAAATTACCCGACCCCGATGTAACCGGAAACGCAGGAAGTTTTTTCAAAAATCCGGTAGTTACGCAAGCCGCAGCAAACAATCTTTTGAGACAATTCCCGGCCATGCCACACTACCCTGCCGAAGATTCATCTGTGAAACTGGCAGCAGGCTGGCTAATCGACCAATGCGGGTTAAAAGGATACCAAACCGAAAAAGGCGCCGGTATACATGATAAACAGGCGCTGGTACTGATCAATAAAGGAGCCCAAAACGGAGCAGACATTTTGGAGCTGGCCCGCTACGTGCAAACCAAAGTAAAAAAACAATTTGACATCGAATTGGAACCCGAAGCCACAATTTTGTAATAATAACATTTCTCAGGTTAGATCATATTTATACAAACCATAATTTTTCTACTCTCACTAAAATTCTGGCCGCCTGTATCTTGCTTTTTTCAAAAACATTTTTATCTTTGGTATACAAGGGCACTAAATTACTACATCCAATATTAAAAAGAAGCGCAAAATAAACGCTTCTGGTTGTATAAAACCATTTATGATGTGTTTTAATCTTCATTTTGCTTGTAAAAGTGTTTATAATTAAAAACGCCTTCAAAAAAGATTAACAATATAGATTATAAATCTGCAAAAAAATTGTTACAAGGGCGTTTTTTTTAGCCTTTATAATAAAGTTGAGCGCTATAGTTCCAAAAATAAAATCATATTAAACCTAAAAGATATGGAAGAGAAAAAATCTATAGTAACAATTCGGGGAAAAGATAAATCGAAATCGGTTCCAATAGAATCAAAAATTAGAACCGAAGCTTTCTCTTCTGTAATAGATAAGTGGCAATCACTTATAGATACAGTTGCAAAAATCGTGGATGTACCATCAGGATTAATAATGAGATTAAATGAAGAAACCATTGAAGTTTTTCTAAAAAGTCAGAATGAAGGTAATCCTTATCAAGCAGGGGAAAAAACAGATTTAATTTATGGCTTGTATTGTGAAACGGTTATAGGCACACAAGAAGAGCTTTTAATTCCTGATGCAACAAAAAATTATGTTTGGAGCAAAAATAACCCTGATGTAGACATAAATATGATTGCTTACCTGGGGTACCCCATTAACTGGCCTGATGGAAAAGTATTTGGAACAGTTTGTTTATTAGATAACAAAGAAAACTACTATGGCGAGAATTTCAAGGAACTCCTTTATCTTGCTAAAACACACATTGAATCAGATTTACAACTCATTAAATCTAAGTATGAATTGGAAGAACTAAACCTCAGCTTGCAAGAAACCAGTAGTATAAAAACCAGGTTCTTGTCTTTAATATCTCATGATGTGCGCGGAGGAGTAGGTACACTAAATGAATTTCTTAAATTAATTATAAGAAAATATGATGATTACGAAAGCCAAAAATTAAAAGAAGACCTAATATATTTGAATAATATGGCCAATTCTGCATTTGAAACACTAGAAAATTTATTAAGCTGGTCAAAAAATGATTTACTGCACTTAGAGCCCGAAAAAATAGATTTTAATATTGTTGAAATGATTGAAAGCTTATTGTCATTCTTTAAGTTATCAATCAAAATGAAAAATATTGAAGTAATAAAAAGATTTTCAGAAAAAAATATAAATATATACAAAGATAAGGATATGATAAGAAATAATATAAGAAAAAAAAAAAAAAAAGAAA
>Ga0102940_1002636_pt1 | contig 10646 bp, 10 predicted proteins | sample SalPonR2_C_D1_MG_FD_78215 | JGI IMG/M metagenome (GOLD analysis project Ga0102940, IMG submission 78215) | Salt pond soil microbial communities from South San Francisco under conditions of wetland restoration - Salt Pond MetaG R2_C_D1_MG | ecosystem: Environmental > Aquatic > Marine > Intertidal...
TGGTTTTTCCACCATGCACCTCACCCGATATGATAAAGGTTTTATTCATCATCAATAGATTGTAACATATTATGCGACTGATCTAATATCTGAGCCATTACCCTGTTTCTTTGTTTGAAAAACAGTGCAGGTTTTGGTAAACTTTCAATAATAACCGGCAATGCAGCAAATGAAAAAGATAAGGTTTGGTGCAATTGCTTAAATCCTCTGCGGAACAGGATTGCTTTTACCACCGGGTTGCGCAACTCCACTCCAACAGCAGCAAATCCAAAAATGATAATCAGGGCACGGTAATTCATCTCTAATCCTACAACTAATCCTTCTTTTGAAAAATAAGAGCCTGTAGCGGCCCAACTCCATATCATTGCTGCAATAGTTGTGATTGCTATAAATTGAATCCAGATTTTAGGCTTTCTCAAATATTTGGTCGAATTTTTATATCGGTAAATACAAAATACTATAAACGAAACACCCAGCAGACCTGCTGCCCAATACATTTGTTTATTAATAAAATATAAACTCGATACAATGGCACCCACAACTACAAAAAGCAACAACACAGAAAACTGTTGGTTAGTATTGGTTTGAAAAGCATTTTCCTGATTTAAACGCACCTCTAATGTGTAATGATTCTTCACATTCGAGTTTACATACCTTTTGCCGCTCACAAATCCTGCATAGGCCGCAGCAGCGCCCAGAACCATATAGAGTATCACAATACCCGCAATCAGGTAAAGGCTCGATAACGAGTCGATTCCGGATAGCTTTATTAGGTACTGATATAATGATTTGGCCAGTTCGATTAAATCGAGGCCGTACATGAGTAGCAAAAACAAAATTTTCTGTACCAGCGACCAAAGTACTGCTACTGCACCAGCTATAACAAAACCAATAATGTGACGTCCCATGATGAGTAGCAATAGTTCAATGAGCAGCGCTTCCATAAAAATCCCTACCATTGGACCAATGATTACCGCACTTGGCGAAATTGATTTCATCAGTGCGCAAATGATACCGGCACGTAAAATTACACCCCGTTCATTCCATAACTGGGCAAAGCTGATAAGCAAAAATACGCTAGCTGCAGAAAGCATGGTTCCGGCAAAGGGAATTTGCAGGTTGTGCAAAAAACTACCCACAATAATTTCAAATGCAGCCCAGGAACTGCCAATAATTCCGGCTTTTAGCCAAAGTGCGTTTATGTTTTTTTCGCTTAACACTTAATTAATTATTCGTGTAGCGTACTAAAATACGAAAACCATAATAAACATACTAGTTTTGTACTTTTCTTTCATCTTTAGTCACTGAAATCAGAAATTTTTCCTTTGAAATGTTTGATTGACATTTGAATCATCTGTTTTAAAATTTAAACTTTAGCATAAAAAAAGATTAAAATTTGAAATAGTAAAATATGATTTAATGCTGGTATGGAGTTTTAATAATCTTTTATCGTTGGGCCAATCACAGCAACAGGTAATTTTATCTATTGTCTCGAAAAGTAATGTATTTTTTTACCTTTGTCTGTTATTATAATGAAAAACTCATGAAATTAAACTGTACACTCTTACTAATTGCCATTAGTACCATCGTATTTGCCCAAAATGAATGGAAACCCGGATATATTCTCAAAACCCAGCAAGACACTGTTTGGGGATCGCTGCAGAATAAAAACTATAACGAAAATTCGCATGCTATAACATTTAGAACTGATGAAAACGAACAACCATCAACATATCTACCCGATGATATTTATGGATATCGTTTTAAAGAAGGTAAATTTTATGTATCAAAGTATGTTGATTCTACAGTAGGGCGAATTTTTCTGGAATATCTCGTTAACGGTGAACTTGACGTGTTTTTTTATCAAGACCAGACAGGAGACAATCATTACTTTGTAAAAAAAGATAACCTTCCCCTAAAAGAACTAAAGTATAAGGATAAGTTCGTTCGAAAGGATGGTATAAGATATCTTCTGGAAAACAATCAGTACAAAGGATTGCTAAGTTATTACACAAAAGAAACCAGTGGTATTAAAAAAGATATTACCAGGTTAAACAATGTCAATCATAAAAGTCTGGTCAAGTTTGCGAAAAAATATCATGAACTCAGTTGTGAAGATGGGAATTGTATGGTATATGGTAAAAATCTTAAAAGAAAGATATTTGCTGCCATACATCATGGATCACTCTTTTATACGGGCAGATATTCAAAAGAGTCAAACACAAGTCAAGACAGCTACATAAGTGTAAAAACCTATTTTCAGCAATTTGAACAAAGTGAAAAACTTTTTACTTTTATTGGAGTCAATACTTTTTATTCCAAGCATCTTTATTATCCATATCGTATCGGGATCCCTGTTGGGTTTGAATACATCAATCCAAAAAAGGGATTTAGCTTAAATGGCTCTTACTCTTTGGACCTGGCATCTTTTTTTATAATTAATAATTTAGGTGGTGGCATTAACTATAAATCAGGTAATTTAATTATTCAAACAAAATGTAGCCTGGTAATTAACCTAGTAAATTTTGATATGGTTGGTGTTAGTCCATTATTTGGAATTATATACAATATAAGATAGCAAAAACATTCATAAAAAAATGAATTGGCTGCTTATTTTTTTATATTTACCCGTTATTAAAAACAAACTGTCATGAGGTTAAAATACACGCTACTGCTAATTACAATTGCCTCGGTTACGCTAGCTCAAAATGAATGGAAACCCGGATATATTCTCAAAACCCAGCAAGACACTGTTTGGGGATCATTATTGAACAAAAAATACAGTAAAAACGCAAAATCCATAAATTTTCGAACCAATGAAGGCGAAAAGGAAACATCATTTGTACCATCCGAAATTTATGGTTACCGCTTTACGAATGGTAAATACTATGTATCAAAATATGTGGACTCTACACATGGCATGCTCTTTTTAGAATACCTGATCAATGGTGAACTTGACGCTTATTTTTACAGAGATAAATATGGAGGGAATCATTATTATATTGAAAAGGACAGCCTTAAATTACGCGAGCTAAAATATAAAAATGAGATGATATATGAAGATGGTAAAACTTACCGCAAAAAAACCATTGAATATAAAGGCGTGCTGGATTTTTATACAAGAGATACAGAAGGGTTAAAAAAAGACATCTCTAATCTTAGTGGTATTGATCATAAAAGCCTTGTAAGTTTCGCAAAGAAATATCATGAATTAAGTTGTGGCGATGAGTCATGTATCGAATATGGGAAAGATGTAAAACGCAAACTGCTTTTTTCCGTTGATTTTGGAAACTTTTCACTTTCTTCAACCTACAGAAGTAAATACAATAGAGATAATTACCAATATATTTCAGCTAGCTTTTACTTTCAGCAAATTGAACGAAATGAAAACCTGTTCTTTTTAATTGGTTTCAATCAGTTTCTGGATGACAAAAAACCAATAGGGATTCCTTTCGGAATAGAATACATTGACTTACAGCCCGGGCTGGGTTTTAACGGATCTTATGCAATTGATCTTGCTTCATTTTTCTTACTACATTATTTTGGAGCAGGGTTTCACTATAAGATCGGCAACCTAATTTTACAAACAAAAATAAGAATTGCAGGAACCATAGAATTAGAAATTGCCGGTGTTCAACCATCCTTCGGCATTATGTATAGTATTCGATAACAACTACATAGAATCAAATACTGGTGCAAAAAAGTAGTATGTCTCCACTGTATAATTTTGCCTATCTGAATGTTACAAATCAGTATAATTGGAATAGTACTTCATAAACTGGGCACGCTCATACATCATAGGCCGCTTAACGTTTGCATAGCTCAATTTTCCCTTAAAATCGTTCAAACTATTATAACCTTTTTGCTGCATCCAGTTTTCAATTTCCTGCAACATGGTTTTAATGTAGGCCGGTTTATTTTTATACAGCGCAGAAGCTACCTGAACGGCATTTGCACCGGTAAGTAGGGCTTTTACAGCATCGTGCCCGGAATGCACGCCGGTTGAGGCTGCAAGGTCACATTCAACATGATCGGATAAAAATCCAACCCAACGGAGGGTATTGGAAATATCGCGAGGCTGTGTAAAAATATCTCCCGAAACAACCTCCTCCTTGTCTATGTTAATATCGGGCTGATAAAAGTGATTAAAAAGTACAAGGGCTGCTAAATCAGTTTTGGATAGATCGACCAGCATTTGAGCCATACCCGAAAAATAAGAGCTTACCTTCATGGCCACAGGAATAGAAATTTCTTTCTTGATGTCCTCCAGTATTTCAAAGTAAGTTCTTTCAATTTCGTTTCCGCTGGTTTGCGGGTCATTGGGCATGATAAACATATTCAGCTCCAAACCATCTGCTCCGGCGCTTTCTATCTGCCGGGCAAACTCTACCCATTCGCCGTTTGAAATACAGTTGATGCTCGCAAAAACAGGTATATCTGTACCCTGTTTTGACTTTTCTACTAGCGAAAGGTATTCATCAAGATTATGTTTACGTGTATAAAATGATACGTAATTTTCCACATCATCATAAGAGCCATACATATTATTTACGCGTTGTGCATCAACCTCCATCATAATTTGCTCCTCAAAAAGGGATTTAAGCACTACCGCACCAGCACCATTTTCTTCCAGCTTCTTAACCTTTTCAGGAGAATCGCAAAGCTCTGAACTACCCACAATAATGGGGTTTTTCAGCGTTTTGCCCATGTAAGATGTCTTCAGATCAACCATATTTTTAGTTTTTGGATGTTAAATTTTAGATGCTAGATTCTGGATGCTAAATAATTGATATTGGTTATATTAAATCTCCATCTTCAAAATCTATTTATCCGCATATTTTAATTCACCTTTAATATATTTATCAATACCACGGGCAGCCTTGTGACCATTTGCAATACCGTGAATTACATCGGGTCCCTGTATAATATCACCACCTACGAAAAGCCATTCAGCTTTTGATTGAAAATATTCATTTACAACCATGCGGCCTCGTTCATTAAAATCAATATTATCACGAACTTCGCTGGGTATGTAGCTGATATCTGCTCCCTGACCAATAGACTCAACAATCATGTCGGCCTCGAAGAACTTGCGGTCATTCTCATCAAATTTGGGACTGAATCGCCCGTTTTCATCAAATACAGAAACACATTTTTTTACGTGAAGGCCCTTCAGTTTACCTTCGTCAATTTCAATTTTTTCAGGCCCCCAACCCGGATCAACCACTGCTTTTTCCTCACGTGCTTCTACCACCTCTTCGCGGTCGGCGGGCATGATATCTTCCGATTCGAGCGAAGTAGCCAAAACATCTACATCGCCGTATTTTTTGTTCTGCAAGCGGGCCAATGAGCGTGTAATATCCATAGCCACGTTACCTCCGCCAATCACTACAATCTTTTTCGCTACCGGCACTTCTTCACCCAGTGAAATTTTGCGTAATAAATCGGCAGCCATGTACACTTCTTCATGGTCGGTTCCCGGAATACGGGTGCTACGGCCAATATGTAATCCTGTGCCTGCAAACACTGCATTGTAATTCTCTTTTAACTCGTTCAATGTGACATCCTTTCCAATTTCCATATTGGTTTTAATGTCCACGCCTAAACTTTTTATATAATTGATATCCTTGTCAAGCTGGTCATAAGGCAAACGGTATTCCGGTATTCCATAGCGCATCATACCACCGGCTTCGGGTAATTTTTCATAAATAGTACATTGATATCCCATCAAAGCAAGATAGTGAGCTGCCGATAATCCTGAAGGACCCGCACCAATAATGGCCACTTTTTGGTCGTTCTGTTCTATGCTATCTGTCCCCAGTACTCGTTTATAATCCTCAGATTCAACCTGATCGGCAATGTAGCGTTTAAGCCAGCGTATAGAGAGCGGATCGCCATTATGGCCAACCGAACATACAGTTTCGCATTTGTGGGTACAAATACGTCCGCAAATTTCGGGCAGTGGGTTGGTTTCGTATAATATACTGAATCCCTGCTCAATATCATCTTCTCGCACGGCTTTTATGTATTCGGGAATTCCCATATGTGCGGGACAGGTAGCTACACAAATTCCACATTCCACGCAACGGTCGGCTTCTGCTTTAGCTTGCTCTTTAGAAAAGCCTTTAACCATTTCAACAAATGAATTATCGCGCTTTTCAGACTCAAGATGCTCCATAGCCACTCTGTTGGGCTCATAAAAATCATAACCGGGCTCTGGTTTTTTCCAGCCTTTCTCGTTATCATCCCAAGACTTTTTATCGATTCCGGGAATAAAACGAAATTCTTCAGGATCTTCAGAAACCCAGGTATATTCGTTACTAAGTGTCAATGAGTTTGTAGTACACACATCAACACACAGGGCACACCAGCAGCAGCGTCCATAATCTACCCTGGGACGCAATCCACTATCACCGTCTTTGGTCTCTATACCGTCTACAGGAACCAAATCAATGGCTTTATTCTCGCATATTTCTTCACATGTGCCGCAACCAATACAGCTTTCCACATCATTTTTATGGAAACCACGATAACGGTCGGCACCCGGACGATCATTCAACGGATCTTTGATCACAGTTGAATCTTCGAATGCATTTTTCCAGGCTGTAAATGGTGTGAGTATGTCTTTGAGGCTCATAATTTTTATTTTAAGGTTTAAGGATTGAACATTGAACCAATTTATCGTTCAATCTCTGGAGGACAGGTTTGCAGCGATACCATGATAGCATGAACATCTGATATATTGGCATTGATCAACATTTTTTCGAGTAATGCAACTGCATGCGTGTAACTGGGTCCTCGTAAATTCACTCTTCTGGGATATTTTGATCCATCTGAAACCATGTACATTCCGTACTCTCCTCGAGAGGACTCAGAACGCACGTAAGTTTCGCCTTTAGGTATCTCCCAATGCAACACATTAGGTGTTTTAGCTCTTAAATCGCCGCTTGTGGGCACTTTATCCAATATTTGTCGAATCAGATCAACGGTCATAAGCAAATCATGTTTGCGTACCTGGGCCCTTGTGTAAATATCGGAATCCTTACCTACATACGGATCAAAGTTGAGTTCACTGTATTTGAGGTAAGGATAATCTTTACGCACATCGCGCTTAAATCCGGCACCGCGGGCATTAGGACCGACAATACCATACTGGCTTACCCATTCTGGTTTGATTATGCCACGGCCTACAGTCCTTTTTTTGAATACTGAGTTCGTAAAAATCAGATCTTCGATTTTGGCTACAAATTGCTCAATATCCTTTAGATTTTGTTCCATCCGTTTCTTAAAACCATCGGGTAAATGTCCGCGCACACCGCCAGGAAGCATGTACATATGATAAATGCGGCCACCGGTAAGTTCCTCGAATCGATCCAGAATTTGTTCGCGCATATACATTCCCCATTGTGACCCAAGGCCCAGAGATAGTGTTGCCCCAATACCAGGCACCACACGTAACAAAACTTGTAAGCGTGCCATTTCAAGCGCAAGTGTTCTCAACCATTTTGCGGCCTCTGGGATTTCTATGCCTGCCAGCTCTTCAACGCAGGTGGAGAGTACATATTCGTTAGAGTCGGCTTCGGGTACGCACATTCGAATACTTAAAGGGAAACATTGCATGTAAGTACGGCGCTCCATAAGCTTTTCGAAACCGCGATGAAGATATCCAACATGCGTTTTAGCATCTACAATTTCATCACCGCTCAACGTCAACTCCAGCGACATATTACCTGTAACACCAGGATGGTTGGGACCTTGCCACAACTTGGTATATTTTTGCGATTGCAGGTCAACTATCGGTTTTCCATTGCTGTCGTGCTCAGGATATTTTGAGCGATCGGGTTGCCAAAGTGTTTTATTTTTCTTCATCTGGATACAGCTTTTTCTTCATGTGTTCTGCGGGATCATTAGTACTACGGCCTTCGCGCGGGAAATAGGTATCCCTGGAATACTGCAACGTGTCAAAGTCGCGCCTGTATGGAGGAATATCATCCCATCCTTCCAGGATAAAATCTTCATCGACGCGCGGACTGCCCGGGAAATCGATACCAAACATTTCTTTTAATTCACGCTGGTAAGTTGCTACCTGCGCCCAAAGGTGATGCGCACTGTCCATGATTGGGTTCGCTCTGTCGATAAATACCCTGATACCCAAATCAACTTTTTTGTCCGGATGGTTTAAAATATAAGTCAATTGAAACTTATTCTCCTCTAACCAGTCGACCGCTGTGAGTAGAACAAAATGTGTAAATCCCTCAATGTCTCTTAAATGCGTAATCAGGGCTATTGCAAGGTCCTTTTTTACAGTTGCATAAGCCAGTTCAGGTCTTTGTTGTACATAGTCGCTTACCTGAAAACGTGATTCTATATCTTTAATAATATTTTCCATATTTGGAAGCGTTTTATCTTGATTAGGAATAACTACCAGTTGTAATCCGGCATATTCCAGTTTTTGATGATCTTTTTTTGATTGGCTTTATACCAATCAAATTGTTCGGCATATTCGTTGGCCCCCTCTGCGCGCCCTTGCTTAATGCGTTCTTTTAACTTATTGAAACCGGCAAGCAAAGCCTCGGGACGTGGCATACAGCCAGCCACATAAATATCTACCGGCATGTAGTAATCCACACGGTTAATTGTATTATAAGAATCGTAATACATTCCACCATTGATGGTGCAGCTGCCCAAAGCCAAAACATATTTTGGGCTTTGCATCTGCTCATAGGTGCGAATGGCTCGTTTCAATGTTTTAACCGATAGGTATCCGGAAATCACAATTACCGATGACTGCCTTGGGGTAGGTCGCATTTGCACCCCATAGCGAAAAGCATCAAATCTGGGTGAAAAAAGCGGTGGTATTTCAATACTTCCGCAACCGGTTCCAAAACCCAGCACCCAAAGAGATTCGGCTCTTGCCCAGTTCAGGAACTTTTCTACAATTTTATTTTTAGGCGCATCGGTTTCCGGACGCTTGTCACAAAAGTAGTCCTGCATGGGATCTACCTCGAATTGCACACCATCAGGTCCGGTAACAAGGCGCTTTTTGTTCTCATCGGCAAGAAATTTATCTTCCTGCGATTCTTGATTTTGATTTATATTTTGATCTTCAGCCATATTTTTAGCCATTATCGATTTAGATAAAAATTATTACCGCTAAAACTCCTATTGCAAGAGGAATTTTCAAAAACCAGGTTACTGCCTGCTCTATGCGATATCGTGGAAAAACCACTCCTACCAAAACTGACCAGAAATAAATCAGGAAAGTTTTAAGAATAAACTCGGCCCAGTTTGTGGCGCCTCCAAAAAACAGGTTCATAAACAAAGCAGCTTCGACGACGTGCAAAATAGCTCCATTGGTGCGCAATACACCCAGAAAAGCTGAATGGTACTCTGTTGGCGGTCCAATAGGCACTTCGTTTGGAGCTTTCACAAGGTTAAATGGCGCATGGCGAAACAGCCCGAGTAAAGAAAACATAGCAGCTGCCGTAGCCAAAGGGTTGGTCACCAGTGTCCAGTTTTGAAAACCGCCTTGCTGCGCGGCTACAATCTCGTGTATTGAAAGCGTGTTATATTGCAGTGCAATTGAAATAACGGCCAGTGTAAGTGGCAGTTCAACAGTTGTAAACTGCGATAAACCGCGTGTGATGCCAATCACTGAGTTAGGATGTCCACCTTCGCCTGCTCCAAGTGCCATTCCGAGCATTCCAAAAAATTGGAAATAGAGGATCAACACTAGATCTCCTGCCCAGGAGAAATTACTAAAATACGCTGAACCATAAATAAGAGGTAAAAACAAAAATATGCCAACGCCTCCACCTAAACGAAACACAGGTCCTAAATAGAACATCACGCCATGAGAAATTGAAGAACGGTTAGCATATAGCTTTACAAGGTCGAGCCAGGGCTGATAAAACGGAATTCCTCTTCGATGAGCAACTCGGGCCACGATTTTCCGCATGGTTGCCCCCATCAACATTCCCCAGTTGAGTACGATAAACAATCCCAATAAGGTCCACAGCAGTTTAATTATAATGTCATTCATAAGTCAAATTCATTAGAAAATCAGGAAATAGATGATTACAATATATGCTACAATATGGAATGCATATGTTTGCCCGTTTCCGGTGTATACTCGTCTGAGTATACCTGCACTATCAGAAATAAAACTGGCTACACGATTCCAAAAGTTAGTAATACCTGGTTCTGAAATAAAGCCTAATGCTTTATTATATCCGGCATACATATTATGAGCCATATGCGTGGTTTCGGGTCTGAATGGCCTTTCTGCCGAATATACCATATTAAACTGTTTGACTTTAGTTGCCCTGGCATTGAGCCACAACAGCCAACCTAAAATCAGAATGAACATCACTCCTACGATATACATGATCCATTCTCCATTCCAATACCCCAAAGCTGTTGTTGCTGCAGCACCATCCCACACTACAGGGTTGGTCGGGAAATAAGCAGATAAATATTCACTAATGGGAGCCAGTATCCAGTGCGGTTTCATTGAGAATATCATAATTCCAATAATTAGGACATAAATCGGAATGAGGAAAGCAACCGGAATTTCTTTCACGCGGCGATGTTCATCTTTAAGCTGACCCAGAAATACAGTCTGGATTAATCTGTATGTATACAAA
>Ga0102940_1002637_pt1 | contig 10640 bp, 7 predicted proteins | sample SalPonR2_C_D1_MG_FD_78215 | JGI IMG/M metagenome (GOLD analysis project Ga0102940, IMG submission 78215) | Salt pond soil microbial communities from South San Francisco under conditions of wetland restoration - Salt Pond MetaG R2_C_D1_MG | ecosystem: Environmental > Aquatic > Marine > Intertidal...
AGAGCTCGAGAAAAAACGCAAAAAAGATAAAGAAGCAGCCAAGGCTGAACGCAAAAAACAAGCGGAAAAGAAAAAACGCAAGCGCATCAAAAAAGGCAAGGTTTCTGTCAGCGACAGCAATAAAGAACGCAGCAAGCGCAAACCTTCCACCAAAAAGAAGAAAAAAGGCAAAGCCAAAACTGAAGTTACTGATGAAGACGTTCAGAAACAAATTAAGAACACCCTGGCACGCCTTGAAAACAAAAAACAGAAATCAAAAGCGGCCAAATACCGCCGCGATAAACGTGATGCCGTTTCTAAAAAGAAAGAAGAAGAGCGCATAAAAGAAGAGGCCGAACAAAATGTAATCAAAGTTAATGAGTTTGCATCTGTAAACGAACTGGCATCCATGATGGACCACCCCGTTACCGAACTGATTGCTACCTGCATGAACATCGGACTCAACGTTTCCATCAACCAGCGCCTCGATGCTGAAACCATGACCCTCATTGCTGATGAGTTTGGCTTTGAAATTGAATTTGTCAACGCTGATGATTTCGAAGAGCATGAAGAAGTAGAAGAACGCGAAGAAGACCTCAAACCCAGAGCGCCTATTGTTACCGTTATGGGACATGTAGACCACGGTAAAACAAAACTCCTCGACTACGTTCGCCATGCCAATGTGGTAGCCGGCGAAGCAGGAGGCATTACTCAGCACGTGGGGGCTTATTCTGTAGAATTGGATAACGGCAAAAAAATAACCTTCCTGGATACACCTGGACACGAGGCCTTTACTGCCATGCGTGCTCGCGGTGCACAGGTTACCGACCTGGCAATTATTGTCATCGCTGCTGATGATGACGTGATGCCCCAGACCATTGAGGCGATAAACCATGCTTCTGCTGCAGGTGTTCCGATTGTATTTGCCATCAATAAGGTGGATAAGTCAACGGCAGACCCTGAAAAAATCAAGGAAAAACTGGCAAACATGAATTACCTGGTCGAAGACTGGGGCGGTAAATATCAATCACAGGACATCTCGGCCAAACAAGGCATAAACGTGGATGAACTCCTTGAAAAAGTATTGCTTGAAGCTGAAATGCTTGAGTTGAAAGCCAACCCGGACAGACTCGCCGAAGGTACAGTAATTGAATCAACCCTCGATAAAGGACGCGGTTACGTTACCACCGTCCTCATTCAGCGCGGTACACTCAAACATGGGGATGTCATCCTTGCCGGTCAGTATTATGGTCGCGTTAAGGCCATGTTCAATGAACGGCAGAAGAAAATTGATGTAACAGGACCAGCAACACCGGCTGTTGTCCTCGGACTGAACGGTGCTGCACAGGCAGGCGACAAGTTTAAAGTGATGGAAAATGAAAGCGAAGCCAAAAACATCGCACAAAAACGTCAGCAACTTGCCAGAGAACAATCACTCCGTACACAGAAACACATCACGCTCGACGAAATCGGCCGCAGACTTGCTCTGGGTAACTTCCAGGAAGTGAATGTGGTTATCAAGGGTGATGTGGACGGCTCCATCGAAGCTCTTGCTGATTCACTTATTAAACTTTCAACCGAAGAGCTGCAGGTGAATGTTATACATAAAGCCGTAGGACAAATCACCGAAACCGATGTTATGCTTGCATCAGCATCTAACGCAGTCATTATTGGATTCCAGGTTCGGCCGTCAACCGGAGCCCGCAAAATCGCCGAACATGAAGAAATAGAAATACGCCTGTACTCTATCATTTACGATGCCATCAATGACATGAAAGATGCTATGGAAGGAATGCTTTCACCGGAAATCAAAGAAAAAATCAATGGTTCCGCAGAAGTCAAAGATGTCTTCAAAATTACAAAAGTCGGACAAATAGCCGGTTGTAAAGTTGTTGACGGTAAAATATACCGCAACAACAAAACCCGTGTCATCCGCGACGGAATTGTTGTTTACACAGGTGAACTCGAATCGCTCAAACGCTTCAAAGACGATGTCAAAGAAGTTGCCTCAGGTTACGAATGCGGCCTGAATGTCAAAAACTTTAACGATATTAAAGTCGGAGATGTCATCGAATCCTTTGAAGAGGTTGAAGTGAAGAAAAAACTCAAATAAGAATGAAAAAACATCATTGGTTTATAATTGCTGCTGCCCTCATTTTGCTGGGTGGCAGCATTTTTCTTTTACTGAAATCCGGACAATCGGATTCTTCAGAAATACCGGCTGTGAAAAGCCAGGCCGAAGCTGAGGAAATTGTCCGGACCAAATACGGTATCCCCGTAGATTCATTTACCATCATTTACGATACAGTACATCGTGGCAACACACTCTCCGACCTGCTCGCTCCTTACAAGGTCAGCCCGGTAATTATCGACAAAATCGGGAAAATGTCACGCGATACTTTTCGCATCGACCGCATACGTGCCGGACAACCTTTTGCACTCTTCTGCACCAGCGACACTGCCGGAAATTCTGTGGCTGAATACATGGTTTACGAAAACAACGGCATCGATTATACCGTATACGATTTTCGCGATTCTGTACTCATTACACGGGGGAAAAAACCTGTGGATTATGTTGAAGGCAGTGTGTGTGGTACCATAAACTCCTCATTGTGGATGGCCCTGAAGAATCAGAACACAAACACCTCCCTGGCACTCACAATGTCTGAAATGTTTGGCTGGGTAATCGATTTCTTTGGCATCCAAAAAGGCGATGAGTTCCGCATCATTTACGAAGAAGCGGTTGTCGATGGCAAGCCCCTTTACGTTAAGCGCATCAAGGCCGGAATGATGGTACACATGGGGCGTGAGTACTGGGCAATTCCGTTTACGATAGATTCCGTTGAAAGTTTTTACGAGCTTGATGGTGCCTCGCTGAGACGCACATTTCTGAAAGCGCCCCTTAAGTACAACCGCATATCCAGCAGATATACACACAGCCGTTTTCACCCGATTTTCCACAAAAACACACCACACCTTGCCGTGGATTATTCAGCACCTACCGGCACCCCCATTCGTACCATTGGAGATGGTACCATCATTCTCAGACGTCGTGGCAATGGTGCCGGCAATTATGTGAAAGTGAGACACAACTCTGTCTATACAACCGTTTACATGCACATGTCGCGCTATGGGGAATACCATGTCGGCGACCGCGTAAAACAGGGAGACATCATTGGTTACGTTGGCAGCACGGGCTGGTCAACCGGTCCGCATCTGCATTTTGAAGTGCACAAAAACGGTGTAAAAATTGACCCCCTGAAAATGGAATCGCCTCCCGCTGATCCCATACCTGACAGCATAATGCCTCCATTTACAGATACTGCTGCTATCTGGCGCGAAAAAATTGAAGCCATCCCCTGTCCCAAAACATCTACTGACAGCTTGCCGACCTAGGTTTTATCATTATTTTTTTGGCACATTCCGTCAACTGCTTTAGGGCAGGGCGAAACCGGCATCTGCATGCAAGCTGCATACTGCTGTTAAGGCTGTGGCAGGCGGGCGGATACAGCCTTGTGCGTTTTTTCATTTAAGCTGCCTTTATAGTGATAATGGCACACGGAAATGCATCTCAATCACAGATTTAAGTTCCACTAATCGCTAAGCCAACGTCCATAATTACGTATTTAATGCCCGCGTTTGGTGATATGGCATAAAAATTGTTAATTTCATGAAAAAATCAGAAACATGAAAAACCTTATACACTACATCTTAGGTCTTGTTTTAGCATCACTTCTTGTAAACACCTCAGGCTTCAGTCAAACCAACGAAGAACTCGAGGCCATGCGACAGGAATTTGAAGATTACAAACAACAGGAACGTGAAAATTTCCGGGAATTTGTGGAAAAACGCGACCAGGAATTTGCCGCTTACCTGAAAGCGGAAATGAGAAATATTGAGCTCATGAAATCCCGGAGCCAGGGTAAAATTCCGGGTCCCGACAAAATTCCAACCTTCAGGCCCGAAAAACAGCAAGTGGAAAGCCAGCCCATTCCTGTGATGGAAATCCGAGAAACCGATATACCCCAAACGGAACACCTGCCCGGCTTGCAGGCTAACAAAGTGCCACGCGTAAGATTGCCGGAAACCATTGAAGTGCCCATACCAACAAGTTTAAAAACCGCGGAATTTGATTTTTATGGCAGTAAACAACAGTTTTTTTACGACCCGGACATCCATCAGAACCCCGGCAGTAAAAACGGGCCCGAACTTATCTCAGCCTATTTTGAAACCCTGAGTAAAACGGATTATTTTCCCCTGACTCAGGCATTGATTGAAGCTCACAACAAATACAACCTTAACGACTGGGCATACCTGAAGCTTTGCGAAAAACTGGCCGAAAACATTGCCGTCACCGACAGAGAAAAAAACCTGCTGCACTGGTTTTTACTCATAAAAACAGGATACAAAGCCAAAATAGCCTACCAGAGCGATAACATCAGCCTGATGATTCCCAGTCAACAGGAAATTTACGGCCTGCCATATTATTCTTTCAACGGTGAAGATTACTACATATTAAATCCCGAACTCACACGCATACAAACCTATAATACAGACTATCCCGGAGCAGATAGCCGGTTTGACCTCAACATGTACCAGGCACCAGTTCTTCCACAGAAACTGGGAACACGAAAACTAAAAAACGGTAGTGAAGATTACGTACGCGTCGCATATAATCAGAACCTCAAAGCCCTGTACGATGAGTTTCCACAAGCCGATATGGAGCTGTTTTTCCATAGCAGCCTCTCACCTTTAGCCCGCGAATCGCTGCATTTTTATTTCGACCCGTCTTTTCAGGACAAAAGCGATAAGGAAATTGTAGCAGACCTGTTGAAATTCGTTCAGAATCGCTTTGATTATCTGACAGATCAGGAACAATTTGGCCGTGAGAAATTCTTCTTTCCCGATGAATGCTTCATGTATCCTTCAGCTGATTGTGAAGACCGTTCGGTACTCTTTTCATGGCTGGTACGTGAATTCACAGACCTTGATGTTATCGGCCTTGATTATCCCGGTCATATTTCTACCGCAGTAGCCTTTGAAGGCAAAACCAGAGGTCACCATTTGCAATATAAAGACAAGATCTATACCATCTGCGACCCGACTTACATCGGTGCACCCATAGGTGCCTGCATGCCAGATTTTCAGGATAAAAAGGCCGCTGTTATTGAAATTTCGACGGCAGCTGATCAAAACAATATCGAGGAAGAAATCTGGGCAAAACTGTATGAAGCTGGTGGCTTCCGCAATAACAGCCAGCAGGTTTCTGCCACGGATCCCATGGGCAACATGTATTTCTGCGGTTCATTTGATAAAAAGATGAGCATCGAAGATCATGCACTCCGATCGGATGGAAAACGCACCGGCTTTGTGGCAGCATTTACCCGCGAAGGCGAGCTCATTAATGCCATAAGCCTTGATCATGCTCCACTGGTAACCCCCGAGAACATACTCATCAATGAGGGTAACATCTTTGTCAGCGGAACAGAAAGACACAAAAACAATAAAAAGCTTTTTGTCATCAAATTAAACAAAGCTCTGGAACCCCGGTGGCTAAAAGATTACCTTCAGGAAAACGGCCAGGCTGTTAACTGGCAGTTAATGGCAGACGGCACAGAAGCCAGCCGCTTCAACATCAACCCGGCTGAAATCCGTGAAAATGCAGCCCTGCGAATCAATAAAGAAGGAAAAATAGAGCTGATGGCACGCAATGAAGCACCAGTATACAGCAAGATGAAAGCTGCCAGCCTCAGCCCTTACGAAAAAGCCAGGTTATGGAAAAGCAAAAGCGAAGAATACAAAAAACAATCTTACCATCCTTCCGTATCAGGCATTCTGGCTTTTCTCAATACAGTGCAAAAATCAGGCTACTCAGTAACAGGCAGGGAAATTGTCGCCAGTCTGAATGCTTTTAATCCTGAATTCAGTACCAAACATGCCTCACTTAACCAAAACCTCAAAAAAATAGACAGCATCTACTGTGAGGACAATATCATGACAATACGCATAAAAGACAAGAGCACCATAGCCCTTGGGCCTCTGTTAATCGAAGATAACAGCAAGATAAGGTTGTATAATTACTACAGTGGAAATCTGAAAATGTTTTTCAGCAATGGCGCATCTTACAAATCCCTTTTTAAAACGCATCCGGTATACAGTTTGAAAATTTACAAATCCAACGGAGATATGATTCTTGAGTACAATACGAATCACGATAAACGCTTACTATCTGCAGGAGGTGACATCATCAAATAATCATACCTGTGCAAGAAAATTTTTAAATGAATAGAGAATATTATACATTTACAACAAAACAAAACCAACTTATGAAAACAATTACTCGTATCATACTATTCATAACCATTGCAGCTGTATCCGGCTCCTGTGCTTACAAACGTCTGTCCAAAAAAGCATCCGAATTTGAAGAAAAAGGCATGTACACCGAAGCATCCGAATTGTATTATCAATCTGTACTGAAGAAAAGCAGCTTTATCGATGCCCGACTTGGTCTTAAGCGAACTGGTCAACGCGTAGTGGACAGTAAATTTTCAGATTTCACCAAAGCCTACAATCAGGGCAATAACAAGCAGGCTGTTTACTATTATCTCGAAGCCCGCGAATATGAGAAAAAGCTCAACTCCGTTGGCGTGGAACTAACAGTACCACCCTATTATGAAGAATATTACAATGAAGTTAAAGGCACCTACCTTGATGACAAGTATTTTGAAGGCAAAAAAGAGCTCAACAATGAAAATTTCAGCAAAGCTGAAGAAATCTTCCGTGAAATTGTTAACATCGACAACAGCTACAAAGACGCCAGCGAAAAGCTTATGATTTCCGTGTATGAACCCAAATACCGGAAAGCATCAAGCATGATGGGGCAAGAAAAATACCGCTCAGCGTATTATACCTTTGATGAGATTCTGAAAAACTACGGCGATTATAAGAATGCCTCAGAACTTAAAGCCGAATCTCTTGATAAAGCAACCATACAAATAGGGGTGGATGACTTTAAAAACAGCTCAAACCGATCAAACATTGATGATCAGCTTAAAACCAGATTGATTCAGGAGCTAAACCAGTCCGGCAACCCCTTTATAAAAGTGGTTCAGTATAAATCGTCTCCAAAAGCACAATCGTTTCAGCATGCCAGGAAAAAACAAATACAACCCGATGCCATCCTTACCGGGCACATCCTTTCCTATGATTATGACATGGGACGACTGAAAAAGCAAAATAAACGCGGTTACCTCAGAATTGTCACAGAATATAAGGATGAGGAAGGTAACACCCAGACAAAAACCCGGTATAAAAAAGTAACTTACCAGGAATATTCCATGAATCGCGGGGTAAGCATTAATTTTAATTTCCAGTTGGTTGATACCAAAACCAATGAAATATTCCTAACGAAAAATTTCAACCTGAGCAACAACGACCAGTTGCATTACGCCAAATACGATGGTAAAAAACAAAACCTTGTGCCCGGCTACTGGAAATATCAGAATTCAAAAAGCGATGAAGATGTTATCAACGATAGTCGCAGAGCGATTAGATCATTACAATCCTTACTATCAGCAAGGCAGAAAATAAAAACCTACGAAAGCCTGACTAACGAACTGATAGGCACCATTGCGAATCGAACGGTTGAACAAGTCAACAGTTATAATCCGGAACAATGAAAAACATAGCAATATACAGTTTATTTATCCTGCTAACTGCCCTGAGTTCCTGCAGTATCTTTAAAAACGGATCAAAACCATCCGAACCCATGCCCGATTGGGTAAGTCAGCGACCCCAGACTGGTATGTATTACATCGGTGTCGGATCTGCCAACAAAACGGGATTATCGCCGAATGCATATAGCCAAAACGCCAAAAATGCAGCATTAAACGACCTTTCCAGCGACATCTCTGTAAACATTTCATCAAGCTCGGTAATGTCAACCCTTGAAACCGATTACAATCTGAGTGAAAACTACCAGCGAACCATTAAAGCCTCCAGCAACAAAAGCCTGGAAGGTTATGAGGTGGTTGATACCTGGGATGGCGGAGATTATTACTGGGTATACATCCGCATGTCAAAAATGGCGTATAAAGAACAGAAGGCCCGGAAAAAACAGGCTGCCATTAAGCGGGCAAAAGAAAAATTTCTGCAGGCAAAAAATCTGCGGAACAATGGCAGCATATATCAGGCAATACACATGCAAATTGATGCCATTTCCGATCTCTCAGAATACCTTGCTGAAAATACCAACACAAGCATTGAAAACGAAAACATTGATCTGGGAACAGCCATTTACCGCAATCTGGTTCAAACCATCAACAGCATTGAAATAAAATCAAAAGAAAACCCGGTAAGCATTATCAGTGGTAAAAACATACCGGCCGAAAAAATGACTCTGGAGGTTAATAACGGCAGTGGCAAGACACTACCAAACCTTCCATTCCGGCTGAGTTTTACGGGATCCGGCTTGCTGGAGAATAAGCTGGTCAGTGATCAGAACGGGAAACTGCAAATTCCGCTGAATAAAATCTACACCAACAATCAGATTGAAAAAATCACAGCAGAGCTTGACATGCTCAGCTTATCAAGGCTTACCAAAGACATTTTCATACGGACGCTCATTAAAAAAATTCCACCACCAACCTACAGCCTGCAGATTCAGGTAATGTCACCTACCGTATTTGTTGAAAGCAGGGAAAACAACCTGGGACGCCGCTCAGAAGGCGACATACTATACAATGCCATGTTGCAGGCTATGGCCAAAAACAACATGCGGTTAAGCAATACGGCTGATGCTGCAGATTTCATCATACGCATTGAAAGCGACACCCAAAAAGCCGTTACCAACTCATATCAGAAAACAACAATGCTGGATTACACCATTACTGTGCTGGATGAAGATAAGCGCATACTTTTCCGCAAAAACGAAAACAAGGTGGAGGGCTACGGAAACTCTTATGAGGAAGCCTCTGAAAATGCCTATCAGGAAGGTGTTAACCTGATTTTACGAAAGAATTTTGACGATATTAAACGATCTGTTTTTTCACAATAACTCTGTTCTATGTCAGTACTTGTCAGTTTTGCCATGTTTCCAACCGATAAAGGCAGTAGTGTAAGCCCTTATGTTAGCCGCATTCTCAACATGCTTAAAAGCAGCGATGTAAGCTATAAACTCAGCGCCATGGGAACCGTATTTGAAACCGAAACCATGCCTGAGGCCCTGCAGGTTATTCAAAAAGCCTATGCCTTGCTGGAAGATGACTGCGAACGCGTATATTCGGTTGTGAATTTTGATATTCAGACAAACAAAACCATGGGGCGTTTAAAGGCAAAAATCGATTCCATCGAAAACAAAATCGGAGAGGTAAATAAATAACCGGCAGTCCGACGTTCTATTATGCTGTGAGTTTTTGCCTCATCAGACCAAAACTTTCACATTTTGCGAGTTATCAACAAATTATTTGTTAATAAGGTTTGTTGATATCAAATTTTCATACTATTTTTGCAATCCGTTTGGTCGACGTGTCCTTATAAATTATTGATTTTTAACGAAAAAGGAAAAATTGTGGATACATTAAGTTACAAAACAAAATCGGCAAACAACGCAACCGTTACAAAAGAATGGTTTGTTGTTGATGCTACAGATCAGGTCCTTGGCCGTCTGGCATCAAAAGTTGCCAAAATTCTCAGAGGAAAACATAAACCCGATTTTACACCCCATGTTGATTGTGGTGACAACATCGTGATTATCAACGCTGAGAAAATTCGCCTTACAGGCAAAAAAATGACAGACAAAGTTTACGTACGTCATACCGGTTATCCCGGAGGTCAGCGCACCACCAATCCTGAAGAAATGTTGCAAAAACACCCTGAACGCGTAGTTGAGAAAGCTGTTAAAGGCATGCTCCCTCACAACCGCCTTGGTCGCAAAGTCTTCAAAAACATGTACGTGTATGTTGGTGCCGAGCACGATCAGAAAGCACAGAAACCCAAAAAACTTGATTTAAACAACATTAAGTAAAATCTATGGATACAATTAACACTATCGGTCGTAGAAAAGCTTCCGTTGCCCGCATATATCTCAGCAGTGGCAAAGGAAACGTTACAATCAACAAACGCAAACTGGAAGATTATTTTCCACTCAAGCAACACCAGGACATTGCGCTGAAACCACTTCAGCTCACTGAAACCATGGGAACCTTTGACATCAAAGCCAACCTCAACGGCGGAGGCCTTGCCGGACAGGCAGATGCTATGCGTCTGGCTATAGCCCGCGCCCTGGTAAAAGCTGATCCCGAACATCATGCAAATCTCAAACCCGATAGCATGCTTACCCGTGATCCACGCGTTGTTGAACGTAAAAAACCGGGACAGAAAAAAGCCCGTAAAAAATATCAGTTTAGTAAACGTTAACAGTTTAGCTGCTTAAACAAAGCATTTTGTTTAGTATCTAAATTGGCAGGACTTCCCTGACAGGAACTACCTGCCGGTTGATTCATTAAAGAAAGTAAACAAAAATTTTAAATCATGCCAAGAACAAATTTTGAAGAATTACTCGAAGCAGGTGTACACTTTGGTCACCTGAAACGTAAATGGAATCCTAACATGGCGCCTTACATTTTCATGGAGCGCAATGGTATCCACATCATCGACCTGCA